>ENA-UONU01002742-UONU01002742.1-human-gut-metagenome-genome-assembly--contig:-CS51-NODE-2742-length-9800-cov-4.248846_pt1 | contig 9800 bp, 8 predicted proteins | sample MGYA00242462_ERZ724009 | MGnify/ENA metagenome assembly ERZ724009 | reverse complement strand
TTGGTGCATTCATTTCATATCCGTAGCTTTCCAATACCTTCCGTAACTCATCAAATCGGAGGTCTTTCGATAAATTGCATATACGTGTTATCAGTTTATCCCACTTTGACATTTGTTATACCTCCTATCTATATTATATGTGGTGTCGCATGTGGTGTCAATCAATTTATTATATTATTCCATGATGATTCTACGTTTCTAACAACTTCTATTGGTTTTCCCTGGATTATAGTCTCTCCACCTTTATTTCCTGCATTTCTTTAACACCACTGATAAACGCTATTATTGTATAGAGGAAATAGCCATTTCTAAATTTTTTACTGCCAATTAAAAATGTTAATATAGGTATCAAAAAGGTATCACGCCACACAATAAGAGCCGGAAAGTCCGCTGTTTATGCGGCTTCCCGGCTCTCTGTTTACTATTCAAACTCAATCGTCGCTGGCGGTTTCCCTGTGCAGTCATACAGTACCCGGTTGACGCCTTTTACCTCATTGACAATGCGGTTTGTGACCTTGGCCAGCACCTCCCAGGGGAGCTGGGCGGATTCGGCGGTCATAAAATCCGAGGTGAGCACAGCCCGGAGGGCAACGGCGTAGTCATAGGTTCTCTCATCGCCCATGCATCCCACGGAACGCATATTGGTGAGGGCGGCAAAATACTGTCCCAGGTTCTTGTCAACTCCGGCTTTGGCGATTTCCTCGCGGTAGATCGCATCTGCATCCTGAACAATGCGCACTTTATCGGCAGTCACTTCGCCAACAATGCGGACGCCAAGTCCAGGGCCGGGGAAAGGCTGTCTGAAAACAAGATATTCAGGGATCCCCAGTTCGAGGCCGGCCTTTCTCACCTCATCTTTAAAGAGGAGGCGCAGCGGCTCTACCAATTCTTTGAAATCCACATGTTCCGGGAGTCCTCCTACATTGTGATGGGACTTGATAACCGCTGATTTCCCCAGTCCGGATTCGATTACGTCAGGATAGATGGTTCCCTGAACCAGATAGTCTACCGAACCGATTTTTTTAGCTTCTTCCTCAAAAACACGGATAAATTCTTCTCCGATGATCTTGCGTTTCTCCTCTGGCTCCTCCACGCCTTTTAATCGGGCATAGAAGCGCTCCTGTGCATTGACACGGATAAAATTCAGGTCATATGGTCCTTCTGGACCGAATACGGCTTCAACCTCGTCGCCTTCATTTTTGCGCAGCAGACCGTGATCTACAAACACGCACGTGAGCTGTTTTCCAACAGCTTTGGACAGCATGACAGCTGCTACAGAAGAATCGACACCGCCGGACAGTGCGCATAACACCTTGCCTTTTCCAATCTTTTCCCGAAGGGACTGTATAGCAGTTTCTACAAAAGAGTCCATTTTCCAGTCGCCTTTGCAGCTGCACACATTGTATACAAAATTGGATAACATTTTTGTACCTTCTTTTGTGTGTACTACTTCAGGATGGAATTGAACTGCATAAAATTTCTTTTCCGGACACTCCATAGCAGCGATGGGGCAGGAGTCCGTATGGGCGGTAACAGAAAATCCCTCTGGCGCTTCTGCAATATAGACGCCGTGGCTCATCCAGCACACTGTTTTTGGGGAAACACCTTCAAACAAGCGGGAAGAAGTGTCTACATTTACCTCTGTATGGCCATATTCGCTGACAACTGCTTTTTTGACCACACCGCCTAAGAGATAGCTCATGAGCTGTGCGCCGTAGCAGATTCCCAGAACAGGGATTCCTAACTCAAAGATCTCTTTTGAGCAGCGGGGGGCTCCGTCCTCAAATACTACATCGGGACCGCCGGTAAAAATAATTCCTTTTGGATTTAATTCCCTTATTTTTTCCAAACTCATGTTGTAGGGATGTACTTCGCAGTATACGCCGCATTCCCGTACACGGCGTGCGATCAGCTGATTGTACTGACCGCCGAAATCCAGCACGATCATCATTTCTCTGTTCATGAGATCTATTCCTCCGTTCTTTTATTCTCCAAATGTTGTAAAGCAGTATCAATTTTCCCGGAAATAGTGAGATGAAATCCACGATCCCGTTGCTTTGGATCTGTGTTTTAGGTAATTTGGGTAAATTGAAAGAGATTGTACAAAATCGTACAATCTCTCTTTATCTTTGGTATGCCCACATTATAAAACATGAAACATCAAATGGCAAGATATTTCGACAATTTTTTTTGCCGGACTTTTTTCGCTTTTTTGGAGCTTTTGACAGACAGGAGAGAGGGAGGGATCAGGCTGTTTTTTAGACTGTTTATGACCGGGTTCGATGGGAAGGATTCTTATTTGCAATAAAAAACAGGAATTTCCATTAAGGAAATTCCTGCTCACAATGCAGAAGATGGGAGTCGAACCCACAAGGTATTGCTACCACACGGACCTGAACCGTGCGCGTCTGCCAATTCCGCCACTTCTGCATTTGTGTTACTCTTGCTGAGCAACGAAGATTATTATAAACGAGAAAAATTGATTTGTCAATAACAATTTTAAAAAATTGTCTTGACGAAATGAAAGATAGAGAGTAAATATAGCTATAGCAAACAGTTAGGAAATGTTATAGGAGGCCTGCAGAGTATGAAACCAAAAGAAGAAAGCCGCGTTCTGGATATGACAAAGGGAAGGCCTTTCCGGCTGCTGTTAAGCTTTGCCCTGCCTCTTTTTCTGGGGAATCTGCTTCAGCAGTTTTACAATCTGGCGGACACGTCCATTGCCGGACATGTTCTGGGAGACAAGGCATTGGCCCAGATTGGCGCTACCTCTGCATTATATAGCCTGATCACCAATTTTGCTTTTGGTATCAATAATGGTATGGCCTTGACCGTGAGCCGGTATTTTGGAGCTGGTAACCAGAAGAAGATGAAAGAAGCCGTCTGCTGGATGGTAAGCCTTTCTCTTTCATTTTCTTTTGTTCTCACACTGGCTTCTTTGGTGTTCCGGCATGAGATCATAGGATTTCTCAGGATCCCCGGGGAAACGGCAGAGGGGGCTCTGTCCTATTTGACCGTAATCTTGGCAGGTATTCCTCTTACAATGGCTTACAATATGGAATCCAGCCTTCTTCAGGCTGTGGGAAACAGCATCACGCCTTTGCTTCTTTTGATGTTCAGCAGTATTCTTAACGTGGCATTGGATTTCCTTTTTATGGGAACCCTTCATTTGGGTGTGCGGGGAGCGGCGGCGGCCACTGTTCTGGCCCAGGGGATCAGTGCTTTTCTTGGTTTGATCTACATTTGCAGGAATTATACCATGCTGCGGTTTGGAAGAAAGCAGTGGAGCGTAAGTCCAAGGTTTGTGGCTGGGATGATCGGAACAGGGCTGAGTATGGCTTTTATGAGTGCCATTTATAATCTGGGGAGTGTGGCCCTGCAGAGCAGCATCAATGCATTGGGAAATGTATACATTGCAGCCCAGGTGGGAGGAAGAAGGCTGGCAGAACTGTTTTATATTCCAGGATTGGCTCTGGGAACCAGTGTGGCCACTTATTCCAGCCAGAATTATGGAGCGGGAAAGAGGGAGCGGATTTCCAAGGGAATATGGAGTGCCGTGATCCTATATGGCCTTTGGTGGCCGGTGGCCCTCTCTGTTACCTTTTTTGCGGCTCCGGCAGCGGTTCGCATGATTACAGGGACGGTAAGCCAGGAGGTTGTGGACAATGCGGTAATGTATCTGAGAATCAGCATACCTATGATCCCTCCTATGGCGGTTTTAGTGATCCTGCGCAATGCATTTCAGGGTATGGGCCATCCGGTCCTGCCGCTTTTTTGCAGCGGGCTGGAGCTGGTGGGAAAGATTATTTTCGCTTTTTTTGCTGTTCCTGTCTGGGGATATACCGCCGTATGCATCTGTGAGCCGGTGACCTGGGTTATCTGTGTGGCCTTTATTCTCGGAGCGGCTTATTGGTACAGAGATGAATTTAAATGATAATTGAGAAACGAAAGAGGAGCAGTCAATGAAAAAAGATCTTACAACGGGCAGCGTATTGGGAAATATCTTGTTTTTTTCCCTTCCGTATCTTCTGTCTTATTTTCTTCAGACTCTTTATGGGATGGCGGATCTGTTTATTATCGGACAATTTGAAGGTGTGGCGGCTACTACAGCCGTATCGGTGGGAAGCCAGGCGATGCACATGATCACTGTGATGATCGTGGGGCTGGCCATGGGAACAACCGTGAATATTGGACAGGCAGTTGGGGCAGGGGATCAGAAAAGGGCAGCAGCAGCGATCGGCAATTCGGTTCTTCTTTTTATGACCCTGTCTGCTGCTTTGGCCGGACTTCTTTTATTTTGGGTAAAGCCGATAGTTGAAGTTATGTCAACTCCCAGTGAGGCGGTAAAGGGAACCGAGGCATATCTGACGATCTGTTTTCTGGGGATTCCTTTTATTACAGCCTACAATATCATAAGCTCCATCTTCAGGGGAATGGGGGATTCCAAAAGCCCCATGTATTTTATCGCTGTGGCCTGTGCTGCCAATATCCTTCTTGATTATTTGTTTATGGGCGTTTTTCATATGGGACCGGCGGGGGCGGCATTGGGTACAACCCTGTCCCAGACCATCAGTGTGCTCATTTCTCTGGCGGTTATAAGGCGGCGGGAGTTGGGCATTTCTGTAAAAAAGAGTGATTTCCGGCTGAACCGCCTTGTTATGGGGCAGATCCTGAGGATTGGCGTTCCCATTGCTATGCAGGACGGTTTGGTTCAGATCGCTTTTATGATCATCACGGTCATTGCTAACAGGAGAGGCTTGACGGATGCAGCTGCGGTGGGGATTGTGGAAAAGGTGATCACCTTCCTGTTTTTGGTTCCTTCTTCCATGCTGTCTACGGTTTCCGCTCTGGGAGCCCAGAATTTTGGGGCAGGAAAGAAAAAACGTGCAGTTTTAACCCTGCGGTATGGGATTTTGATTTCGGCCGGTTTTGGGGCATTTGTCTCTGCTGCCGTTCAGCTGACAGCGGAGCCGGTAGTGGGTCTGTTTACAGCGGATCCTGCAGTAATGATGGCAGGAGGACAGTATCTGAGAGGATATATATGGGACTGTATTTTCGCCGGGATCCATTTTTGCTTCAGCGGATACTTCTGTGCCTGCGGCCGGTCGGAGCTTTCCTTCCTTTATAATATCCTTGCTATTTTGCTGGTGAGAGTTCCAGGTGTGTATCTGACCTCTGTCATGTTTCCCCATACACTTTTGCCTATGGGCTTAGCCACTGCTGCGGGCTCTCTTCTGGCAGTCATAATCTGCATCATAGCGTTTATGTGGATCGAGAGGCAGGGAGCGGAAAGTGGGAGATAGGAGACAAGAGACAGAAGATGAGAGGAAACGGAGGACAAGGGAGAGGAGACAGCGGACAAGAGACAGGGCGCAGAAGGAAGAATGGAGAAAACGGGAGGAAAGACAGATGAGAGAGCTGGTGGGAGGACAAGATAAGGACAGGCTCCAGGGTCAGAGCTGGATCCATGAGAAGTCATACTCGAAGGATCGGGCTTACGGAGATAAGGACAGGCTCCGCCGTGCTCTGCGAGACAGGCTTTCAGCCCTGGATCCCTCTTACCGAAGCATGGCAGATGAGTGTATTGCCAAATATGCTCTGGAGTTGGAAGCATACAGGAATGCCAATACTATATTTTGTTATGTGGGGATCCGTCAGGAAATCCAGACCTTTCCTATTTTGAATGCCATGCTGGAGCAGGGAAAGAGGGTAGCAGTTCCAAGATGTATAGGAGCAGGGGTCATGGAGGCAAGGGAGATCCGCAGCTTATCCCAGCTGAAGCCCGGCGCTTATGGGATCCCGGAGCCGGGAAGGGATCTTCCGGTGGTGTCCCCAAAGGAGATCGATCTGGCGTTTGTGCCATGTCTGAGCTGTAATGGGAGAGGTGTGCGCCTGGGACAGGGGGGAGGTTACTATGACCGCTATCTGTCTGAATGCCGTGCTCTGCGGGCGGCTCTTTGCAGGGAAAAAATGGTCTGGGAGGAAATCCCATGGGAAAGACATGATATTCTTATGAATATGAGGATCACAGAAAAGGGGATACGGCATTTTGCAAAAAAATATATGAGTCTCCGGCCCTATGAGCCCCGGGATCTTTCTGACATAGTTCAGCTTTTCTATGATACAGTTCACACCGTCAACCGGAGGGATTATACAGAGAAACAGTTAGAAGCGTGGGCAGACGGACAGATCGACCTGTCTGCCTGGAATCAGTCTTTTCTGGCTCATGATACCGTAGTAGCTGTGATAGACGGACAGATCGTTGGATTTGGGGATATGGACGCCGACGGGTATCTGGATCGTTTATATGTCCACAGGGATTTTCAGGGAATGGGGGTGGCATCTTCCATCTGTGATTATCTGGAAGGCCGGTCAGGGGAAAGGAAATTTTTTGTCCACTCCTCTATTACAGCACGGCCCTTTTTTGAAAAGCGGGGATACCAGGTGATAAAGGAGCAGCAGGTAGAGCGGAAGGGGCAGCTGCTCACTAATTTCGTGATGGAGTGCAGGAAAATATAATGGTTCAGCCATACCTCTAATTTGCTTTTTCTGTCTCCAGCCATTGGATCGCCTGGTCGTACTGTTTTTTTGTGAAGGTGATCTTTCCCTTGCAGACAGAGAAAAAGCCCTCCTCCTTCAGCTGGTGGATGGTACGGTTTAAGGTTTTTACGTTGACGCCGATCTCCTCCTGCATGGACTGGCGGGTATGGGGGATGGTTAGGGAGGTGCAGGGATTATCCTGGGCCATTCCGTTTTGTGAACCATACTTGACTATATAGTCCAAAAGGAGATAGGAAGGAGGGTAAAAAAGCTTTACCCCATTGTTATAGGAGGAGCGGTACAGCTTAAAGGCGATCCGGCGGGCTGCCAGTCCAAGGATATTCATATCTGTTTTCAGCCAGGTTTCCGCATCTTTGCGGCTGATGTAAGCAACCGCGTTATCCGTAACCGCTTCAATGGTTACGGAGGTGTGGGGCATACCGGCCAATATGGTCACTTCTCCAATAAAATCAATGGCCTTGTTGCTTTCGATCATGTATACATTTCCATTCTCAAATTCATTGATGACCCTATTTTTTCCTTTGGCCACTAGTCCAAAATAATCAAGCTCCATATGTTTCTGATGGATGATAGAGCCTGCCGGATGGGTTCTGACTGTACAGCGGCGCCGTATTTCATCGGGCATACTCTGGGTGTATTCTTTCAGGGCAGGAACCTCCTGCTCTAATTCTGTCAGTGTCATGTTATGTTTACCGTCCCTTTTCGCTTTATGAAAATCACTTATATTATGATATTGAGGGCGCTGCACTAGTGCCTGCGCAATCCCCAAAACACTTCAAGTTCAAAAATCCTTCTGTAAGCAAGCCTGCGCTGGATTGATCGACCTTGTGATCCTGGTATCATATTATATCATTATCGCGGCTGAAAAATCAATAAAGTTGTCAAAAGTGCTCATTTGTCCTTTTTTTTGAAAAGAAAAATATCTAAAATATAAGCTATAAGGAAAGAAGAGTTTGGTCATAATGCAGAAGCTCCCTGTTTGTATTGAACCAAGTCTTATGAAAGGAAGAACAAAGGGACAGCCTGGTGCAGCTGGCTGGAAAGGAGGGCTCTTATGAGCGGAAAAAAAGAGACGTATGTGTATGGTTCCTTAAAGGAACGGTTTGCGTTGGAATGGAGGATCTACGCGCTGGCTTTTGGCTTTATTTTGATTGCAGATAACATTGGCCAGATCAAAATTCCGGTGGGGAAGGGAATGTTCATTCTTTTTCCTATCTTTTATGCCATTATCCTGGGGGTGCTCAGCGGTCCGCAGGTGTTAAAGATTGCGGATAACCGCCATGTGAAAGCAGCTTCTAAATTGGTAGTTGTAGGGATCTGTCCTTTTATCGCAAAGCTGGGAATTACTGCCGGGGCCAATATTGACACCATTTTAGAGTCGGGTCCGATCCTTCTGCTTCATGGATTTGGCGGAATTTTGGGGCCAAACCTGGCTGTTCCGATTTCACTTTTACAGGGCATGAAGCGGGAAGCTGTGGGAGCCTGTCATTCGATTAACAGGGAGTATCATATGGCTCTGATCAATAACATTTATGGGCCTGATTCTGCTGAAGCCAGAGGAAGCCTTTCCATCTATATTGTAGGCGGTATGGTGGGAACCATTTATTTCGGCCTTATGGCCTCGGTTGTGGGAATGACCGGCCTGTTCCATCCCCAGGCTTTGGGGCTGGCATCCGGTGTGGGCGCAGGTATTATGATGGCCAGCTCCAGTGCAAGCCTTTGCGCTATTTATCCGGAATGGGCGGAGACGATCTCGGCCATGGCCAGCGTAGGGGAGACCATAGCAGGAATCACAGGAATGTATATTACGATGTTTCTGGCGATTCCCATGACTGACCGTCTTTATCGGATACTGGAACCCAAATTAGGAAAGCTTGGGACAAAAAGAAATGGAAAGATCGGGACAAATGGAAGGGACAGGAAGGAGGAAAGATCATGAGGTATATTGAGTGGCTTGTACTGTTTGCTCTGGCTGCCTGCGGAACAGGGCTTGCGAATCTGATCGGATATGGAGTGGGGTTTTCGGATTCTCTTCCTGGTCTTGTGATCCTTATTGTGATCTCTATGGGAGCGGTGCTTTTGACAAAGCTTTTGCCTTTTAAGCTTCCGATTGTGGCTTACTGCTCCATTTTAGGTCTGATCTCAGCTTCCCCCATTTCACCGGTGAGGGAATTTGTGATCCAGGCAGTTTCCAACATTAATTTTACAGCTCCGTTTACTATGGTGGGGGCTTTTGTCGGACTGGCGATCAGCGATCAGCTGAAGACTTTTATCAGCCAGGGCTGGAAGATATTGATCGTGGGGATCTTTGTTATGACAGGTACATTTGTGGGCTCCTGCATATGGGATCAGCTGATGCTGACCCTGGCCGGGGTGATCTAAGGAGGACTGGGCATGAATATGACAGAGAAGAATGAAAATAAGACAGTCTGTGATCTTCTGATCCGCGACACGACTTTGCTGGTGCGCTTTGACTGTTTAGAAAAACACTGGGATTTGGCTGTTTCAGATGGAAAGATCCTGGAGGCAGGGGAAGGTCTGGCGGAAAAATATGAGGCAGAGGAAGTGATAGACGGAAGGAAAAAGCTGTTTATGCCGGGCCTTATCGACTGCCACATGCATACAGGACAGCAGCTTTTGAAGGGGCTGGTTTTGGACGGGAAGCCTATTATATGGACCAGGATCATGCTTCCTTTTGAGAGCACTCTGACGCCGGAAAAAATGACTCTCAGCGCCCAGACGGCAGCCCTTGAGATGATCCGATCAGGCACGACTGGATTTATTGATGCGGGAAGTTATTTTATGGAGGATGCGGCCTCTGTTTATGAGAAGAGCGGACTGAGAGGGGCTTTATCTTATTCCACCATGGACGAGGCGGGGCTTCCAGACTCTATCGCTATGGATGCGGGTGAGGCGGTAAGGCGCACCGATGCCCTTTATGACCGTTTCCACAAAAAGGGAAATTTAAAGGTATATTATTCCCTTAGAGCCTTAAATTCCTGTTCCAACCGCTTGGTGGAGCTGGCCTCCCAGAGGGCAAGGGAGAGGAAAACCGTGCTTCAGGCCCACATGAACGAATATATGGGAGAGGTGAATGGAATCCTGGAGCGGGAAGGGATGCTTCCTTATGAATATTTGGAAAAAATGGGAGTGCTGGACAGCCATTTTCTGGGCGCTCACAGCCTGATCCTTTCAGAAAGGGAAATGGAGCTGATCCGGGAGAGGGGATCGAAGGTATG
>ENA-UONU01002740-UONU01002740.1-human-gut-metagenome-genome-assembly--contig:-CS51-NODE-2740-length-9817-cov-6.224339_pt1 | contig 9817 bp, 6 predicted proteins | sample MGYA00242462_ERZ724009 | MGnify/ENA metagenome assembly ERZ724009 | reverse complement strand
ATGTTTCAGAGCATTTCTGGGGATATCTGATCCAGATGACGGAGAGCGTGCTTCTTGTGTTCCTGGTATCGGTCTGCATCGACCTGCTGCGTGCCAGGCTGTTTGACGTTGTGGGAAGGGCTCTTTCGCGCACCGGAGCGGGCGCCCGTTTGAACCGGTTTATCGACAGGCTGGAGGAAATTGATTGAGGATTGAGATGAAAAAAATCGGATTATTTCTAAAAAAACAGCAGAACTGGGTGTTCCCTCTGATTCTGTTGATATATCCCCTGCTGTGGGCAAACCAGGGCATTGATGTGTCGGACCCTACCTACAGTCTGACCAACTTCCGTTTTTTCCCGGAGCTGACCGGAACCTGGCCCATCGCCACCTGGCTTGCCAACGTGGCGGGCTTTCTTCTCATGAAGCTTCCGTTTGGAGGGACTCTTTTGGGAATGAATCTCTACACCCGGCTGTTCATCAGCGCCATGGCTCTTCTGTCCTATTATTTTCTGCGGGGAAAGATGCCGGCGTGGATGGCCTTTGCGGGGGAAATCATCGCCATCAGCTTCTGCTGGTGCCCCTCCACAATTTTGTATAATTACCTGACCTATTTCCTGTTCCTGGCAGGCTGCGTCTGTCTGTTCCGCGGGCTGATCTGGGAGAGAAAGGGACTTCTGATTGCTGCCGGCATCTGCCTGGGGCTGAATGTGGCCGTGCGCACGCCGAATGCCCTGGAGGTGGTGCTCATTCTGGCGGTGTTCTGGTACGGGAAGCTTGCCGGGGAGACGCCTGCCCGGATATGGAGGAACGTGCTCTGGTGTGTCTGCGGCTTTTTTGCGGGCTTCCTCGCCGCCTTTGCGGGTATCTGCATCCAGTATGGGCCGGCCGCCTATTTCGGCATGTTCACCGGTCTTTCCGGCTATGCGGGAACGGACGAGAGCTATTCGGCCCTCTCCATGGTGACTTCGGTGCTGTCCGCCTACGGAGGAACGCTTCAATGGGTGATGACGCTGGTGGTCTGCTGGCTGGCCGGATGGATCTTCTTCCGGTTTCTGCCTGCGGGGCTGAAAAGCGCGGGTAAAGTGGTATATGTCTGCTGTATTCCTGTGCTGGTACGGCTGTTCTGGGGCAGGGGAATGTTCACCTTTACTTATTATAATTATCGCAGCATCTATGAATGGGGAATGCTGCTTCTGTATCTGGCTCTGGCCGCCTGTGTGCTGGTGATGGCGGACTCCCGCGCCTTCCGGAGGGAGCGGCTGCTGGCGTGCATCATCCTGCTGGTCGTCCTGGTGACGCCCATCGGGAGCAACAACGGCACCATGCCCGCTCTGAACAATCTGTTTCTGGCAGCTCCTTTTACCATCTGGACCTTCTGGCGGCTGCTTTCCCGTAACCGGAAGCGTGCCTTTGCTTTTCCGGCCGCCGCGCTGGTGACGGCCGTGTTCGTGATGACGGCGGTGCAGGGCGTTGGCTTTCGCGCCTCTTTTTCCTTTGGAGACGGGATTTATGGGGAAAAAAGGGATGCAAAAGTGGAAAACAGTGCTATACTGACAGGTATGAGGACCAAGGAAGAAAACGCCGGAAGTTTGACGGGACTGGTGGCATTCGCCCAAGAGCAGTCCTTTGCCGGAACGTCTCTTGTCACCTTCGGCAGCGCGCCCGGACTTCATTTTATTCTGGATATGCCGCCCGGCATTTCCCATTGCTGGCCGGATCTGGATACATATCCCGCGGCGCAGATGGAGGAGGAGCTGAACGGGCTTCTTGCTTCCGGGGAGGCGCTTCCTGCGGTGATCGTTTATAAGGAAAACGGGGAGATGCCGGAGGAGACGGAGAAATGGAAGACGCTGACAGTCTGGATGGAGGAAGGCGGCTATGGGCTTGTCTTTGAGAACGAGGGCTATCAGGTATATATGGAAGGGTAAGAAAAGGAAGGAAACGCTTATGATTAATTTTAACGTACCCCCCTTCACGGGAAAAGAGATGGATTATATCAGACAGGCTGTGGAAAATCAGAAAATCTGCGGCGACGGGGAATTTACGAAAAAATGCAGCGAGTGGATTGAGGAACGTACCGGCACGGCGAAATGCCTGCTCACCACCTCCTGTACCCACGCCACGGAGCTGTCGGCTCTGCTTACCAACGTGGGTCCGGGGGATGAGGTCATCATGCCTTCCTTTACCTTCGTATCCACAGCGGATGCCTTCGTGCTCCGCGGGGCGACTCCGGTTTTCGTGGATATCCGTCCGGATACCATGAACCTGGATGAGAAGCTGATCGAGGACGCTGTTACGGAGAAAACCCGCGGAATCGTTCCGGTTCATTATGCCGGAGTGGGCTGTGAGATGGATGAGATCATGGAGATTGCCGGAAGGCATAATCTGTTCGTGGTGGAGGATGCGGCGCAGGGCATCCTGGCGGAGTATAAGGGAAAGGCTCTTGGAACCATCGGGGATTTCGGCTGCTTCAGCTTCCACGAGACCAAAAATATCAGCTGCGGAGAGGGCGGCGCGCTCCTCATTGCCCATGAAAAGGACATCGAGAACGCGGAGATCTTCCGGGAAAAGGGAACGGACCGGAGCAAGTATTTCCGCGGCCAGGTGGATAAGTACCGCTGGCAGAACTACGGCTCAAGCTACCTGCCAAGCGAGCTGAACGCGGCCTATCTCTATGCCCAGCTTGAGCTGGCGGATCAGATCACGGCGGCACGTCTTTCCATCTGGAATCAGTACCGGGAGGAGCTTTCCTGTCTGGAGCAGGCGGGACTGATCGAGCTTCCCTTTGTGCCGGAGCACTGTAAGCATAACGGACATATGTTTTATATCAAGACGAAGGACATGGCGGAACGGACGGCGCTGATCGATTTCCTGAAAAAGAACGACATTCTGGCGGTGTTCCATTATGTGCCTCTGCACTCCGCACCGGCCGGCCTGAAGTTCGGACGTTTCCACGGAGAGGACCGCTACACCACGAAGGAAAGCGAACGCCTGGTGCGTCTGCCGCTCTATTACGGGCTTGGCGAGGATCAGGTGAGCTATATTTCCGGTAAAGTAAAGGAATTCTATGGACATTAAGGGCAGCGCTTTCACCGCTTTTTTGAAAAAAAGAGAAAACTGGCTGATTCCGGCCTTCTGCTGTCTGCTGTTGTTCCTCGGAATCGGGCTGGCCTGGGATTACTATTTCGACTTAAACGACGATGTGCTGATCCGGGACATCCTTTCCGGCGTTTACACGGGGGAGCCGGAGGCGCTGACCGCACAGCTTTTGTGGCCCCTGTCCGCTCTGCTTGCCGGGCTGTACTGGGTGTTTCCGGGCGTTCCGGTGTTTGGCGCCTTTCTCTGGCTCTGCCAGGCGGGAAGCATCTTCCTGATTCTGAAACGGAGCCTGGACGCTGTGAGCGGATCGGCGGCTCCGGGCAAAATCCGGGCAGCCGGAACCTCTTCCGTGAGCGGATCTCTGAAGAAGCTGTGCCTGAATCTGCTGGAAACGCTGCTGATCGCGGCCTGTCTCCTGTACCATCTGGTGTTCGTCCAGTATACGGTGACGGCCGGGCTGCTGGCGGCGGCCGCCATTTTTACTTTCCTGACCCAGGAGGAAAGGGAGGGGGAGGGCGTTTTCGCCTTCTGGCTCCGCTGCCTGCCTTCCGCGCTGCTGTTCTGGCTCGCCTTTTGTCTGCGCAGCGAGATGGGGTTGCTGCTTCTGCCCCTTGCAGGCGTGGGAGGCATCTGGAAATGGGCCGGATGGGCAATGTGCAGTCCTGTTTTCACCCGGAAAAATACGGCCTCCTTCCTTGGGCTGTTCGGCCTGATTCTGGCAGGGATTCTTGCCTGCTTCGGAGCGGACCGGCTGGCCTGTTCGGACCCGGAGTGGCAGGAATTTGAAGCTCTGTTTGACGCGAGAACACAGGTCTATGACTTCTATGATGCTTCCCTGCGCTCCTGGGAGGAAAATCAGGAATTCTATGAAGAGCTGGGACTGACTAAGACGCAGTGTGAGCTGCTTGCCAATTACAACTACGGAGCGGACGACGCCATTGACGCGCAGGTGATGGAACAGATCGCGGACTACGGAAGGGAAACCAGGGGAACCTTCGCGCACAGTCTCTCAGAAGGCATCTGGCTGTATGTACAGCGGCTGAAGAATAACCGCTCCATCGTTCCGGACGACCAGCTTCCCTGGCTGGCTTTAGAGGGCGGACTTGCGGTGCTGCTTCTGGCTGCAGCTTTTATCAGATGGAGAGCGGCACGGAAGGAAAAGAAAACGTTCCCGAAGGGACAGGGCATCCTCTGGAAGCTTCTGCTTCTTGGCGCGGTAAGAAGCGGCCTGTGGATGTATCTCATCCTGCGGGAGCGGGTGCCGGAGCGGATCAGCCACCCGCTCTACTTCTGTGAGCTGTTGATGCTGGCCTGGCTGCTTCTGAATACGGTTTGCGGAATGCGGCAGACTTCCGGTCAACAGATTTCCGAACAACAGTTTTCCGGATGGCAGACTTCCGGTCCGGAAGGTCTGCCCGCCCGTCTCATCCGCATCGCAGCCCTGGTTCTTTCGCTGGCTGCTGTGGTCATCTGGCTTCCACGCGAGGCGGAACGCACGGGAGCGGAGTACTCCCGAAGGGAACAGGTGAACGCGGTGAATCAGGCGGCCCTTTCCCGCTATCGGCAGGAGAACCTGTATCTGGCGGACGTGATGTCCACCGTGGATTTTTCGGAGAAGCTGTTTGTGGAAAAAATCAGGCCGGGAAATTACGACCTGCTGGGCGGCTGGCTGTGCAAGAGTCCGCACAGCGAAAAGAAGCTTGCCGCCTTCGGCCATGAAAGCATGGGACAGGCCGTTCTTACAGGAGAAAATATCCGCTTCGTGGGAGAGGCGGACACGGACTGGGGGTGGCTGACCGACCTGCTGGCGGAGCATGGCAGGGACGGGGAGCTCGTTCTGGAAGAGGAGATCACGGCGGCTGGAAGGAGCCTGTATATCTGGCGACTGGAAAGAAGCTGAAATTGTCGGAGCTGACCGCACAGGAAGGAATGAATTCTTATGAAGCAGGAAGAAAGAATTGATCTTGGGCCGGTTTATCTGCGGCCGATCACCCTGGAGGATACGGACCGGATCATCCGGTGGCGCAATTCCGACCGGGTGAGAAAGAATTTCATCGATCAGAGGCCATTCACCAGACAGGGACATCTGAACTGGCTGGAAACCAGGGTGGCGACAGGAGAGGTGGTCCAGTTCATCCTTTGCGAGACGAAGGAGGACAGGCCCGTGGGAAGCGTCTACATCCGGGATATCGACCGGAAAAACCGGAAGGGTGAATACGGGATTTTCATCGGAGAGGTAGACGCGGCGGGAAAAGGCTACGGCACGCTGGCCGCGAAGGGAGCCATCGGCTATGCCGGAGGTGAGCTGAAGCTGCATAAGCTTTTCCTGCGGGTGTTCGCGGACAATGCGGCGGCGGTGAGAAGCTATGAAAAGGCCGGTTTTCACCGGGAAGCCCTTTTGCAGGACGAGATCAGGAATGAGGACGGCAGCTGGCGGGATCTGATCCTGATGGCGGTTCTGTTTCCGGAATAATCGGGATATATGGAGAAGTAAGTGGAAATATGAAGAAACTGATCAGCATTGTAATTCCCTGTTACCGCTCGGAGACGATGATTGCGGGCGTGGTAGGGGATATCGACAGAGAAATGAAACAACTGGAGGAAGCTTACCGGTATGAGATCATTCTGGTAAACGACAGCTCGCCGGACGGAACCTTTGAGGCAATCCGCAGGCTCTGTCAGGAAAAGTCCTACATCATCGGTGTGAATCTGGCACGGAATTTCGGGCAGCACGCGGCGCTTATGGCGGGATTTCGGCAGATGAAGGGCGATTATCTGGTGTGCATGGACGACGACGGGCAGACGCCGGCTTCCTCCATCGGTGATCTGATCCGCGGCCTGGAGGAAGGAAGAGATGTGGTGTATGCGAAATATGAGCATAAGCATCACAATGCGTTCCGCAACTTCGGAAGCAGGGTCAATGACTGGATGCTCTGCTTCATGCTGGGAAAGCCGAAGGATCTCTACATTTCCAGCTTTTTTGCGGCGAAGCGCTTCATCGTGGACGAGATGCTCCGTTATGAAAACGCCTTCCCCTACGTGATCGGGCTGGTGCTGAGGGCGACAAAAAACATCGGAAACGTGGTGGTGGAGCATCATGACCGCCGGGCGGGCGAATCGGGCTATACGCTGGGCAAGCTGTTTTCCCTCTGGTTCAACGGCTTCACCTCCTTCAGTGAAAAGCCTCTGCGCATCGCTACCATGGCGGGCGTGGGATGTGCTGCGTTGGGTTTCCTCTACGGCCTGTATACAGTGATCAAGAAGCTGGTAAATCCGCTGGTTCCCGTGGGATTCAGTTCCCTGATGGCGGCGATCATGTTCATCGGCGGTATGCTGATGCTGATGCTGGGCCTGATCGGGGAATATGTGGGAAGAATGTATATCTGTATGAACAATGCACCGCAGTATGTGATACGGGAGATCGTAAAAAATGAGGATGACGGAGAAGAACAATAACGGGCTCCCGACGGGGAAAAAATCCGGCCCGGCCAGCCTTTTGCTCACCTTTGCAATCACGTTTTGCGGCGTGGTTTTCCTGCCGCAGATGCTTCTTGCGGAGGGACGGGGGCTGGGCTTTTCGAACAGCTTTTTGTCCGTGGCGGTGTTTCTGCTCGCCTTTCCGGCAATCAGTCATACGGTGGAGCAGATGCTTTTGAAAACAGGAGCGGTAACGAAAGTGAGAGGTGTTCTCTCGCTGCTCCTTTCCTTTGGCTTTGTGCTGGCCTGTACTTTTGGAAGCCGGCTGGAGGCGGATGGTTACCTCCTTTTGACCGACTGGCGGCTGTGGCTGTCCCTGCCCTTTCTGACCCTGTTCTTCGCCGCCCTTCTGGAGCGTCTGTACGGACTGCTGGAAGAACGGATGGCGGGGGATGGCGCGAAAGCGGCGGGCGGAGCACGGGCCGAAGAACAGGAAGGGGCGGTCTCCCGGAAGGCCGGACTTCTCTCCCGCTGGGAGGGCCTGTCCGTGGGAAAACGGCGGCTCCTCGTCTTTCTCTTTTTCCTGATCGTCTGGGGAATCGTGCTGCTTGCGGTGTGGCCGGGCTTCTTCGTTTATGACGCGCAGGAGGAGTTCAACCAGGTGGCCCAGAGGCGGTTCACCACCCATCATCCGCTGCTGCATGTGCTCCTTCTGGGAGGAATCATCAGTGCGGGCAACAAGCTGTTCGGAAGCTATAATGCGGGAATCGCCTGCTATATGATCTTCCAGATGACGGTGCTTGCCCTCTGCTTTACCTGGGTGACGGATTTTCTGAGGAAAAAGGGTGCGCCCGTCTGGCTGCGGGCTGCGGGAACCCTGTATTTCGCGTTCTTTCCGGTCATTCAGATGTATGTGCTCTGCTCCGCTAAGGATACGCTGTATTCGGCGGCAATGCTGGCGGTCATCCTGCTTCTGGTGCAGATGGCAGAGGAGAGGGAAGCGTTCTTTTCGACGAAAAAGAACGTGGCCGCGCTTGCGGGCTGTCTGTGTTTCATGGCACTGATGCGCCATAATGGTCTGTATATCCTGATTCTTCTGATTCCCGTCATGGCGGTGCTTGCCGGAAGGAAAAGATGGCTGCGGGCTGCGCTCGCCGGGCTTTGTGCCCTGCTTCTCGTGCTTGGGGTCAATGCCGGACTGAAAACGGTCTTTCATGCCGAGGATTCGGAAAATCAGGAAATGCTCACCGTGCCCATTCAGCAGCTGGCCCGCACCTGGACACTCAGCCCGGAGGTGTTTTCCGAAGAGGAGGAGGAAATCCTGTTTTCCTTCCTGCCCCGGGAGGCGCTGGAGCGGTATACGCCGAAGCTGAGCGACAACGTGAAGATTTCCTTCAACAATGCGGCCTATGCCGGGGACGCTGCCTCCTTCTGGCGGCTCTGGCTGTCGATAGGGATCAAGGCTCCGGCCTCCTATCTGAACGCCTGGCTGCTCACCTCCTATGGCTTCTGGTATCCGGACGCTGTGCTGGATGGATATCAGGGCAATACGGTGTTCACCTTCACCTATGGAGAGAGCTCCTATTTCGGTTATGAGACGGAGCTTCCGGGACAGCGGCACAGCTTCATTCCCTGGCTGGATTCGCTGTTTGAAAAGATGAGCCTGGAGCTGTTCCAACAGCGCATTCCCGTGGTGTCCATGCTGTTTTCTCCGGGCTTCCTCTTCTGGGTGTATGCGGTGGGAATCGTTTTCCTGGTAAGATGCGGGCGATTCCGTCAGGCGGCTGCCTTCCTTCCGGCGGGACTGAACTGGCTCACCGTGCTGCTCGGTCCCACCAGCCTGGTGCGTTATGTGCTGATTTTCTGGTTCGCTCTGCCAGTGCTGGCACTTGTTGTAAGCCGGGGGAAATTATGCTATACTGAGGAAGCGCTGATTTGACGATATCGAAAAAAGGAAATGCAATGAACAGAAAGCTGAAAAGAAGCCGTGCAATCGAATATGCGATCCTGTGCTATGCGGTCGTGCTGATGCTGTTAATCGGGCCCATTGGCCTGCTGGATACCACGCGGGTGGTCGCGGGTAACCAGACGATGGCAGGATGGACGGAGCCTGTGGGGTCAGATGACCGGATTCAGCAGGTATTCATCGCGGACGGCGGATATCTGGAAAGCATCAGCATTTTTGCGGAGAATGATCTTTCCCGCAAGGTGGTGAACCTGTCCATCTCCAACGATCTGGGAGAGACGGTTTTTTCCAGAAATGTGGCGCTGGATACCTATGAGGCTCCTGGCTTTTTTACGATTCCGGTGGAATTTCAGACGGAGGCCGGGAGGGCCTATGTCTGGCAGATCAGCCATCCGGAGGAGGAACTGGTTCTGGGATGGCAGAATACGGGCGAATCGGGACTCACGGTTTTCGGTAATTACTATTATGTGGCTGAGGGCGGGCAGATTCAGGAGCAGATCGGACAGAATATCCTGATGCGCTTTACCTATTCGAATCCCTTAAGCCTCTGGAAGAAGGGGGCGCTGATGGCAGGGATTGCCCTGATCGCCGGTTTTCTTATTCTTCTTACCGAAAATGCGGCGAGAAAGGGCCGGAAAAACCGCGAGGTGAAGGTGCAGTGGCTATTCCGTACAGTCTGCAATCCGCTGATCGTGCTGGGAACGGCTGTCTGGCTTGCGGCTGTGCTTCTGTTTGATTATTATGGGGGTGTCCGGGCGGATAAAATGGTGTATTGCGCGGGAATCCTCATTTTTGCGGCGGTCCTTCTCTATGCGGTAAACGCCAGGCGGGACGATATCAGGCCGCTGACGCTTGTGGTGAAGGAAAATCTGCTGGAGCGGGGAATGGATACCCTGCAGACGGTTTTCTGGGCCGGAGCGTTGTGGGGCTGTATCGATTACATGAACGCGATGTATAATATCTACCAGGCTTATGCCTACCGTAAGGTGCTGATTTTCCTGGGACTTGTGCTGCTGACCATGTGTGAAAGAAAGGCCCTGGTTCACATCGGAAATCTGATCTGGATCGTGGTGTCCTCTGCGGCAGGCTTTTTCTACTGGCTGCAGTTTCGGGGCGTGGCGGAGCAGGACAGACTGGCGCGTCTGAACGCCATCCTGTTTGTGATCGCGGGGCTGGTGCTCATTCAGGCTGTCAGGATTTTTTTGAAAAAAAAGGTGGAATGGCGGAAGGTTTCTCCGCTTTACGCCGGGCTGCTTGCGGTATTTTTGGCGTTTCTCATTGTATTCCGCAATACCAGAGGATGGCCCATTTACCTGGCCGCGGCGTTCGGCCTTCTGTATCTGTTTTATCTGGC
>ENA-UONU01002735-UONU01002735.1-human-gut-metagenome-genome-assembly--contig:-CS51-NODE-2735-length-9828-cov-4.701729_pt1 | contig 9828 bp, 10 predicted proteins | sample MGYA00242462_ERZ724009 | MGnify/ENA metagenome assembly ERZ724009 | reverse complement strand
GAGAAAGAGATCTCTATTTCACAGAAGAAAACAGGAATTCCTTTGGTTCTTCCGATGACTGTTAGTGCAGGAAATGCAATCGCTGATTACATTTTAAATGCGCGCCCCAGGACAGACAGTCCTTATGTGTTCCTGCGTCTCAGACGGCCTTATGACCGTTTAAACTCCCGGACGCCTGCCGCAAATATCATGAAGCTTTATCAGTCGGATGGTTTTTACCATCAGGCAGGGGATGGAAAGGGATTCCACTCATTCCGCAGAACCATGGGAACACGGCTTATAAAAGCAGACATACCATTGACAACCGTTTCCCAGATCCTTGGGCATACAAATCTTGATTCCACCAAAAGGTATCTTTTCCTGCATGATGAAAAACTTCTCGCCTGCTGTATGGATCTGAGCTGTTTTCCATGTCGAAAGGAGGGGCTGTCATGAGCAAAAGTTTCCACAGCATGTTTGCTGATGATATCCGTGACATGGTCGAACATAAAAAAGCCCTTGGGCATAAGGCTGAAAGCTATGAATGGAACATGCAGAACTTTGACCGTTACTGCTTGGAATATTTTCCGGAAGCGGATATCCTGACAGAAGAGATTGTCCTTAGCTGGTGCGAGGCAGGGAAAGATTTCAAGAGAAGTGCTTACCGTGCCAATGCAATCCGGGAGTTTGGCCGTTACTTGTCTGCTATCGGTAAAAATGCGTATGTTTTGCCACGGGAATTCTTTCCACCCCAAAAAGCGGAACTCCCCCATATTTTTACGGATGATGAGTTAATCCGTTTTTTTGACGCAGCGGATCATTTTCCTCATTACGCCCGAAGTCCGTTGGCCGAATATATTGTCCCCGTGATATTCCGGCTCCAGTATGCGTGCGGGCTCCGACCACAAGAGGTCCGGCTGCTCCGTCGGGCAGATGTTGATTTCCACAAAAATACAATCTATATATCGGAATCCAAATGGTGTAAGGATCGATGTCTGTCCGTAGATCCACAACTAATGCGGCTATGTAGAAAATATGATGTTATTGCACAGGGAATGGTTCCGAACAGAATATACTTTTTTCCTTCGCCATCAGGAGATGCGTATAGTCACGGATGGCTGACTGCCGTTTTCCATAAATGCTGGGACATGTCAGGAAATACTATTCCTGCAGGAACCTGTACGCCTTATACGTTCCGACATAATTTCGCAACCCGGACACTAATGAGATGGGCAGAAGAAGGAAAAGATTTCGGGGCATATCTGCCATACCTAAGTTCATATATGGGGCATCTAACCCGATCTTTGAAGTGTTCTATCTGAAGAATGCCCATGCGGTGATTGCCGACTTTTCCGGCAACCCGCCCAGGGAGTATGACCTGTAAGTCTAATTTTTCAAATATCTTCGGGGCTTACCCCAATCTTAAAGGGCAGACAGATGTAGGAGGTTCATCATGCAGACAAGAGATTATCTGAAATATATCGTGGAAAAAATTCATTCTACCGTATTTGCCACTGTGGACAGCGAAGGGCGTCCCGTTACCTGTGCCATTGACATCATGGACTATGATGAAAGCGGCCTTTATTTTCTGACTGCAAAGGGCAAGAATTTTTATGACCGCCTGAAATCCAACGAAAACATTGCGTTTACCGCCATGAAGGGAGAAGATACGCTTTCCTGTGTGGCCGTATCGGTGCAGGGCAGAGCTAAAGAAATCGGCCCGGACAGGCTGCCTGATCTGTTCCGCAAAAACCCGTACATGGCAAAGATTTATCCTGACGAACGTTCCCGCAGCGCCCTTACCGTATTCAAAATCTACGAGGGAACCGGAGAATGGTTTGATCTGTCCAAACTGCCGATAGAACGGGCCGGATTTTCCTTTGGCGGCGCCCAGGAAAAGGAAACCGGTTATTTTGTGACGGATAAGTGCATCGGCTGCAAGCTGTGCTATTCCAAATGCCCGCAGAAGTGCATTGATATCACGCAGAAGCCGGTTGTGATCCGGCAGGAGAACTGTCTGCACTGTGGAAACTGTTTTGAAATCTGTCCGGCAGGGGCAATCGAACGGCGGTGAGAGAGAAGGAACAAGTTGTTCATTTTTAGTTCATGATTTGTACACAAACAAGACATAATTCACAAACAAAACGCAAATATATCTGTTCTACAATAAAGGCCGAAATGAGAAGCTCCCACAAAAAAGCAGTCAGGAAAAGGAACGGCCAGTCATGAAGCCCGAAAAAAAATCCGGAAAAAGCAGAAAATTTTCCATCCCGGCCATCCCGCCCATGCGGCTGTGGCACCGGATCGTTCTGTATCTGCTGACGGCAGTCTGTGTGGCGCTGTCGCTGATAGAGGTGACATTCCAGTGCTTTCCGTATGCGGCGGGCATGTTGTTTTATGTGCTCGCAGCGGTTATGCTTACGGTAAGCTGTTATTATTTCATCATCAATATCAGACGGGATATCCGGGAGATCATAAAGCCGGCGATCGCGGCAAACCGGTACACGAATATGGTGGCGGAGGACTACAGACTGAGAACCATCCTGTTCGCGGTGCCCGGAATGATGAGCAATATCATTTTCGCGGTTTTCAACGGCGTGGTGGCGGTGACCAGCCGCTCCGCCTGGCTCGGAACCCTGGCCGCATACTATATTCTGCTCAGCCTGATGCGCTCCGGCGTGGTCACGCAGGAGAGACGGCTTTCCCGGATCCGGGATGAGAAGGAGCGCATGAGGAAGGAACTTCGGGTCTACCGGAGGAACAGCGTGATGTTTCTTTTCCTGGCGGTGGTGCTGGCGGGAGCGGCTGTTTTGCTGGTGAATTCCGAGGGAGGAAAAAGCTACCCGGGCTATGCCATCTATGCGGCGGCCGCCTATACTTTTTACAAGATCATCATGTCCACCATTCAGGTCCTGAAGGTGGGAAAAAGGAAGTCGCCTCTTCTCACCATAACCAGAAGAATCGGCTATCTTGACGCCTGTGTTTCCATCCTGACGCTGCAGACCGCCATGTTCGCGTCCTTTGCCAGCGGGCAGGAGGACTTTATGCTGCTGATGAACGCGGCCACGGGAGCCGTGGTCTGCATGATGGTTCTGGGGCTGGGCATTCAGGGACTTTGCTATTACAGAAAACAGACGGGAGGAAAAGCGTAAAACGCTTCGGTATGGAGGTAAAAAATGGTTCATATCCTTGTAGTTGAAGATGATGTGAAGCTGAATCAGATCGTGTGTACCTATCTGAATGACAGCGGCTTTCAGGCGAAGGGCTGCCTGTCGGCAAAGGAGGCATACGATGAAATGTACAACAATCTGTATGACCTGATCATTTCGGATATCATGATGCCTGAAATCGACGGGTTTGAGTTCGCGCGCTCCGTCAGGCAGGTGAATAAGACCATTCCGATTCTGTTCATGTCCGCGAAGGACGATCTGCCCTCCAAGCAGAAGGGCTTTCAGCTGGGAATCGACGATTATATGGTAAAGCCCATAGAGCTGGGAGAGCTGCTGCTGCGCGTCCGGGCGCTGCTGCGCAGGGCGAACATTGAAATGGAGCGGAAAATCATGGTAGGGAATCTGGTGCTGGATGCGGATGCGATGAGCGCGGAGGTTGACGGAGAGGAAATCAATCTCACGACAAGAGAGTTCAACATCATCTATAAGCTTCTTTCCTATCCGAAGAAAACCTTTTCCAGGGCGCAGCTCATGGATGAGTTCTGGGGCGTGGACAGTGAAACAAGCCTGCGGGCGGTGGATGTGTACGTGACCAAACTGCGGGATAAGCTGTCGGCCTGCGACGGCTTTAAGATCGTGACGGTGAGAGGCCTGGGATATAAGGCGGTACTGGTTTAAGGAGAATATAATGAAAAAAGAAAGAAATCCCCGCGGAATCCGGGAAAGCCTTTTCCCGGCCTCCCTTTTTGCAATCTATCTGGGCGTGCTGTTTCTGATGTCCGGAATCCACACCGGACTGATCGTATTCATAAACAGAAGTGAGCTGCCGGATCTGGTTCAGGTTCTCATTCCCATGGTTTACTGGGGAATGGTTGCAGTGGGGCTCACCCTGTTTACCAGAAGCAAAATAAGAAGCACCTATGAGGAGCCTCTGCATAAAATGGCGGAAGCCACCAGCCGGGTGGCGGGCGGAGATTTTTCCGTCTATGTGCCCACCGTCCACACTCAGGACAGATGGGACTATCTGGACGTGATGATCGTGGATTTTAACAAAATGGTGGAGGAGCTTGGGAGCATCGAGACGCTGAAAACCGATTTTGTTTCCAACGTTTCCCATGAAATGAAGACGCCCATCGCAATCATCAAAAACTATGCGGAGCTTCTGCGCCTGGAGAGCCTGACGGAGGAGCAGAAAGAGGAATACGCCCGGAACATCGAGGACGCGGCGGTCAGGCTGTCCACCCTGATCAGCAACATCCTGAAGCTGAACAAGCTGGAAAACCAGAGAATCACCCCGGAGGTGGAGGCCTACGATGTGTGCAGGCAGGTCTGCGACTGTATCCTTCAGTTTGAGAACGCCTGGGAGGAAAAGGAGATCGAGCTGGAAACGGATATGGAGGACAGCGCGTTTGTGGAGGCGGACGAGAGCCTTCTGGAGCTGGTGTGGAACAATCTGATTTCCAACGCGGTCAAGTTTACGCCTCCGGGCGGGACGATTACGGTGAAGCAGTTCTCACGGCAGGACACCGTGACCGTGTCCGTCTCTGATACGGGCTGCGGCATGGATGCGGAGAGCATGAAGTATATTTTCGATAAATTTTACCAGGCGGACACTTCCCATTCCCGGGAAGGAAACGGCCTCGGCCTTGCGCTGGTCAAAAGGGTGCTGGAGCTTCTGGACGGCGGCATCCGGGTGGAAAGCGAACCGGGTAAGGGAAGCACATTTTCCGTAACGCTGCCAGCTGCCGCAGCCGTAAAGCAGGAGAAAGACTGATGTGAAACTCTGCCGCGGTTATGCTCCGGAATGCGGAGCAATTTGGATGAGCAGGCCAGGAAAGGATCATGAAGGAAATGGAAACCGGAAGAAAAGAATTTATGAGTTATGAATATAAAACGGTCACGGCGGATGTGGACAGGGCGTCTTTTCTGCTGGACGGATACGAGAATTTCGGCTGGGAGCCGGATGATAACATATATCAGAATGCCGGAGAGGCAGCAAGAGCGGGAAAGCAGAAAAAGGTAACGCTCCTTCTGAAGCGGAACCGGAAGATCATAAATAAAATGGAGCTCACCCGCCTGCAGCGGAATTTTGAAGCCTGCGTGAAAGAGATCGACACTCTGGAGAGGACAAAGACCTCTGTGCCGACGGAATGGGCTCTGATTATCGGCATCCTTGGGACGGCGTTCATGGCCGGATCCACCTTTGCGGTGACGGCGCAGCCGCCGATGATCCTGCTGTGCATTGTGCTTGCCATCCCCGGCTTTCTCGGCTGGATCCTGCCCTGGTTCGTTTATAAAAAGCTTCTTGCCAGGCAGACAGAGAAAATAACCCCTCTGATTGAAGAAAAATATGATGAGATCGACGCCATCTGCGAGAAGGGGAATAAGCTGCTGTACTGAATGAAAAAGAAGGCCGTGTAGATTCATAACAAAAAGGCGGATGGAGAAAATCACTCCATCCGCCTTTTGTATTCCTTTCCCCATGCTTCCATGGCGTCCAGAATGGGACGCATGGACTCTCCCAGCGGAGAAAGCGCATATTCCACCCGGGGCGGAACCTCGGGATAAACCGTTCTGGTAATGATCCCGTCCTCTTCCATGGCGCGCAGGCTGTCGGTCAGCACCTTCTGGCTGACGCCTTCCAGGTCCCTGCGCAGCTCGTTGAAGCGCCAGGGGCGCATGAGCAGGTTTCTTAGAATCAAAAGCTTCCATTTGCTGCCGATGAGCTGGACGGTGGTCGCCACCGGGCAGGCGGGCATTTCTTCTTTGGTCAGCATGGAGAACCTCCCTTTCCTTATGCTGCCAGGGCGGCGGATGCCGGTTTGCCTGACAGGACTGTTTCAATGACCGGAATTTAACAGTTTAAAAACGCATGTTACACTCTGATTATAGTGCAGCATGCGATTTGGATCAAGGAGATTTTCCCAAAATATATTTATAACATAAGATCTTTTCTTGCCAGCCTTATTGTCCCGCGGTAAAATAAGGGAATCAATCAAGGCTGGAGGCGGGCGTCTGCCATATCTGCCTGAAGGGCTCCGAGCACAGCATTGCCAACACCGGTACAGAGGATCTGGTCATGCTGACGGTGGTTGTAACGTGATTTATCGTTTTTTTATAATTTAAATCCGGTCTGCCTCATAAAATAGAATAAATCTTTGCAAGCCACACCCAATTCTAAACATATATTAGGAATTTTAGGCTTACTGCTTGGCGTTGTAATGGGACCGGCTGTTGCTTCCAAAGTAATGATTGTATAGTCATAAGCTTTAGCAGCAGCAATCAGCCAGGGATCCGCAATCCCTTCGGCAGCCCATGCTCTTAAAGCCCTATCCGTGTAAAGCGGGTTACACTGCAAATAGTTCAAAACCTTTGCATATTCCTGGAGAATTTTCGGTTTTTTTCTGGAAATTATATGTATATTTTGGATGTTATAAAACCAATCGGAAAGATCATCTCCGCCCTTTAATACTTCATCTTTTACGACGTCAAGGATGGCCACTTCATCCATCGATAGCTTATCAGCCAGCTGTTTCCAAAATCCGGGAGCAAGGTCAAACGGATAATAATTCTGGTAAGGCGTTATAAATATATTTGAATCAATTAAAAATTTTTCTGTTACCATTTTGCACCGCCGATCTCATCCACAAGCCTTGAAAAAGTTTTACGGTTTGTGCTTGTTAAATGATAGACTTCGGTATATTGTGTTCTTCCTTCTCTTGCACTTTGTGCTAATGCATTTACAAACCTATGATCAAGTTTGCTTCCTAATGTACGATAGTAATTTCCGCCAGATTCCTTCTCCTGAAGCTGATTGACTTTCCAGTTATTATATTGTTTCTGCAAAATGTGAATGATTTCATTATATTGTTCAGAAGTGACCTTCTGATAGTCAAGGGCCCGCCGTATTATGACATATTTGCTGCACTTAAAATATTTTGCTAATTCTTCTGTACGGGTCAAAGTGGTTCCGCCTGTCTGATTCCACTGATCCATAAAAACAGATTCTGGAACAAGCAGTTCTGCGGCAACAGCATTGCAGAGAACTTCCACAGTGCTTACTTTATGATCGCTGCCATATGGCTCATTATAAAAGCTGTCTGTTCCAAGCCAGATATGTGCAGTTTCGTGTAAGAGAGAAAATAGTTTTCCGTTATCAGAATCACATACATTGATAAAAATCAGTGGTACATATGGATCTACCAGGGTAAAAGCACGAAATTCATCTACAGATAATTTCCTGTGTGTATTGCTTCCAACTGTTCCGCTCATCATAACCATAATTCCTGCATTTTCCAGTCGATGGCGGATAATTCTAAAAGATTCCGCAGCGTTTTTGCTGCTTTTGAACCAAAAAGTATCCAGCTTCAATGTATCACGGATGTGTTCAGCAATAACACTGGCGGCTTTTTCATTTTTATCGCATGCAACAAAAGAGAGCGGCTCCTGTCCGTTATCCTGCACGTATTCGATCATCCATTCCTGAGCGTCAGTCATCATATCCACAATATCAATCAGATTGCGGCTGGGTTCCTGAACGGTAAGGCTGTCAACTGTTCGGTATTCCACAATCCTGCAATTTTCAACAGGTGGTTTTTCCAAAAAGAAATAGCCAAACGGAATATTTATTTTCTTACTGACTTCCTCTATCTGATTAAAAGTCGGAACTTTTTCGCCCGTTTTCCATTTATTCAGTAAATCCAAGACAGAGTGATTGACGTTGCCGAGTTGTACTTTTTCCAAGATCCAGTTGAGAATTTCCGGTGCAATAGACACAGTTGTTCCTGCCATGTCAGTTCCTCCTTTCTCTGAATGTCAATCATATTATGACGATTATATGATAGAAACAGCCGCCACTACTTCATAGTGACGGCTTAAAATAAGCGATAACTAAGGGTGGCCGTAATCTTTAGGTTTTCCCTTTTCCTGCAATCAATATACCATATCCTCTAAATCGATTCAAGAGGTCCGGAGCTGTCCAAGGAAAAATATTTTATTTATTTTCTGACGGTTTATACACGAATTACGGGAAACAAGATGAAAGATGACGTAAGACGCATGGTATCCTTATGGTAACTACGGCACAATAAAGTGCGTACTTTTTTTCTCCCTTTTTCTGCCCTACAATGAAGCTGCAAACGGAAAAAGCCATTTGGATCAGAAAAGGGAGTCCGGCACGAAGCTCCGGGCTCACGCTGAAAGGAGGAAATCACTATGGCACTCTCAAATCTTTTAGGATGGAACAGAAAAATGGAAGCATCTCCGGCGGCTGCGTGCGGAACAGCCTGCGGAGCGGGAGACAAGCCCGCCGAGAAGCCTGCCGCGTGTGGAACGGCCTGCGGAGCGGGAGATAAGCCCGCCGAGAAGCCTGCCGCGTGCGGAACGGCCTGCGGAGCGGGAGATAAGCCTACTGAAACGCCCGCTGCGTGCGGAACGGCATGTGGAGCCGGGGATAAATAAGCGTTGATTCCTGCCGGCTCTCGACCGCGCAGCGAGTGCGCAGCCGGGATGTGACATGTAACAAATAAGCTTCCACAAAAATCATGGAAACAGGTCTGCGCAGGAAATGCGCAGACCGCAGAAAAAAGAACCGGCAGGGGATGCCCGTCGGCTGTACAGGGAGATCAGGGATGATGAAACAGTATTTTTCCTTTCAATGGCATATTACGGACGAATGCGACCAGCGCTGCAAGCACTGTTATATTTTTTCGGAAAATAACTGCAAAAAGCTGGATTCCATGAACTGGGAACAGATGCAGGATACCTTTTATAATTGTCTGGACTTCTGCAGGGTGTACGAGCGTCTGCCCTATTTCTACATCACCGGGGGAGACCCGATCCTGCATCCGGATTTCTGGAAGCTTCTGAGGCTTTTGAAGGAGCACGACATTCCCTTCACCATCCTGGGAAATCCCTTCCATCTCAATGACGAGGTCTGCCGGAGGCTGAAGGAATACGGCTGTCAGAAGTACCAGCTGTCGCTGGACGGCATGCGGGAAACCCACGACTGGTTCCGCAAGCCCGGTTCCTTTGATATTACGCTGGAAAAAATCGGGTGCATCAACCGCGCGGGAATCCGCAGCGTAATCATGACCACCGTTTCCGGAACGAACATCGATCAGATACCGGAGATCATCGATACGGTGGTGAAGGCCGGGGCGAATGTGTTCGCTTTTGCCAGATACTGTCCCACCAGCGAAGAAAAGGATGTGGGCATCGAGCCGATGCGCTACCGGAAGCTGCTGGAGGACTGCGACAGAAAATTTAAGGAATACGAGGCGGCAGGGTGTGAGACCTATTTTAACAAAAAGGATCATCTCTGGACGCTGTATGAATATGAAACCGGAGCCTTCAAAATCCCGGAAACCGCGGAGAAAGGCATGATCTACGGCGGCTGCAACTGCGGCAACTGCCATCTCACCATCATTCCCACCGGAGACGTGTTCGCCTGCAGGCGGGTGCAGAACAGCAGGGTGGGAAACGTGTTTACAGACCGTCTTGCGGATATCTGGGTCTGCCAGATGGAGCAGTACCGGGATTATCAGAAATTTGAAAAATGTTCAAAATGCGAGCTTCTGGCCTGGTGCCGGGGATGCCCGGCGGTTGCGAGCGGCAGGGACGGAAATGTCTATGCCGCAGATCCACAGTGCTGGAAAGAGGTCTGAGGAGGCCGGCGCGA
>ENA-UONU01002723-UONU01002723.1-human-gut-metagenome-genome-assembly--contig:-CS51-NODE-2723-length-9864-cov-9.945560_pt1 | contig 9864 bp, 8 predicted proteins | sample MGYA00242462_ERZ724009 | MGnify/ENA metagenome assembly ERZ724009 | reverse complement strand
TCAAGAACATGATGATCCTCGGCGGTTCGCGCATCGGCATCCGCATCGCCACCGAGTTGCAGGACGAGGTGAACATCAAACTGATCGACTACAACGCCGAGAAGGCCTACCGGCTGGCCGAGACGCTCGACAAGACGCTGATCATCAACGAGGACGGCCGCAACACCGAGGCGATGATGGAGGAGGGGCTTTCGAACATGGACGCCTTCGTTGCCGTGACGGGGCGCAGCGAGACCAACATCCTGGCGGCGATGCTCGCCAAGCGCATGGGGGTCAAGAAGGTGATCGCCGAGGTCGAGAATCTCAATTACATAAACCTCGCCGAGTCGATCGGCATCGACACGATCATCAACAAGAAGCTGGTGACCGCGTCGAACATTTTCCGCTTCACGATGTCGACCGACGTGCAGGCCATCAAATGCCTGACGGGGAGCGACGCCGAGGTGCTGGAGTTCATCGTGAAACCCAACTCCCCGGCCACGAAGGTGCGGATCAAGGACCTCGGGCTGCCGGAGGATACGATCATCGGCGGCATCGTCCGCGGCGACAAGGTTTTCATCGCCGTCGACAACATGGAAATAATCCCCTACGACCGCGTGGTGGTCTTCGCCATGCCCGGTTCGGTGGGGAAGGTAGGGTATTATTTTAATTAAGAATTCACAATTCAGAATTCACAATTCTGAATTGCAGCGCATCATGTCTTTTCGAAACATAATTCTCAAAGCCTGGTTCTCGCAGCGCGAGCGGGCCATCGACCGTTTTCGCCGCCGTCCTGTCGAGACGCAGGCGCGGATGTTCCGGCAGCTGCTGCGCCGGGGACGCTTCACGGAGTTCGGCGACCGCTACGACCTGCGGCATATCCGTTCGGTGGAGCGGTTCCAGTCGCAGGTGGAGACTTTCGACTATGAGACCTTCAAGCCCTATATCGAACGGATGATGGAGGGCGTGCGGAGCGTCACGGCTCCGGGTCGGGTGTCGCTGTTCGCCCGTTCGTCGGGCACGACCTCCGACAGGAGCAAATACATTCCCGTGACGATGGAGTCGCTGTGGTGGAACCATACGCTGGGCATGCGCGACGTGGCGACGGTCTTTTCGGCCAACAATCCGAAGACCCGCGTTTTCGAGGGCAAGACCCTGACGCTCGGCGGGTCGTGCAGCCGCGAGGGCCGCAACCTGGTCGGCGACCTCTCGGCGCTGCTGATCCACGAGACGACCTTCTGGAGCGGCTGGTTCCGGGCGCCGCGGACCGAGACGGCGATCATTCCCGATTTCGACGAGAAGTGCGCCGCCATCTGCCGCCTGTGCGTCGGCGAACCGATCACGGCCTTTGCGGGCGTCCCGTCATGGAACCTCGCGCTGATGCGCCGCGTGCTGGAGTATACGGGCCGGAAAAATCTGCTGGAGGTGTGGCCCGGGCTGGAGATGTTCGCCCACGGAGGCGTGGAGTTCGCGCCCTACCGGACGTCGTTCGAGGAGCTGATCCCTTCGGAGAAGATGAAATACATGGAGACCTACAACGCTTCGGAGGGATTCTTCGCCATGGCCGACGACCCGTCGCGCAGCGACATGCTGCTGATGCTGGATTACGGAACCTTCTTCGAGTTCCGCAGCGGGACGCAGATCGTGCCGCTCGAAGGCGTGGAGTGCGGCAAGGTCTACGCCGTGCTGATCACCTCGAACAACGGCCTGTGGCGTTACGAGATCGGCGACACGGTGGAATTCACCTCGACGAATCCCTACCGCATCCGCTTCGCGGGCCGCACGCGGCAGTATATCAACGTTTTCGGCGAGGAGCTGATCGTCGACAACGCCGAGCATGCGCTGCTGGCCGCCTGCCGGAAGACGGGGGCCGTCGTGAGCGAATACAGCGTCGCGCCGTGCTACATGTCGCTCCGCGAACGGGGCGCGCACGAGTGGATCGTGGAGTTCGAACGCGAGCCGGACAGCCTCGAACGCTTCGCCGAGGCGCTCGACGGGGAGTTGCGGGCCGTCAATTCGGACTACGACGCCAAGCGGCGGACCACGCTCGAACGCCAGCGTCTGACGGTTGTGGAGCGGGGGCGGTTCCTCGCGTGGATGCGCGCGCGGGGTAAAAACAAGGTTCCGCGGCTGGTGAACGACCGCCGCGTGGCCGACGAGATACTGGCTTTTCAGACCGAACAGACCCTTTGAGGCTGTCTGTCCGCATTTTGGCCGCGCTGCGAGAAGCCCCACCCGAGGGCCGTTTAAGAAACGGCTTTTGGGAATGGAAGCGTGGAATTGAGTCCGGATGCAGTGACTTTGCATCGCCCCTGAATCCCGGCTTTTAGCCGGGTGGAGTCAGGCTTGTAAAACGAGGCCGAAGGCGGCGGGATATGCGCTTCGGAGACCGGAAAACGAATGAGAAACGTAAAATAACACCTATACTGCCATGTACATAGCCATAGCCGGAAACATCGGGAGCGGCAAGACGACGCTTACCCAGATCCTTACGAAGCGCTACGACGCCAAGTGCTACCTCGAGGAGTGCGACAATCCCTATATCGGCGACTTCTACGAGGATATGAACCGCTGGGCGTTCAATCTTCAGATTTCGTTCCTCGGGAGCCGCATCCAGCAGACGATGGACATGATCTCCGACTGCAAGTCGGGGGTGATCTTCCAGGACCGCACGATCTACGAGGATGCGCACATCTTCGCCGACAACCTGCATGAAATGGGGCTGATGGCCACGCGCGACATCGAGACCTACATGAAGATTTTCCGGCTGGTGACGACGCTCATTCCCAAACCCGACTTGCTGATCTACCTCAAGGCGAGCGTCCCGACGCTCATTTCGCAGATCCGCAAGCGCGGCCGCGAGTACGAAATGAACATCGACGAACTGTACCTCAAGCGGCTGAACAACAAATACAACCACTGGATCGACACCATTTACGAGGGCGAGGTGCTCGTCGTGGACAAGGACCACGAGGATTTCGTCTCGAACCCTGCGGTGCTGGAACGGATCTGCGCGCGCCTCGACGCGCTCAAAGCGAAGAAATAGCGCATGACGCTGCCTGCGAAATTCGTGGAGCGGGTCCTGCGCGACCTCGGCGGGACGGAGGGCGCGGCCCTCTGCGCGGCGCTCGACGCGGAGCCGCCGGTATCGGTGCGGCTGAACCCTGCTAAGACCGGGGCGGACACGCTTCCCGCCGGACCTGACGCCGGGCTTCCCGTTCCGGAGGCTGCGGGGCTTCCCGCTCTGGCGATCGCCGGGCGCGTGCCGTGGAGCCGCGACGGGCGTTACCTTGCCGTGCGTCCCTCCTTCACGCTCGATCCCGACTTCCATGCCGGGGCCTACTATGTCCAGGAGGCTTCGTCGCAGTTCGTGGGACACCTGCTCGCTGCGGTCCGCACCGAAGGGGCGCGCATTCTCGACCTGTGTGCGGCTCCGGGCGGCAAGACGACGCTCTACGCCTCGCTGGCCGGACCCGACGGGCTGGTCGTCGCCAACGAGATCGACCGCCGCCGCGCCTCGGTGCTGGCGGACAACGTGCGCAAGTGGGGCACGGGCAACGTGGCCGTCACGACCTGCGAGCCGCGTGCGCTGGGCGATTTCGAGGCGTGGTTCGACGTGGTGGCCGTCGATGCCCCCTGCTCGGGCGAGGGGATGTTCCGCAAGGACCCCGACGCCCGCGGCGAATGGAGCGAAGGCAACGTGAAACAGTGCGCCGCGCGGCAGGATGAAATCCTGCGCGAGGCGTGGCGGGCCTTGAAACCGGGCGGCACGCTCGTTTACAGCACCTGCACGTTCAACCGCGACGAGGACGAAGGCGCGCTGGAGCGGATGGCGGCGTGGGCCGGCGACGAGATCGCCGAGTCGGAAGAAACGGCTGTGGAAGATGCGTGGGGCATCGTTTGCGGGCGTGTCGGAGCGTTCCGCACGTTCCGGTTCTATCCCCACCGGACCTGCGGCGAAGGGTTCTTCGCCGCCGTGGCCCGCAAATCGTTCGACGCCGGGGGGCGCGTGCGTGCGCCGAAGGCGCGTCGCACGGTATTTGCGGCCGTGGACCGGAAGACCGCCGGCGAACTGGCCCGCTGGGTGCGGAATCCCGGCGGTATGCGCTTCGCAGCGGTGGCCGACACCTGCTATGCATGGTACGCCGCGCAGGCCGACGCCGTGCGGACGCTCTCCGAGGCGTTGCCCGTGATCTATTCGGGCGTGGCGCTGGGGCAGGTGTTCAAGGGAGTGCTGAAACCCGATCCCGCGCTGGCTTTTTTCGATGGGATGAACCGCGGGGCGCTGCCTGCGGCGGAACTGGACGACGAAGAGACGCTGCGCTTCCTGCGCCGGCAGGACATCGCTGCCGGAGGGCTGGCCGAGGGGATGAACCTCGTCTGCTCGCGGGGGCGTGCGCTGGGATTCGCCAAACGGATCGGCGCACGGGTGAATAACCTGTATCCCAACTCATTGCGAATTATAAAACAATAGATATGGCCGATAAACTTTTTTATTCGATGGGCGAGGTGGCCGAGATGTTCGACGTCAACACGTCGTTGATCCGCCACTGGGAGTCGCAGTTCAGCATTCTCCGCCCCAAGCGCAACAAGAAAGGCAACCGCCTCTTCTCGCCGGAGGACGTCGAGAACCTCAAGATGATCTACCACCTGGTCAAGGAGCGCGGCATGACGCTCGAAGGGGCCAAGAAGGCGCTCCGGAAGGCGCCCTCCGAGAGCGGCGTGGACCGTGATGCCGAACTGATGGAGCGGTTGCAGCGTATCCGCGCCCTGCTGGTCGAGGTTCGCGAGGACCTGAAAGCCGGGGAGGGTGAGATCGTGACTGCTTCGGATGCCGATATGACCGATGCCGATGCCTCCGCTGCTGCCGCCGCTGATACCGCTGCCGCCGCCGAAACGCCCGTGCGCCGCCGCCGGGCCAAGGCCGTGGTGAAGATCGACGAACCGTCGGACGATGCCGCCGGGAAAGCCGCCGGGAAAGCCGCCGGGGATTCCTCGGCGCAGCCTGCCGTCAAACGCAGCGTCCGCAGGCCCCGCCGCAAGAAGGAGGAGGCCGAAACCAAAGAGCTGTTCGCGTTTTACGAACAATCCTTATTTTGAGCATTGTCCGTAAAGACGCTCTCGATCCGCGCGGGGTATTGTTCAAGAATTCGCGGCTTTACCGGGCGTATTCACGGCGTGCCGCCGTCTTCGCAAGCCCCCGCCCCGGCGGGGCGTAATGCCGCGAAGCGACAGACCGGCTAAAAGCGCAGGTGCAGGCGGCGAAGAACTCCTGAATGCTGTATAATATAATTAACTCATATGATTATCAGACAAATAACCGACGTCATCGAACGCTTTGCCCCACTTGAGTGGCAGGAATCGTATGACAATGCGGGACTTATCGTCGGCCGCCCCGACGACGAGGTGCACAAGGCCCTGCTGGCCGTGGATGTTACCGAAGAGGTGCTGGACGAGGCCGAAGCCGAAGGGTGCGATCTGGTGATCACGCATCATCCGATCGTCTTCCGCGCGCTCAAGCGGTTCAACTCGGCCGATCCCGTCGAGCGGTGCGTCGAGCGGGCCATCCGCAGCCGGATCGCGCTCTACGCCTGCCACACCAACCTCGACAGCGCCCCCGGGGGCATGAGCTGGCGGCTGGCCGAAATGCTGGGCGTGGGGAACCTTCGGGTTCTCCAGCCTTCGGAGACCGGGGACGGCGCGGGGTTCGGCGTCGTGGGCGAACTGCCGGAAGCTGTTGACACCGTGGAGTTTATGCGGATCATCCAACGGCGGCTTGAGGTGAGCGTCGTACGGTACAGTGACATAGCGACATCCGGGGTGCGCCGCGTGGCGGTCTGCACCGGGGCCGGGGCCTCGCTGATCGGCGAAGCGCGCCGTGCCGGGGCCGACATCTACATCACCGCCGACATGAAGTACAACGACTTCATGGCGCCCGACAAGGCCCTCACGGTGGCGGATATAGGTCATTTCGAAAGCGAATATTGCGCAATTCAATTAATATTTGATATTTTATCGAAAAATTTATTTACCTTTGCGGTTCGCAAGAGTGAACGCTCGCGCAATCCGGTAAACTATCTGGTTTAAGTCTAAACTATAAAGACAACATATGGCAACGCAAAAGAAGACGGCCGACGTCGATTATTCGATGCAGGAGAAGATCATGGCGCTCTATGAGCTGCAGAAGATCGACAGCAAGATCGACGAAATCAACAAGGTGAAAGGCGAACTGCCTCTCGAGGTTCAGGACCTCGAGGATGAGATGGCCGGGATGAAGACCCGCATCGAACACATCAACGCCGAGATCGAGGAGCTGAACACGCTGACCAAGCAGCGCAAGCGCGAGGTGGACCAGGCTAAAATCATGATCGGCAACTACAAGGAGCAGCAGAACAACGTGCGCAACAACCGCGAGTTCGACGCCATCACCAAGGAGATCGAGTATCAGGAGCTTGAAATCGAGCTGGCCGAGAAGCGCCTGAAGGAGTATTCCGCCGGCGTGAAGGCCAAGAAACTCCAGCTGGAGGAGGCCGAGAACCTCTCCGTAGAGCGCGCTGCCGACCTCGCGGCCAAGAAGGCCGAACTGGAGGGCATCGAGGCCGAGACGGCTCCGCTGGTGGCGGAATACGCCGCACAGGGCGAGCGTGTCAAGGAGAAGATCGACGAGCGTCTGCTGGCGGCTTACGACCGCATCCGCCGCAACGTCCGCAACGGACTGGCGGTGGTGACCGTCAAGCGCGACGCCTGCGGAGGCTGCTTCAACCGCATCCCGCCCCAGCGTCAGGTGGACATCCGCCAGGGCAAGAAGATTATTATCTGCGAATACTGCGGCCGCATCCTCGTCGCCGATCCCGACGAAACGCAGGAATAGAGACGATACGAACAGCGAAAAGGCTTCCGGAAAACCGGGAGCCTTTTTTGTTTTTAAATATTTTTGTAAATACGGGAATGTTAATTTATTAACATCGAAAATCTTTCCGACTTTTGCAAATAATCCTTAACTTTGCAAAGTTGTAATTTCCGGACTTAAATTATTCGCATGAAAATAGCCATAGCTCAGCTGAATTACACGATCGGAGACGTGGACGGCAATGCCTCGAAGATCATCGACTCCATTCACAAGGCGAAAGCGCAGCATGCCGACCTGGTGATTTTCGCCGAACAGGCCGTGAGCGGAACCCCCGCCTTCGACCTGCTGCGCAAGACGACCTTCCTCGAACTCTGCGAGGACGCTCTGGTCGAAATAGCCTCGTGCTGCGACGGCATCGCCGCCATCGTCGGTCTTCCGATCCTCACGGCGGACGGCACGATCAGCGCCGCGGCGCTGATCCAGGATCGCAAGGTGCTGCGCTACATCGGCAAGAAATACATCACGGCGCGCCGTGAAATGGGTTTCCTGGTCCCTTCGAAAGGCTATGAATACGCCACGATCAAGGGCCATAAGTGCGCGATCATCGTGGGCGACGATTTGAGCCGCGAGCGCGACTTCGACCAGTCGGTCGAAACGGTCATCTCGATCAACGCCCGCAAATACGGCAAGGGAACCATGACCTACCGTTACGAGATGATGCGCAACCTGGCTTTCGTCGAGAGCAAGAATCTCGTGCTGGTCAATCAGGTGGGCGGTTCGACCGACATCGTCTACGACGGCACGTCGGGCGCGCTGAACAGCCGCGGCGAACTGGTGCTGATGATGAAGAATTTCGAGGAGGATTTCCAGATTTTCGATACGAAGGCGTCCGCCCGGCCGATCACGATCCCCTCGACCTACAACGACCGCACGCGTCTGGTCTACGAGGCGGCACGCTGCGGACTGCGGGACTTCTTCCGCAAGAACGGCTACCGGAAGGCTTCGATCGGCCTTTCGGGCGGCATCGACTCGGCCGTGGTGGCCTCGATCGCCGCCGATGCGCTGGGGGCGGAGAATGTCCGCGCGCTGCTGATGCCCTCGCCCTTCTCGTCCCTCGAGTCGGTGGAGGACGCCAAGGAGCTGGCGCGCAACCTCGGCATCGAATACAACGTCATTCCGATCTCGGAAATCTATACCAGCGTGGTGAACACCCTCAAGCCGGTCATCGGCGGCACGGAGTTCGACGCCACGGAGGAGAATATCCAGACGCGTATCCGCACGGTGCTGCTGATGGCCCTCCAGAACAAAACGGACTACATCCTGCTGAACTCCTCGAACAAGAGCGAGAACGCACTGGGGCTCTGCACCCTGTACGGCGACACGGCAGGCGCTTTCAGCCCCACGGGCGACCTTTACAAGAGCGAAATGTACGACGTGGCACGCTATATCAACCGGACGCAGGGCAACCCGATTCCCGAAAGCATCCTGACCAAGGAACCTTCGTCGGAACTGCATCCCGGACAGAAGGACAGCGACATTCTGCCGCCCTACGAGGTGGTGGACGCCATCCTGTTCCGCATGATCGAGGAGGGGCAGCACCGCGAGGAGATCGTCAACGCGGGCTTCGACTCGGAGGTGGTGGAGAAAATCCACGGCATGATCATGCGCAACGAGAAGAAACGCTACCAGTTTCCGCCCGTGCTGCGGCTCTCGTCGTGCACGTTCGGACATGAGCGGCTGATGCCCCTCACCAACAAATACGGAGATTAGGGCGTGGCGGATTTGATCGAACACTGCGGCGTGGTGGAACGTACGGAGCGCGACACGGTCTATGTGAGGATCACCTCCCGGAGCGCCTGCGGAACCTGCAAGGCCCGCCAGGCGTGCGGCCTGGCCGAGGCGCAGGACAAGATCGTCGCCGTGGCGACCCCCGAGGCCGGGCAGTATGCCGCCGGCAGGGAGGTGATGGTCGGCGTGCGGCGGAGTGCCGGCGTACGCGCCGTCGTGCTGGCCTATGTCGGTGCGCTGGCCGTCCTGCTGGCCGTTCTGGTCGGGACGATCGCCGTCGCCGGATGGAGCGAAGGTGCGGGCGCCCTCGCCGCTATTGCGGGCGTGGGCGTTTATTATTTCGCGCTGTGGCTCTTTCGGCGGAAAATCGAACACACAATTCAATTTACAATAACAAAAATCTGATGGAAGTATTACTTTACACGATCCTGACGCTGTGTGCGCTGGGAGTGTTCTCGGCGGTAATCCTCTATTTCGTGGCCCGGAAATTCCGGGTCGAGGAGGACCCGCGGATCGACGAGGTGGAGAAGATGCTCCCCGGGGCCAACTGCGGCGGCTGCGGATTCGCAGGATGCCGGGGTATGGCCGACGCGCTCGTGAAGCGCGACGACATCTCGGCGCTCTTCTGCCCCGTGGGCGGCGGCGACTGTATGAAAGCCGTGGCTGCATACCTCGGAAAGGCCGCTGCCGAAAAGCAGCCCGAAGTGGCGACCGTCCGCTGCGGCGGCACGTGCGAGAAGCGTCCCCGCACCAACGAGTACAACGGGGCCAAGTCGTGTGCCGTGGCTTCGTCGCTCTATGTGGGCGAGACGGGCTGCGCGTTCGGCTGTCTGGGCTTCGGCGACTGCGTCGCGGTCTGCGCCTTCGACGCCATTCACATCAACCCGGAAACGGGACTTCCGGAGGTCGACGCCGACAAGTGCACGGCCTGCGGCGCCTGCGTGAAGGCATGTCCGAAAATGATCATCGAACTGCGGAAGAAATGGCCCAAGAACCGTGCGGTGTACGTGTCGTGCGTGTCGAAGGACAAGGGCGCCGTGGTGATGAAGGCCTGCAAGGCCGGATGTATCGGCTGTGGCAAGTGTGTGAAAGTATGCGCCTTCGATGCCATCACCGTGGAGAACAACCTCGCCTACATCGACCCGCAGAAGTGCAAGCTGTGCCGCAAGTGTGTGAACGAATGTCCTACGGGAGCCATCCGGCTCGTCGGCATGGACCCGCTGCCCAAAGCCCCGAAGGCTCCGGCA
>ENA-UONU01002718-UONU01002718.1-human-gut-metagenome-genome-assembly--contig:-CS51-NODE-2718-length-9877-cov-6.578497_pt1 | contig 9877 bp, 6 predicted proteins | sample MGYA00242462_ERZ724009 | MGnify/ENA metagenome assembly ERZ724009 | reverse complement strand
AAAACGGACATTCGCGTTCAGATCAGCCCGCACAGATACGCATAGGCGTTCATGATGGTGAGCTGTTGTTTTCCCACAATGAAATAGAAGTCCAGCATCTGCTCTCCCTCCGCGCACAGGCAGGCGCCGTAGAGGGGAATGTCACAGCTGATAACCGGTTTCCTGGAAGCGATGAGCATGCCGTAGCCGTTTTCCGATAAAAGCAGAGGAAGCTCTGCACCGCCATGGGAAATGTATCTGGCAGAGGCGTTCAGGGAAATACCCTTTTCTCCCTGCATCCCGGGTGCATAAAGCTTTTCTCCCTTCACCCGGTCCAGATACAACCAGGCGCGCGGCTGCGCGCCGCCGTCCTCGATCAGTCTGCAGTCCCTGCTCCGCTCCGCAAGCAGCGGCTTTTTTTCTCCGGACAGATACCGGACCGCCCCGGAGGCCTTATCCACCTGCAGGCACAGCTCCGTTCCGGAAAATTCAACTGTTGTCCTCATATCCCTCAGCTTCCAGTTTTTTTCCATCCGGTTCACGGCGATGCCGGAACAGACGCTTTTCGGCATCTGCGAGCCCTTCACGAATGTCACCCGCACAATGGCGCTTCCCACCGGGCAGAGGCGGAGAATGCCATAGCGGCTCTGCAGATACAGACCATCCGGGTTCATGGCGCTCCAACGCACTGCCAGATCTGTCCGGGGCCGTCCCGCCGGATGGAGATGATCCGCGGAGGGCATATCTCCGAAAGCGGGGAAGCCGCCGGACAAACGGCTGTCCGCCGGATTGCTTCCGAATGGCCTGCTTCCGTCTGACCGGTTTCCGTAATACCCTCCTCCGGTCGATTGTCCGGTTCTTTCTGCCCGCACTCCCCGTTTCTCCGCCTCCGCATAGGACTCATAAGGCTTTCTCACAGTGACGTTTGAAGTGGACGCCGAAGGCCGAAGGGAAGCGGACGGTTTTGTCCGCAAAGCGGCGGACGGTCTTTCCTGCCGTACCGGGGATGGCTGTTTCCGCTCCGGAACAGGATTTTGCGGAATATCATTTCGCGAAATATTATTTCGCACGATGGAAATCCGCTTTTTCTCCTGACCACCTGGCCTGCCGTCCGTTCTGCCTGCGGCTGCGGGCTTTTCTTTCGGCAGGGCCGTCGTTTTTTCCATCTGGGAAACCACACCTTTTTTCTTCTGCGGAACCGGGTCCGCAATGAGTCCGGTCAGATCACCCTCATGCAGCACGCAGAGCTCATGCAGGGCGCGGGTAGCCGCCACGTAAAGGAGCTTTGCATTTCCATCGTCGGAAGGGTACGTCTCTCTGGTGGGGTCCAGAATCAACACCGCGTCAAATTCCAGTCCTTTGGTAAATTCCACAGGAAGCACCATGACGCCGCTTCCGAAAACGGCCTTTTCCAGATCGCTCTCCGCCAGGGGAATCAGGCTTTTCAGCTCTTCTGCCGTCTCTGCCGCTTCCCTGCGGTTTCTGCAGATCACGGCGATGGTGTCGAGCCCCTTTTTCTGCCATCCCCGGCAGACTTCGGCACAATTTTCAATCAGACGGCTCCTGTTTTCCGCCTTCCTCACCTGTACCGGATCCCCGTGGCGGATGATGGGTTCTGCGGAATAAGGGGTAAAGCTCCCATGCTCCAAGATGCGGGCGGCAAATTCCGAGATTTCCACCGTGTTCCGGTAGCTTTTTTTCAGAATGCCGAAAGTATCCCGTTCGCCGGAAAGCACCAGGCTCTTAAGCTCCTCCCAGTCATTCAGGCCGTAGCCGAAGTGGATGTTCTGAGATACGTCTCCCATGATGGTATAGGTGCATTCCCGGATACACGAATGCAGCACCTGATAAACCATCATTCCAAAGTCCTGTGCCTCGTCGATAACCACGTGATGGGCCTCGCTGATTACCTCTGTTTCCTTGATCCGTCTGTACAGATAGGCCAGCGCTGCCAGGTCGTAAACGTCAAATTCCCGGTCCGGGATCTCCACTCTCGCTCCTTTTTTTCTCTGCTGCTCCAGAAATTCCCGGTACAGATCATAAATGGAACGCTTCCACACTTTTTTCCCGTATCTTCCCCGGTAAGCCTTCAGAATCGCTTTTCTTTCCTTTTCCGTATATTTGACGCCCTTGCCCAGAAACTCCTCCCTGATCTTATTTTCCAGGCGTTCGTTGAGCATATTGATCTTGCTCTGCACGGAAATCGAAGGATTCTGCCGGATATAGCGCTCCACCGCATCCCGGTTCATCAGCTCCACAGCCTCTCCAGGCGCGGGCGGCTTTCCTCCCGTCTCATCGAATACGCCCGTTTTTCCGTCCTTAAAGCCTTCCACAAACTGCCTGGGATTCAGATAGATGCTTCCTCTGGGAATGGTCTCCCACTCCAGCCTGCGGCAGTACTCATCCAGCGCTGCAAACCACTCGTTCGTCCCACGTTCCCAGCCGTCCCTGTCCGCCTGGTCCGCAGGACGGATCCGGTACTTTTCTTCATCCCAGTCCTCATACAGAAGCCGGACAAAAAGCTGCTCCATGGTCATCTGCTTCACGCCGTACACATCCAGATCCGGGAGCACGCCAGTGATGTATTCCAGCAGAATCCGGTTGCTTCCCACGATGTAGAAATCCTCCGGCCTAAACCGTTCCTGATAGTTATAGAGGATATAGGAGATCCGATGCATGGCCACCGTGGTTTTTCCCGATCCGGCAACGCCCTGCACGATCATGTTGTGGTACGGAGAACGGCGGATGATGTCATTCTGCTCCTTCTGAATGGTGGCTATGATCTCACCCAGCACCGCCTGTTTGTTTTTGGCAAGGTACTTCGTCAGCAGATCGTCGTTGGTCACCACCTCAGAATCATAAAAATCCAGGAGCTTTCCTTCCTCGATCTCATAGGTCCGCTTTCCCTTCAGGTCAATTTTCACCCGTCCGCCGCCGGGCACCGGATAGCTGCATTTTCCCAGACCGTTCTCATAATAGGCATTGGCGACGGGCGCTCTCCAGTCTACCACAACCCAATGGGTAGTATCCTTTGAAATGCCTCCCTTTCCGATATAGAGCGTTTCCTGCTTTTTCAGCGCATAATCCTGAAAAATAATTCTGCCGAAATAGGGCTTTTTCAGCGCCCGCTCGTTTCTCTCCAGCGCCCGCTTCATGTGGTCGTGGAGTGTGATGGTATTGTTCAGAATGGTGAGCACTTCCACATCGTTGTCATGAAAATGCTCCAGCATCTCGTCGATGTCTCCCTTCATTCTGAACACTTCCGCTCCGTAGGTTTCCACGTTTGCCCGAACCACTTCAAGCGTTTCCTTCAAGTGTGCTTCTTCCCTCCGGCGCTCCGGACTGCGCTCAGGATTCTTCTGTTTCATTTCAGAACCCATATTTACCTCCGTTCCCAAATCTGCCGCTCCATGCGGTGCTGACCAGGCAGCATTCTCTTTCAGTGCACTCTATATCCATTGTAGCCGGGGAGCAAAAAATTACTAGACTTTTCTTTTCGGCTGTGTTAGAATACATCATAAATTGTGAGTAAAAACAGGACTGCAGAGTGTATCGGCAGTCCTGTTTCGTTTTATAAAATATTTTTATGTATTTTTTCGTTTTTCAGGCAATATCAGGCTTATCCGCATCTCAATATGCGATCATATCCTGATCCAGCTGAGAAATCGCATCGCTGCTGAGTCCGTAATAACCCGCGTCATCCTTTTCAACCTTCACGATAATGGATTTCTGATCCTGCCAGCCAAGCTCCGGCATGTTCCCGTTGATCACATCCACCACAATCCGGGCAAGCGCGTCATTAATCGACAAATCATCCGGATAGTCCGCAGGATCCGCCGCCGCAACGAATTCATCCACCGCCGCGCTGATATCCTCCTCGCTGTTTACAATCACATCGATGGGACTGATCAGCACTTCCACATTATAGTCGTCTCCGTTCTTTATCGCTTCCTGAACCTCAAACTTCGACTGCTGGTAAATCGTTTTGTACATATCAACGATCTGCTGGTACACGTCATCGGAGACTTCGCCGATTCCATAATACTGCAGGAAGAAATCCGCTTCCACTTCAATCCCCTGCTCGTATTCCTCTGCCGCTTCCTCTTCCGTGATATCCACCATTTTTGTGTATTCTGCGGAATCCCCCAGATAGATGTTGTTCAGCACACCCCGCACATAACCGGAAGCATCAAAACCCCCGCCGCATCCGGCCAGCAGAAGAACTGCAGCCAACACACAGATAATCGCCACCCTCTTTTTCTTCATGCCTTCCTCTCCTTTCGCCGCACCAGTGCGGCATTCAACCCCGATTGTGAACTTTCTGCGTCCTCTTCAGGATACAGCAGGATGGCGTTCTCTGTCAATTACATTCACTGCATCCGGCTATCGCACCTGCTCCAGCGCTCTTCCCGCCAGATACCTGGACAGATTAAAGGTTCTGATTCCGTCTTTCTCTGCCCTCGCTTCCATCCGGTCAAAATAACGTTTCATGGAATCTGTCTGTCCGCACAAAAATTCATAATTCTCCTCCGAGGCCAGCACCGGAACCGCATCCGCAGAGAGCTCCGACAGATACAGGAAATCCCCGTAAAATTCCTCCCTCTGTTCCGCCGTAAGCTCCATGCCGCTCTCCCGGTTCACATACTCCATGTTATACCGGGCAATCCAGTAGTCCGGTTTCGCAAAGGCAAGAACAATGTAGAAAACCGTCACAACAGCGGTAATATACCGAAACAGCGGAAAATCAGACCGGAAAATGCTGCACATAATCCCCACAAACACCACCGCAATCACGGCGAGCGCCCAGAGAACAAGTATACGAAGGAAGGTCAGCCGGTAGGCGTCGATGTACAGAAGCATCCGCCAGGCGCTTGAGGCCATCATACAATAGGTACACAGGGAAATTACCGTAAGAATCCCCTTCAATACTCTGCTTTCCCGGAAAAAGGAAAGGCAGACCAGCACGATCACCAGGTTAATCACACAGACTGCAAGAAGCTGAAAGAAGCCCTGTCTGGCGTATGAGGCATAGGACTGCCCTTCCGGAAGGCCTGATTTGCGCAGAAACAGATAGACGATCTGTATGCCGCAGAAAATCAGATAAACAACAGCAAGCACGGATGTGACGGTAATCGCAAGCACCGGTTCCTGATTTCGCTTATCCGCACACTCCTCTCTGATCACCCTCCGGTTCAGCATGGCGATGAAGCTATAGGAGGCAAAAAACATGGTTACCAGCATGAAGCCGACCATAAAAATATCAATAGGCTCCACATAGTCAAACAGATGAATGAAAAGCTCCCTGAAAACCAGATCCGCACTGGCAAGCAGCGCCAGAATGATGACCAGCAGCGGGCACAGAATCACAATGCCAAGCAGCACATACCTGCTCTTCGTGTTTTTTCCGTCTTTCTCCCTTTCCTTCAGCCATGCGTTTCCGTCACTGACCGGATACCCCAGCGAAGCGACTGTCTCCAGTAGTCCCTGCCCCAGCGAAAGCAGATACTTGGGCAGATTCCAACGCTCATCGTTCAGATACTGATGCAGCATCATACTGACCACAAGCAGGAAAATGCCTGCCTTGGTAACGTTGTTTATGGCGATGTTGTCCGTCAGAAATACGCTGACGCCAAGAAGCAGGATACTGACCAGATAGAATATACTGTCTTTTTTCCATGGAACATTTCTGTTCCATGGAGCGCTTCCGTTCCATGGAACCCCTGACCTTCTGGTACATGAGTAAAAATAAACAAGGGTTCCTGCCACGAAAAAAGGCCAGGTGATCCCGGATGCGTTCCGATACAGGCAGAACGCGTAAAAAAGAGCATACAGGGCGCTTGCTCCGCCGAAGAAAGCATAATTCTTCCTCATGAAAATTCGGTGCTCATCCACCTGAACAGACACCTTCGCAGGAGCGCTCCCTCCCGCTTCGCTTTTCTGCCCTGCCGCTCCCGCGCAGCCCGATTCCTTTTCCATTCTCTCTTCCATAAAACCCATCCTTTCCGGAGACAGATTATGCCATACATTCACTGCACATTCTGCCCCACTTTCAGCTTTTTCCCATCTTTTTCAGGCCGTCCGGACAGCTCTACTGCTCATCGTCCTCTTCATCTTCCACATACTGCAGAATATCCCCGGGCTGACAGTCCAGCGCCTTACAGATTGCGTTCAGCGTGGACAGCCGCACGGCCTTCGCCTTGTTATTCTTAAGGATTGACAGATTGGCGAGCGTGATATCCACTTCTCCGGCAAGTTCTGTCAGCCCCTTTTTTCTTTTGGCCATCATCACGTCAAGATTGATCACGATCGACATGCCTACCTCCATTTCGATACGTTTTTTATTCTATATGGTCAGATCATTTTCCAGCTTATAGGCTACCGCCCTGTCAAAAACCTGGCTGAGCACCTTGCTGAACAGCCCCGCTATCACGAAAACCAGAATAATGATCATGACTGCCGGGGTCAGATATAAAACCATCCTTCCCGCCGTCACCAGCGCAATCAGAAAGCTGTATGTTCCCATCCTGTTCAGGCTCTTCACATTGGCTTCCACAAAACAGTCGTTCGCCAGAACTGTCCGGAACATCCGCCGCAGCTCATACAGAATCAGCTCCGCCAGAATACCGGATACTGCAAACAGCACGATGAGCTGTACATAATACTGGGCAAACCAGGAATTGATATACCCGTAGATTCTGACAGAAACCGGCAGGGTCACAATTACCGCAATCCCCGCAAAAAACATGACATCCAAAAGCAGCTTGGTAGCCTTAATCAGAGTGTTTTCTTTCATGGCCTCGTTTCCTTTCTCTTCCTTCAGAGTTTCCCCGCAGGCAGCTCCGGCATATATCCAGATCGCTGTCTCCGGACGGCATCTCATGCTCTGCAATCAAAATATCATGTTGTGCATTGAAAGTCAATATGTTTTTATTGATTTACGATAAAATTTTATTCTTGTTCAATATGTACAGTGAATGGAATGGGGAGATGGGGAAATAGACGGGTGCGATGGACTGCAATGCTCAAACGGCATCTGTAAATGACATCAACGCCAAAATAAAGCGGACGTACAGGATATCTTTTTTCCCGCACATCCGCTTTAAAATCAAATGATTCCTCTTTATCCTTCCGCCGTAACCTCCACCGCTACGATCTCTTCCGCTCTGTTCAGCGCGGCAAGAACCTTCTGGATCTCATAGACCTCCGGAAGCACCAGAAGCACCTTGATCTCCAGAAGTCCGTCCGGAAGCTTTACGGCACTGAAGCCCTGCACCCTCACCCTGGACAGTTCGATGCAGTCGGCCAGAATGGCATGCACATCAGTATCCTGATGGACACGCATGGTCAGCTTTTCTACAGAAGCGTTCCTGACCAGCCGGGCGCTTCTGTGAAAGAAAAACTGCAGTCCGAGAACCAGAAGCGTGGCGAATACGGCGATGATGTACATACCGCCTCCCATCGCCACACCGATGCCTACGGTGGCCCACAGCCCCGCAGACGTAGTCAGTCCGCTGACCGTCAGCTTTCTGGTGAAAATCACGCCCGCGCCGAGAAAGCCGATGGCAGTCACGATTCCCGCCGCAATACGGGAGGGATCCAGATTCACATTCGCGCCCAGAACGTCCGCAAAGCCATACTTGCTCACCAGCATCATCAGGCAGGAGGTCAGGGCCACAATGGAATGCGTGCGGATTCCTGCCGTTTTCAGGTTGTTTTCCCTCTCATAGCCGATGCATGCCCCGCACAGAGTCGCCGCTGCGATCCGTGCCACCCAGATCAGTTCATTCATCCAGTTAATATTCATTCTGCCTCCTGATTTCTGCGTTGAAACCATCCGGCGGGCCGGAGCTGCCGCCCCTGCACCCGCCGGAAAACTGCGTTGTTTCTATAAATTTTTTGTCAATTCATGGCTCAAAAAGAATACAGCATTTCCCACTGGAATTCTTCTTCGTCAAACCGATATTGCTCAAGAAGCTCCGGGCCGCAGGAATTGGAGCCCACACCGCTCATCTTGTAATCGGTGCATATCACCACGCATCCGGCCTTTTCCAGCTCGTAGTTATGCGCCTTCCCGGTCAGCTCCTCCGGCGTGTATTCGGAAGCGTTAAAGGAGAAGGGACGTCTGCCAAGCGCCGTAAATCCTCCGACCTGCACAAAGGAACAGTTATAATGGCTCCCGTTCTCCTGCGGGCGGATATAATCCTGATGCAGTGCGCTCACCGTTGTGGCGAACAGGTCCATATAGCTGGCTCTGTGTTTGTCGATATAGCTTTCATGAGGCCCGTAGCCGAAGTAGGACACCGGCGTCTCTCCCGCTTCTGCGTTCCTGCCATCCGGTGCCTCTGCAGGCAGGCAGAATTTCAGACCGAATCTGGGAAGGAACGGGAATACCGTATCGCGCTTTCCGTCCAGAACCAGCTTCACCTGTCCCTCCGCGTTAATGCTCCATACCGCATGCAGACGCAGGAAGGGCTGTATCACCGGAGCAGCGATAGAAAAGTCACAGGTGATGGACGCTACGTTCTGACGGACCTTCGCTTCCGCACGGTATACCTTCACCGTACTCCTGTCATAACCCGCTCTCCGCCATTCCAGAACGATGTTCCTGTCGTTGTCCGTGGGTGCCCGCCAGACGTTCCATTCTACCGGAGCGGTAATGCAGGCTTCCCCGTTCTTTTCCATACGGATGAAGTTTCCTTCCTTTTTGCCGAACTCGTAACGGAAATTTTCTCCTGCCACACAGAACGCATACGGAGTTTCCGTAAGCGTCACGCTGCCCTTTTCGGCCGCAGGAAGCTTTTCAAAGGGAAGCTCCTTATCCTTCGGCTCGGAGAGCGCGATCTGATCGAAGCCCATCACGTGGCCGATCTGGGTCAGCTTATCCTTCGATGCCTGGTAATAAGTGAGCAGAAGGAAGCAGTCCTCCTCCTTCTTTCCGGGCAGGTCGATCTGAATATCCATGCAGCCATGGGGCGCAATGTCCAGAACGTCAACGGAGCCTTCGGAAAGCAGCTCTCCCGCCTTTTTGATCTCATACTGAAGCCGGACATAGCCGTTCAGGTTTCTGAAATCCAGCATATTGCGCAGACGAACGGTCCCTTTTTTCCGGTCAATCAGCTCTGCACGCACCGGACGGATGCAGTTCTTCCACTCATACAGCCCCTCATGGGGTCTCCGGTCCGGGAACACCAGGCCGTCCATGCAGAAGTTTCCGTCATGAGGATACTCTCCTGCATCTCCGCCGTAATGGTACATCTCCCGTCCTTCCTCCGCTTTTCCTTCATAGGTGGCATGATCGCACCACTCCCAGACAAAGCCGCCGCAGAAGCCGTCGTATTTGTAGATCTGCTGCATGTAATCCTCAATGTCTCCGGGGCCGTTTCCCATGGCGTGCACGAACTCACACTGGATAAACGGTTTTTTCTCGCCGGGCGCGGCAAAATATTCATCAATCTGCCGGGTGGAAGCATACATATGGCTTTCCACATCCAGCATGGATTCATCCTTCACATGTCCTTCCGGCTGAAAATGGCAGCTCTCATAATGCACCAGTCTGGTGGGATCATACTGCTTCACCCAGCGTCCCGCTTCCTCGATGTTGGTGCCCATGCCGGACTCATTGCCCAGAGACCAGAAAATGACGCAGCACTGGTTCTTATCCCGGATCACATTGCGCCGGCTGCGGTCAATCACAGCCTCTCTGTAAGCAGGATCTTCTGCGAGCTGGCTGAAGGTTTTCTCCGTACCGCCGCCATACTGATTCGCCACGCCGTGGGATTCCAGATCCGCCTCCGCGATCACGTAAAAGCCGTATTCGCTGCACAGCTCCGGGAACCAGGGCGCATTGGGATAATGGCTCGTACGGATGGCGTTGATATTCGCCTCCTTCATGATGCGC
>ENA-UONU01002714-UONU01002714.1-human-gut-metagenome-genome-assembly--contig:-CS51-NODE-2714-length-9902-cov-6.196507_pt1 | contig 9902 bp, 7 predicted proteins | sample MGYA00242462_ERZ724009 | MGnify/ENA metagenome assembly ERZ724009 | reverse complement strand
AAGATATTAAAGGTGTCAAAGTCGTGGAGGTTGTTCTTTTCGATAATCATGCTGATCAGCTCATAGCTCAGGACAAAGGTGATGATGATGCCCGCAATGGGCACCACCACCGTCTCGCTCAGGCTTTGTATCATGGAGAAGACCCCGGCGTTCCATGCCGCCGGGGTCTGTCCCACACTCGCCGCCACGTCCCCGACCTGCTCGTTAATCTGGTCAAACAGCCCGTTGAGATTGCCCATAATGCAATCCCGCAGGATTCCCTTGATCCAATCCAGTATGGTGTCGAGGATGTTCAGCATCGGCTACATCCCGCCTTAACCGAACAGGTTCGCCAGCAGGGGGATGAGCTGCATCCCAATCAGCGCGACGCCGCCGCCGGCCATCAATTGTTTCATGCCCTGGCTTTTCGCGCCCGGGTTATCATTACCATAACCCTCCAGAAGATTGATCACGCCCCATACGCCCAGGCCAGCGCCCAAGGCAATCACGAGGACCTTCAGGGTGTCAATGGCAGAACCGAAAAATTCCATATAGAGATGCCTCCATTCACAAAATAATTAGATTTGGGAAAAAGAAAAGCCACCGCCTGAACAGGTCAGACAGCGGTATCATCAAGCTCAGACGGCGCTACCAGTTCACAGCATTCGTAAACATCGTCTGGCCGGACGGTCAATCTGCGGCGTAAATACTTCGCCACGTTAAATGCGTTCTTTGGATTGCTGTCCGAAAGGTATTTGTACTGCGGGTGCTTGGTGATGTCGTACTTATCGCTGAAGAACGGGCGGACGCCCTGCACCTGCAAAATGCACTTGCCTCCGTCCATGACGGCTAGCTCGTCCGTGGACATCAGCTCTTTGCCCAGCTTCTGGTAGTTGACGCCCATACTCCGCTGGCTGCCACGGGTGTCCGAGGTGTTATACAGGTCGATGGTCTCCCGGCCCAGCGTCTCCGAAATCTCCTTGAGGGTGCTGCGCTCCTTGCCGCCCAGAAACAGGACGCAGGAGCAGTTGCCGACAATCGTCTCCGCATGGTCCTTATACAGCGCCTTGAGCTGGCTCTGTGTCTGCACCACGATATGGGCGGAGATCTCACGGCTGCGGATTACGGAAATCAAATGCTGGAAATTAGGTATCTTCTGGTTGGCAAACTCGTCCAGCAGACAGGTGACATGATGTTTTAGCGCACCGCCGTTCTCCAGGGCCTTGTCGCACAGGACGTTGAACATCTGTGTATAGACCATGGCCGCGATAAAATTAAACGTGGTGTCCACGTCGGACACCACGCAGAACAGGGCCGTTTTCCGGTCACCCAGCTTATCCAGTTCCAGCTCGTCCCCCTCCATCAGCTCCCGGACCTCCTTAATATCAAAGGGGGCCATCCGTGCTCCGCAGGAAATCAGGATGGATTTTGCCGTCTTGCCGGCGGCTAACTTGTATTTTTTGTACTGGCGGACTGCAAAGTGCTGGGGATTCTCTTTCTCCAGCGATTCAAACATCAGATCCACCGCGTTTTTGAAGGTCTCATCTTCTTCGCGGACCTCGGAGGCATTGAGCATTTCCAGCAGCGTGGTCATGTTCTTTTCCTCCTCCGGGGCCTCGTACCAGATGTAGGCGATGAGCGCCTGGTAGTACAAAGCCTCGGCCTTCTGCCAGAAATCCTCCCCGCCTTTGCTGTCCTCGCCCTTGGTGTTCTCCATGATGCAAGTGACCAGCTTCAGGATGTCGTTCTCAGAGCGGATATAGCGGAAGGGGTTATAGCGCATGGACTGCTTGAAATCAATGGTATTGAGGACCTTAATCTTATATCCGCCTCGCTGGAGCATCTTCCCACATTCAATCAGGACGGTGCCCTTGGGGTCTGTGACAATGTAGCTGGCGTTCATCTGCATCAAATTGGGCTTAATGTGGAAACGGGTCTTGCCGCTGCCGGAACCGCCGATTACCAGCACATTTTTATTGATATTGTACTTCGGGTTCTTGTTCCGGCCCAGCATAATGCGCTCCGTCTGGGTCAGCAGGATATTCTGGTCAAATTTGGGGTCGATAAAGGGCTGGATGTCCTTTGCCGTGCCCCACCGCGCGCTGCCGTATTCCACCCCATGGCGGTACTTCTTGGCGTTTTTGCCCTTGAGGTAGACAGCGGCCCGGACAGCCGCCGCCGCGCACAGCCCGAAGAGAAGGTCGCGGGGGTGGAAGCTGGGCAGAGGGTTGGCGGAAAGCAGGTCCCCCAGCCTGGAAACAGCACCCATCAATTTTGTCACCATGTCCGCACCATCAGACAGGCGGTAGCACTCCGCGCCTTTCCCAAACAGCCATGCGATAAACACATAGGGCAGCAGGGACAGCACGAGCTTTTTCACGTCCGGCTTCATCGCTCCATCCCACCTTTCTCCCGGTGCTTCTCCGCGCTGCGGTCGTTGTTCTTCACAACCTCCTTAAAATGGGACAGAGATGCCAGCAGGGAGGGCTTGCGCTTCCCACGCTTTACCACCTCTCCCGTGTACTCCGCAAACGCTTCTTGCAGGTGTTTCGCGTCCTTTGTCTTAAAAAAGAAAAGGTAACGTCCGTTGGTAAAGTCCTTTTTGATGGCAAAGTCCATCTCATGCTTTCGGGCGATGCGTTCAAAAGACTTGATTCCTTCGTCTGTGACCTTGATAGATTCAATATCCCCCTGGCGGGACAGCTGCTTGGCCGTCTGCTTGCCGTGGCGGATCGAGGGATTGCGGCTCTGCTCCAGATACTGGCGCATAGCCCATTTCAACAGTTCAGCAGTCAGTTTGGTCCCGGTTTTGCCAACCTTGACCACCAGCGCGACCGATTTATCCCGCACCTCATCCTGCAAGTGTCATCACCTCGCAATCACGGGGCGGGGCGGCCCACCAAAGGGCCGCCCCATCCCACACAGGATTACTTGACCTCATGCCAGGCTTCCGGCTCGGCTCCGGTGACGATGGTGTGGCCGTTGGCCGCCTCCATCAAGTCGTAGTAGGCCCAATAGTGGGGGTTCTGAAGGTCGCGGAAGGTGTTCAGGCTGTCCTCGTTATGGCGGATAAAGGTCTCATCCGCCGTGCGGCCCAGCATCCGGTTGACGATGGTAACGACCTCTGCGCGGGTAATCTGATCGCCGCCATGGAACTTCCCGTCCGGGTAGCCCACAATCCAGCCATTATGGGTGGCCTCATGGATGAACTCTGCCGCCCAGTGGCCGTCCTTCACATCGGCAAAGCCAGCGCGCTCGCTCTCATAGGTCTCCAGCGCCATCCATTCATCCAGGCGGACGCACATGGTCACAAACTGCTCACGGGTGATGCTGGCCCCGGCGTGGAACTTGCCATCGTCGTAGCCGACCACCACGCCCAGCTGCTCCAGATAGGCCACATAGTCGGCATACCAAGCCTCGGTATCTACATCCGGGAAGCTGCTGGCGCGTGCATTGGTCGCATCATCGCCCCGAGCTTCCGAAAGGATACGGGCAAACACGGCGGCAGCCTCGGCGCGGCTCATATCGCGGTCCGGGCCAACGGTGCCATCCTCATAGCCTACGATGTAGGCGAAGTGGTACTCGTCCGGCAGGGTCACAGCGCCGTCCTCGCCCGTCTCACCGGCGGCGGTGATGCCGGTGCCGTCGGTGACGGTGACGGGCACATCGGGCTTGGCCTCGCCCTGGTTGTCGGTGACGGTAACGGTCACGGGGCCGTCCTCGTCAAAGGCGAACTCATCGGGCAGGGTGACGGATACTTCACTGTCCTCGTCCACGGCAATCTCCGCGCCGTCCACCGGCTTGCCGTCCTCATCTGTCACGTTCACATTGACCGTGTTGGACTTGTCCGGGTTGCCGGTGTCCGTGCCAATGATCTCGCCAGCGGAGCCGGTGGCGTCCGGTACAATAATCTGGCCGCTCTTATCGGTATCCTTGGCGGCGTGGTTGTCCTTGGCGTCGGATACCTCCACATTCAGCCCCTTGGCGGGGGTGGTGTCGGGGAGCAGGACCGTCACCACAGTCTGGTCGTTGCCGTCCAGCAGGCGGCCAGAGGGCAGGAGGACGGTAAAGGCGTCCTTGGCCTCGTCCTCACTGGGCAGCAGCGTCACCAGCGCGCCCTCGATGGGGGATTTCTCAATATCCGTGACGATCACGGTGTACTGGCCCACCACGGCCTCGCCGTTCTCATCGGTGTAGGCGCTCTCCACAGAGGGGACCGTGAGCTTGCCGTCCTTATTGGTCTGGCCTTGGGCTGTGCCGCCCAGGTCTGCCTTGACAATGACTGTTCTATCGGCCTGGGGGGTATTCTCATTGTCGGTGACAGTAATCGTGACACGGTTCCTGGCGTCCATATCCTGGCCGTCCGGCAGGTTCACGGTGATGTTGCCGGTGGTGCCCATGCTGACCTCGCTGCCCTGGATGGGCCGCCCGGTCTCGGTACGCTCTACCTTGACCGTGAGGGTGTGGCGGTTGCCGTCAGCGTCTTCCCAGCCCACGGTGGTATTGCCGTCGCCGTTGGTGGTCCCGGTGGTGCCGGGGACCGTAATCTGCCCGGCGGCATCGGTGGTGCCGCCGCGGGAGTTGGCGTTCTTGTCGGTGACGGCGACAGCCATGCCCTCCACCGGCGTCTCCGGCTCAGACAGCAGGACCGTCACGGTGGTCTGGTCATCGTAGTCCAGCAGGCGGGAATTGGGCAGGCGGACAGAGATGGTATCATCCCCATGGAGGGTAACGGTGGCATTGGCAACGGGGTCGGTGGTATCGGTATCGGTGACGATCACCAGATACCGGTCCACAACAGCCTCGCCCTGGGAATCCGTAGTGGCCTGATTGTAGAGCTGTTCCAGCTCCTCCGTCTCCAGCACCTCGCCGCAGACGGTACACTCCTTGTGGCGGCTGCCCTCGCTGCCCGTGGTGGGCTCCACGTCCACAATCCAGTCGCTGGGGGTGTGGCCGGTGGGGTCAGTGTAGACCCCGTCGTAGGTATCCCCACAGTGGGAGCAGGTGTAGGTGGTATGGCCCATCTCCGTGCAGGTGGGGGCGGTGACTTCCTCCTGGTAGTCATGAGGGGCCAAATCGGTATATTCCCCCTGATAGCTGTCCCCGCACCGGGAACAGGTAAAGGTGGTGTACCCCATCTCAATGCAGGTAGCTTCGGTGACAACGGCCTCATAGTCGTGGCCCAAAGCGTTCTCAATCACCGCGCCGCACTTCTCGCAGAGCTGGGGCTCGGTACAGGTGGCGGGAGCGCCGGGCACATGGCCCGCAGCGGGGTCGCCCTCCAGCCGGGTCGCGCCGCAGCGGACACAGGTGTACTCGGTCATGCCCTCGCCGGTGCAGGTGGCATCGGTGATCTCCTTGCCCTCATCCCAGCTATGGCCCAGGGGGGATGTGTAATCCGTGATAAAGCTGGAACCGCAGCCCTCACAGGTGGCCGGGGTGGTCTTGCTCACATAGTTATGGGGCAGCGCGGCGGTGATGTCCTCGATATGGCGCTCCCCGCAGATGGAACACTCCCGCAGGGTGTAGCCGGGGCTGGTGCAGGTAGCGGCGACAGAGGAAGTGGAGAAGTCATGTTCCCCCTGGGGGATGGTGGTTTCCTTGGTATCCCCGCACCGCTGGCAGATGTCTAGGGTCTTGCCGGGGGTCTCGCAGGTGGCCTCCCGGATGACGGAGCTCTGATAGGCGTGGCCCAGGGCCGCCTCATAGTCCCGCTTTTCAATCTGGCCGCACTCGATGCAGAGGTAGCGGTCATAGCCCAGGGTCAGGCAGGTGGGGTCTACGCTATCCAGCAGTGTCCAGTTGTGGTTCTCGCCGCAGCCCTTGTCCTCACAGCAGCAGCCGTCACAGTCCGGGTCTTGGCACCCGCAGTCGGGATTGCCGCAGCCACAGGAACAGGAGCCGTCCTCGGCAACCGTTTCGTCCCGCAGGTGGACGAAGGCCACGCCGTCCTCCACCATGTCGGTGTCGTGGTAGGTGTAGGTGATCTCGTAGTACACGGGATAGTCCCCGGCCTCGGTGTAATTGGGGGCTGAGGTCAGGGTGCAGGAATTGGCCTCGCTGCCGTAGCGGATGGCCGTGGTCACGCCCGCGTCGGAGAGGTCTGACACGGTGACGGTGTGAGGCTGGCCGTCTACCACGCCGAAGTAGTCCGCGATGACGGCCTTGGCGGCGGTGTAGGCGGCGTCAGCATAGCCGCAATCGCCGCAGGTATCCATCTCCACAAAGCGGTCATGGGCCAGCTCCGGTCGGATGGCGCTGTCTATGTTGTGGCGCTCCAGGGTGGAATTTTCCTCCTTGAAGGTGCCATAGCAGAAGCCACAGTAGCTCCCGCTGGTGGTGGTGACACGGTGATAGCCGCTGTCCACCTGCTCAATGATCTGCGTCTCCGGCAGCTCCTCAAAGAAGTTGGCGGCGCAGTCATAGAGCCAATAGACGTTTTTGTCACAGGAGTAGTTGGTGGCCCCCATGTTGGTGTTGAAAGTACCGCAGGTCTGGCACACCGCTTTCGTCCAGTGGTAGCCGGTGTAATAGGCGTCCTTGCCGGGGGTGCCGTCCAGCAGGTTGCCCTTGCTCTCACCGTCTAGGCAGGTGCCATCTGAATACTTGACGTTGCGGGTCAGGGCTGTCTCGCCATCCCGTGTATACTCCGGGACACGAAATATCTGGAAAGATGTGTCATGGCCACAGACACAGCAGTTAGCTGTCTCAACCGTGACCACTGAATTGACGTCCAACTCGTTGGTTCGGTTTAACGCCTCCTGCCAATGCTCGGCAGGGTCATGGTAATTGTCCTCCTGAGCGGCAAAGGCTGTGGGCATCAAGGAGAACAACATCACCACGGCCAAAAAGGCCGCCAACAGGGTGCGGCACGGACGATGATATGTTTTCACAAATTTTCCTCCTTTTGTTTGTTATCTGACGTTCTCCGTGTAGGAGTACCCATGGAATGGTGGGCTGTTGTGCGCTCCACGATGGTTCAGGGCGGCACATACAGCCGGCGAATCAGGTGCTTCATGCCATGGCCTCCTCCTTGGCAAACCGTTCCTCCAGCCGGGCAACACTCCAATTTTGCTTAAACTGGCCCAGGGGGCCGGGACCAAACTGCGCCCGGGCACGGTTGTCCAGGTTCAGCAGCCGCGCCCACAACTCCGGGTGATGATGGCGCAGTTTCCGTAGCTCGCCTATGCGCTGAAAGGGGCAGCACCAACAGGAGACGCGGTGGTATATTTCATAGAGGCCGCCGAAGTCAAAGCCCCGGTCGTAGCAGAGTTGCAGCGCCTCGGCCTCGGTGATCCCCCAATCCACCAGAGGGTAATTAAGTCCCTTGCACCGCCACGCCTCGTCCGCCGCGATGCCGATATACTGTTGGAGCTGGTACCGCCCTTTGAGCCGGTTCAATTCCTTGGTGATAAGGTGCGTTTTGAGCTGGCCAGTACACCAGCGCGACTTGATGCCCGGCCAGCCATAGCCTCTCAGTGGTTGTCCCATGGCAATGCGGCGGTCTATCGCTGACTTTTTCTGCTGGGGGATCTCCAACATGAGATATTCCAAACTGGAGCTGGAGCGCAGGGCCGTGATATGCAGGCCACGCTCCCGGAACAGGTACTCGTCTACCTTGGCGATGTGTCCATACATCTCCGGAAACTCCATGCCGGTGTCCGCCCAGATTACTGCGTCAATAGGCAAGCCGCGCTCGATCATCAGGAGCAAGAGCGCTGTACTGTCTTTGCCGCCGGACAGGGAGAGGGCATGAAAAAGACCGTCGCTGCCTTTCGGCTCACGACGGTCTGATGCAGTATTCTGTTTGCTCATACGGCGGCCGCTCCCTCCGGGCCGCCGCCCCACTTGGTCATAACCACGGAATCGCCGGCCTTCATGCGCTCCCACAGCTCGCAGGCCGTCCGGGCTAACTCGCCGGGAGCAGTGCATACGGTCTCTGTGCCAACCAGCATGAACTCGCCGGGCTTGGCGAAGTATTCCTGAAACTCCATCTGCTGGGCTGGCGTCAGGGAGATGAAGCTGTCATCCTCGAAGCCGCACAGCAGGAAGGTCCCGGCGATATAGTCTCCGGCGCGTGGATTGGCACGGTTGGGCGGAAGCCCCCGCTGCTTGCCGTTCTCCTGGCAGATGAGCATGACGCGCTGAGGCAGATAGCAGCCGGCCTCCACCGGCCCGCCCACAATCTTGGCGAATGTCTCCAGCGTGTTTTCTACCTTGGCAGGGCGCGGGGCCTTGCCCGGCTCCACCACCAGGATGTTGATCTCTTGGGTCATGCAAATTACCTCCATTCGTGATAGCTTTGTCCCAGGTCACTGGAAGCCATGGGCCATGTCATGGCTGACCAGGGACGTGTAATACTGGTTGATTGTCACGGGCGCATTATACAGTGCCGAGAGCATGTAGGCCCGGATGTTGACGATCCGGGTGGTATTCTGCCGCATACTGTCCATGACGTAGCTAATATGCTCCTTGTTCAGCTTCAGGAACCGGCTCTTGACAACCGCCGTAGAGATTTCCTCGCCACTGATTCGGATAGAGGACCGTTTGGAACAGCAGACATCGACCATAAGCTCCACATAACCGTCTATCAGCTCATCGTCATAGAAATTTTCCTGGAGCAGCAGGTCATAACTGATATTTTCTTTTATCAGCTCTCTGTATGAATCCATCTCATCCATCCTCATCCGCTGCCGCTGCGCCCGGATGGGACTGTCCCGGGGGGAGGATGGGGGGATAGATAGGTCAGTATTATTCTTATCAGTCTTATTAGCGTTTGTTTTCGGGAAGTCTGGACTTCCGGTTTCGGGAAGTGCAGACTTCCGATTTTGGGAAGTCAAGACTTCCGGGGGCTCCTCAGACTTCCCATTATCGGAAGTCTCACGTTGAGCCGGCGGTGTGCTATCCGGGCACGCTTCGGGTGTCTCCGGTTCCTCGGTTTCCGTGGGCAGGATGAAGTTCTTGACGTAGATACGGGTAGGCCGGCCCTGCCCCTGCTTCCTGCGCTCGATAAGGCCAATCTGCTCCAGGTCTGCGAACAGGCGGACGGCCTTGTTGTGGCCGCAGCCCATCATGGACATGACGTCCTCCAGGGTGAAGTAGATAAAGACTCGGCGGCCCTCGTCCAGCCAGCTGTTACGGGCCGAGAGGGCCATGCGGTCCAGAAGGAGGCCGTACAACACCTTGGCCTCCACCGGGACTGCGCGGTAATGGGCGGCGGTGAACAGCACCTTGGGGATACGGTAAAAGCTGTACTGTTCTGATTCGCCGCCGTAGAAGTAATCCAGATTTAACGGCATGGCCGTGACCTCCTTTGGTTTGGGGTGAAAACAAAAAAGCGCCCCGGTAACCGAAGTCGCCGGGGCGCAATCTGAATCTGTTTCCACTGAAGATTGCTGAAAAACGAAAAAAGCCCCCGCACAGCTGAGATAGTCAGCTGCGCGAGGGCTTGGATAGGTTATCTGTGGGCTTCCAGGATCTCCTGAAGCGCCCGGATATGGGCAATCCACTCCTGGCGGGCCTCCTCCCGTATCCAGGATTGATACATCTCATGGCCCGGGTCCTGAACACGCCGTACTTTTTCCAGAAGGATGGAAAGGGTTTCGCCTGTGACAAGAGCCTGCTTGATATGCCGCTCTTAAAATAGGTCCAGCACGTAGTCGCTTTCCCGCATCGTGATACTCCATGCGCCCATTCGGGCACCTCCTTCCACCATCCATATTTTGGGCTCTTGTTTCAACTCTTATTTTTCGACACCACCTTTCAACCTGCTTCGCAGGATATTTTTATTGGAAAAAGAATAAGGACAAGCCCGGAAGCCCTTGATTTTACTGGGGTTTCTCGTCTTGTCCTTATTATAGGGTATTGGCACTCTTACAACACCAAGCCGGAGCGTTACGCGGCCATCTCCCGTCTGCTGGGCG
>ENA-UONU01002706-UONU01002706.1-human-gut-metagenome-genome-assembly--contig:-CS51-NODE-2706-length-9931-cov-4.377785_pt1 | contig 9931 bp, 9 predicted proteins | sample MGYA00242462_ERZ724009 | MGnify/ENA metagenome assembly ERZ724009 | reverse complement strand
GTGGAAAATGTGCAAAGGCTTGCCAGATGGTGGTCAACCCTGTGGAAAACCCCAACAGTCCGGAATGTATCCGTTGCGGACGGTGTAAGCAGGCGTGTCCGGTACACGCCATTGCAAGTGGGTGCAAGAGATAACAGGAATGTTTTTACCATTTTTATGGGGATTAACTTTATGTATGCTTTATAAGTAAAAAAGCTTACTGCGATTTAGACATTGAAAAAATAAATGTCTAAGTTGTAGTAAGCTTTTATTATTTATGGTGTCAGGAAATACTCTCGATTACATTACGGAGATACTCGTAGCAGATCTTAAGATTTTTCGCACCCTCTTTATCCAGCGGAATCTGCAGTGTGCGTTCCACGCCATTTCGTGAAATAACGCATGGAAGGCTCATTGCGATTCCTTCTAATCCGTATTCCCCTTCCAGAACAACGGAAGCCGGTACAACGGCACGTTCATTTCGCATAATGGCTCCTACAAGACGGCAGACGCTGAGGGCGATGCCGGAGCTTGTGTAGCCCTTCAATTCTACAATGTCCAGACCGCTGACCTTCACCTCGTGAAGCAGCTTTTCACAGTCAACAGGCTCTTTCAGACCAAACTGTTTCTGAAAATCATGGAAAGGAATTCCTACAATATTAACCGCATTCCATGGAATAAAGCTTGTGCCGCCGTGTTCGCCCAGAACGAATCCGGTGACATTTTTTGCATCTACACCGCACAGGTCGGCAAGCATTTTATTGAAGCGGGCGGTGTCCAGAAGAGTACCGGTACCGATCAGAAGATTTCGGGGATAGTTGAATTCCTTCTGTGCAATATAAGTAAGAATGTCCATTGGATTTGAAACATTGATAATAATGGCAGAACGGGTGTAAGTGGTGATCTGTGTCATGATCTCCTTCATCACCTGTACATTGGTCTGCAGCAGCACCATGCGGTCACGGGAGTTACCTGGCTGAATGCTGGGACCTGCGGTGTTGATGATAATTTGGGCGTCTTTACAGTCCTCGTAGGTACCCACCCGGATGTTTGCGTTGGCACTGTATGCAAAGGCGGTGGTGTGGCTGGCATCCAGTACGACTCCCAATGCTTTTTTTTGATTTCTGTTTATGACAACGATCTCATCTGCAAGATTCATTCGCAGAAGAGAGTCCAGAATTGCAGATCCCACATGACCTGCGCCGATCAGAACAATTTTTCCATAACTTATATTTTCCATGATGTCAGGCTCCTTTAGAAATGTAAACTTTCATATATAGTGATGTCACCGATAGACGACATGTCTGTTTTGTGAATAAGAATAGCACTTGTGTGCTGCAGAAACAAGAGAATTTTTGATTGCACTGTAAAAAATACGGAGTGACAAAAATGAAAACGATTTTCATATTGACTTTGAAAAAGAATCTGCTATAATATGAAAATGATTTTCAAATTGGAGGCGCGGGAAATGAGCGAAAAAGCACAATATCGTACCAGACAGATTACAGAGCTGGAGAATTATCTGTGCTCTATGGAAGGAAAACATGTTACAGTCAGCGATATATGCAAATACTTTAAAAGTCAGGGGATTTCTATCGGAACCACAACGGTGTACCGCCAGCTTGACCGGATGGTGGAGCAGGGACTGGTTGCTAAATATGTGGTAGACGGCACTAGCAGTGCATGCTTCGAGTATCTGGGACATGATGAGCATTGTCATAAGCATATATGCTTTCATTGCAAATGCGAGAAGTGTGGAAAGGTGATTCATCTGGAATGCGGGGAAATGACACATCTGGGCGAGCATATGCTGGAAGACCATGGATTTCAGTGGGATTTTACCAGGACGGTGTTTTATGGAATCTGTGAGGAGTGTAGAGGAAAATAATGAGGTTGAACATGCACAAATTAAAAAATAAATTCAAAAGGCTACTCATGTCAGCTGCCACAATAGGTACGGCCTGCCTTTTGGCAGGCTGCGGTGCAGGTGCGGCGGCAGGAACTGACAATTCCGGTGTGACGGAAAGCCAGAGCGGGGGAAATGGCAGCGAACAGGAGAATGCCAGCACAGATAGTCAGAAGCTTCAGATTGTAGCCACTATTTTTCCAGAATACGACTGGGTAAAGGAAATCCTGGGTGACCAGGCTGAGAATGTGGATCTTACCCTGCTTTTGGGTAACGGAACAGACATGCATAGTTTCCAGCCTACCATGGAAGATATTTTGAAGGTATCCACCTGTGACCTGTTTATTTATGTAGGCGGTGAGTCTGATTCCTGGGTAGCCGATGCATTGAAGGGCGCCGGAAACCCAGACCGAAAAGCAATCAACCTGATGGATGTGCTGGGAGATCAGGTGAAGGAGGAAGAGCTTGTAGAGGGAATGCAGGAAGAAGACGGCCACACTCACGAAGAAGAGCATACCCACGATGATGATCTGGAATACGATGAGCATGTCTGGCTGTCCTTGAAAAATGCGTCTCTGTTTTGCGACACCATTGTCAGTAGTCTTGCTGATGCTGATCCGGAGCATTCCCAGCTTTATCAGCAGAACGCCGAGGCTTATGAAGAAAAACTGGCAGCTCTGGATCAGGAATACCAGACTTCAGTGGAGAAATCCCGGTCAAAAACCCTGCTTTTTGCGGATCGTTTCCCGTTCCGCTATTTAATTGACGACTATAATCTTACCTATTACGCTGCATTTGCCGGCTGTTCCGCAGAAACAGATGCCAGCTTCGAGACCATCACATTTCTGGCTGGTAAGCTGGATGAGCTGAACCTTCCGGCTGTTCTCACTATCGAGAATTCCGATCAGAAAGTGGCGAAAGCAGTAATTGAAAATACAAATACTAAGGATCAGAAGATTTTGACATTAAATTCCATGCAGTCCGTAACTACAAAGGATGTGGAAGAGGGAACCACATACCTTTCCATCATGGAAAATAATCTCCAGATTCTGAAGGAGGCATTATGAGTCTGATTACTTGTGAGAACCTTACATTGGGATATGAAGGAAAAGCGATTTTGTCCGGGCTGAATTTCAGCGTAAATTCCGGTGATTACCTTTGTATTGTAGGAGAAAACGGCTCTGGGAAATCCACACTGATGAAAACCCTTCTTCATCTTCAGAGCCCTATGAGCGGCAGCATCATTCTGGGAGACGATTTAAAAATCAACGAGATTGGCTATCTGCCACAGCAGACTGCGCTTCAGAGAGACTTCCCTGCTTCGGTAGACGAAATTGTGATGTCCGGTTTCCTGGGAAGAATGGGGCTTCGTCCTTTTTACAATAAAGCAGAGAAAAAAGAAGCCCATGAATTGATGGAGAAAACCAGGATTACGGATCTGGCTGACCGTTGTTATCGACAATTGTCCGGCGGGCAGCAGCAGAGAGTGCTTCTGACCAGAGCTCTCTGCGCCACAAGGAAAATTCTCCTTCTGGATGAGCCTGTTTCTGGCCTGGATCCGGTTGCAACTGCTGATATGTACCAGATTATCAACGAATTAAATAAAGAAGACCGAGTAACCATCATCATGATTTCCCACGATATCAGTGAAGTAGCAACTTATGCAAGTCATGTGCTGCATATTGGACAGAAGGTTTTCTTCGGAACAAAAGAGGAATATCTGGAAAGCAAGATTGGAAAGCGGCTTGTGGATGCTGGAGAGGAGGGAAAAGCATGAGCGGAATTTTTGAAAAACTGGCATTTTATTTCCAGTATCCATTTGTGTGGTATGCTTTGATCGTAGGCGTGCTTATTGCACTTTGCTCCTCTCTTCTGGGGGTAACGTTGGTGCTGAAGCGATTTTCCTTTATTGGGGACGGACTGTCCCATGTGGCATTCGGAGCTATGGCCATTGCATCAGTGCTGAATTTCAGCAACAATATGCTGTTTGTCATGCCGGTAACTGTGATCTGTGCGGTGCTGCTTCTTCGTACAGGACAGAGTACAAAGATCAAAGGAGATGCGGCAATCGCTATGATTTCGGTCGGAGCCCTGGCAGTTGGCTATCTGCTGATGAATGTGTTTTCCACAGGCTCTAATATTTCCGGAGATGTGTGCAGCAGCCTGTTTGGTTCTACATCAATTCTGACCCTGACCACAGCTGAGGTGTGGCTGTGTGTGGTGGTGTCTGTTATTGTTGTGGCACTGTTTACAGTATTTTATCATAAGATATTTGCGGTTACTTTTGATGAAAATTTTGCAAAAGCCACTGGAACCAGGACGGATATGTACAATCTTCTGATTGCGGTGATCACAGCAGTGATCATTGTGCTGGCTATGAATCTGGTGGGGTCCCTGTTGATCTCAGCTCTGATCATTTTCCCGGCACTGTCGGCAATGAGGCTCTATAAACGATTCAGCGCAGTAATTATCTGTTCGGCGATTTTATCCGTGTTGTGTGCATTTTTTGGAATTATTGTTTCCATTCTGGGCGGAACGCCGGTAGGGTCTACCATTGTGGCTGTGGATATTGCGGCGTTTCTGGTGACAAGCCTGATTGGGAAGCTTTTAGAGAGATAGAATATGGTATAGAGCAGTAGAGCGTGTCTGAAAAATCTGACAAGTTAATATGGCAGTTACTTAATATCCGATGTATAGGGCGTTCTTGTAAGTGGTTCAGCTTGCAGGGGACGCCTTTTTAATGTAATAGGAAATTCTGTTGGAATTGCCTATTATATTAAAAGTCCTACCGGGCAGGAGCGCACTGCGGCGGAAGGATAGCTGTCGCTCGAGGCGGCCCCGCCGCAGGCGGAGAATCCTGCAAGCAGGATTCTTTTTATATGGGAAATGAGAAAAATACTAACCAGAGTATAGTGCTTTTTCCTGGGTGAATTTCTTATAATATAGTTACAGCAGAATGATACAGTTGTAGAAAAAATTTCTGGCTACTGTTTTGTATCTGGCTGCAAAGTTGAAATTATATTTTTCAGAAAAATTATATGATCCAGGGAGGGTGCTTATGAAAAGAAAAATAATTGCTGCAGTATTTACCGGAATGTTAACCGTCGCATTGTTTCCTGCTATTGCCTATGCAGAAATCGAAAATCCGGAGGACTATATGGGCATCTGGTATGCCAATTATGTAATATATTCTGACGAAAGCAGTGAACGCCACAATGTAGCGGAATATTTAAACCAATATTTGGAAATGAGGCTGATGGAAGACGGAAGTGCTTACATGGAAATGTCCTACAATAGTGAGGAGCCAGACTCGGCAGAAATTCTGAAGGTCTCATGGAAACTGGAGGATGGGAAAATACTTGTTTCCCTGGAGGAAGGAGACATTTATCTTGATACAGTAGACGGAGAGTTTGTGGGGAGCTTAGATGAGGATACCCAGGTGATTTTCGGGCGGGAACTGGTGCAGACAGGAGAAGCTCAGAGCCTGGATAATCTGGACGATCTGGAAGATAGTGAAAAGGCTAAGATTCCAAAGGAGAATCCCTACATTTATCATCCGGAAACAGACAATCCGGAGGAAATCATTGCCCGCTATCTTGGGGCTGCGAATTTGGAAAAAGGTTATGAAGTTTCCCTGGATGAGGACAATGGAACCTTTACAGCTCATTGGGCAGGAGATGAATATTATGATCCCAGGGACTATGTTGGAAGCTACAGAATAACGGATGATAACTATATCAACATTTGCTGGAGAGAGGCCACCAGTGAGTATGGCGATAAATGCTATGGTGCGGTTCTGGTAGACCGCTGGAACCAGTTTACGATAAATGAGGATCTTGGAAATCTGGCCGAAGTTATGACAGCCATGGCAAACGATATAAACAGCGGACGTGTTTTCGCAGCTTACAGGACGGAAATCACAGAAGGCTCTGAAAACCAGGGGGCTGTGAAATTTATAGATGAGGATTACGAAGTTTCCTATAGCTACCAGATCATTCCAGGTGCAGATCCGATGGTGACACTTACCAGGTATGATTCAGAATATGATTATGAACAGGTGTATACAAATTATCAGCTGCGGGAGATGTTGTAGGAAATTAGAAAAATGTGAGAATGTGAAAAAAATGTGAAATTAGCACTCATCTCTTGACATTGCTAACAATAAGTGTTATATTACATCTAGAACAAAGGAAGGGGATAAAAAGAAAGCAAAAGCGAAAGGCTTTATGAATTCCCTACCACCCGAGTTCCAAGAAACAAGGTAAACAGCATATATAAAAAGGAGAGATGACTTATGTTAATGCCTAGTATTTTTGGAGAGAACTTATTTGATGATTTCTTTAATGATTTTCCATTCTATTATGATGATAAAGCAATGAAAGATACCGAGAAGAAGCTTTATGGCAAGAGAGCCAGCCACGTTATGAAGACTGATATTAAGGAAATGGATAACGGTTATCAGCTGGTAGTCGATCTTCCAGGATTTACCAAAGATGAGATTAAGGCTTCCCTGGAGAATGGCTATCTGACCATCAGCGCTGAGAAAGGTCTGGACAAAGATGAGCAGGAGAAAGAATCCGGTCATTATATCCGCAGGGAGCGTTACGCAGGAGCCTGCAGCAGAAGCTTTTATGTAGGCGAGGACGTTCAGCAGGAGGATATTAAGGCTGAGTTTAAACATGGCATTCTGAAACTGTTTGTTCCGAAGAAAGAAGCGAAACCAGCAGTGGAAGAGAAGAAACACATTGCCATCGAAGGATAACTTTTCCCCTTTCAGAAGCACATTCTGAGAGAATAGCATAATTAAGAAGTAAGATGCCGCAGAATCACGGAAAAATGGTGGTTCTGCGGCATCTTTTTTTACATTTGTTCGCTATTTTTCTGTCTTGACAATGCCTGTTGATTTAGCTATAATGGTGAAACTGTGAATATCCTAGTGAATTTGTACCCTTTTGGGTAATGAAATGTCTGCTTTTGCAGGCATTACCAATTATAAAAGTGGACTGTTTGGCGCATGAATGTTATCTGTCGTTGGTATATTTCTGCTGCTTTTTGTTCAGGACTTTTATAGTAATGGAATTTTCCGGGAGAAACAGCATATAAGAAATGTATGATACGGGGCGACAAGCGCCGGAATGAAAGGGAGTAAGGCTATAATGGAAGAAAAGAAGAACTTACTAACCTATGCAGGACTTAAAAAACTGGAAGAAGAGCTGCATGATTTAAAGGTAGTAAAAAGAAAAGAAGTAGCAGGTAAGATCAAAGAGGCAAGAGAGCAGGGAGACCTGTCCGAGAATGCAGAGTACGATGCAGCTAAAGATGAGCAGAGAGATATCGAAGCGCGTATTGAAGAAATTGAGAAAATCCTGAAGAACGCTGAGGTTGTAGTTGAGGACGAAGTCGATCTTGACAAGATCAGCGTAGGATGTAAAGTAAGAGTACATGACTTCGAGTTTGACGAAGATATAGAACTGAAGCTGGTTGGCTCCACAGAGGCAAACAGCCTGGAAGGCAAGATTTCTAACGAATCTCCTGTAGGAAAGGCTCTTATGGGCGCACACACAGGTGATATTGTAGAAGTAGAGCTTCCATCCGGTATCATGAAGTACAAAGTGCTGGAAATCCAGCGTAATATTTAAGGAGGCACAAAAGTGGCAGAACAGAAGAATCAGGATCTGAATCAGCTTCTGAAAATCCGCCGTGATAAACTGGCAGAGCTTCAGGCGAATGGCAAGGATCCATTTCAGATAACAAAATTTAATCAGACCCATCATTCACTGGAAGTAAAGACCCTTTATGAGGCGCATGAAGCAGAGCTGCTGAAGGATCGCACAGAGCCGGATGTAACAGGTCTTGATGAAGAGCAGGCAAAGGAAGTTCAGAAGAACGACTACGAAGAGAGAAGAAGTATTATGGATGCCAGCCCGATCCATGTGGCAATCGCTGGACGTATGATGTTCAAGAGAGTCATGGGAAAAGCTTCTTTCTGCAATATCCAGGATTTACAGGGAAATATTCAGGTATATGTTGCAAGAGACGCCATCGGAGCAGATTCTTATGCAGACTTTAAGAAATCCGATATCGGCGACATCTTCGGCCTGGAAGGTTTTGCATTCAGAACCAGAACCGGTGAGATTTCTATTCATGCAGAGAAAATGACTCTTTTATCAAAGAGCCTGCAGATCCTTCCGGAGAAATTCCACGGACTGACAGACACAGATATGCGTTATCGTCAGAGATATGTAGACCTGATCATGAACCAGGAGAGCAAGAACGTATTTATCAAGCGTTCTCAGGTCATTAAAGAGATCCGAAACTTCCTTGCTGGCCGTGACTTCATGGAAGTAGAGACTCCAATGCTGGTTTCCAATGCTGGTGGTGCAGCTGCCAGACCATTTGAGACACATTACAATGCACTGAACGAAGATGTTAAGCTTCGTATTTCACTGGAACTTTATCTGAAACGACTGATCGTTGGCGGACTTGAAAGAGTCTACGAGATTGGCCGTGTATTCCGTAATGAGGGTGTTGATACCCGTCACAATCCGGAATTTACACTGATGGAGCTTTATCAGGCATATACAGATTATGAAGGAATGATGGAACTTACCGAATCCATGTTCCGCTATCTGGCAGAGAAGGTCTGCGGATCCACTAAGATTTCTTACAATGGTATCGAGATTGATCTTGGGAAGCCATTTGAGCGTCTGACCATGAATGATGCGATCAAGAAATATGCAGGAATTGACTTCGACCAGGTAGCAGATGATGAAGCTGCCAAGAAGCTTGCTGCTGAGCATCATATCGAGTATGAGGAGCGTCACAAGAAAGGCGATATTATCAATCTCTTCTTCGAAGAATATTGTGAGAAAGAGCTGATTCAGCCTACATTTATCATGGATCACCCGATCGAGATTTCTCCTCTGACCAAGAAGAAACCTACTGATCCGAGTAAGGTAGAGCGTTTCGAGCTTTTCATCAACACATGGGAGATGTGTAACGCATACTCCGAGCTGAACGACCCGATTGATCAGCGCGAGCGCTTCAAGGCGCAGGATGCACTTGCAGATGCTGGTGATGAAGAAGCAAACCATACAGATGAAGATTTCCTGAATGCACTTGAGATTGGTATGCCGCCCACAGGTGGTATTGGATACGGAATCGACCGTCTGGTTATGCTTCTCACCGATAGCCAGGCCATCCGTGACGTACTGCTCTTCCCGACAATGAAGTCCCAGGGTGCTGCAAAGAACGAAGCAAATAATGCAGCTCAGTCTGGTGCAGCAGCACCGGCAGAGGCTGAAAAAACAGTTGAGAAGATTGATTTTTCCAAAGTAAAAGTTGAGCCATTATTTGAAGAAATGGTTGATTTCGATACTTTCAGCAAGTCAGATTTCAGAGCTGTAAAGGTAAAAGCATGTGAAGCAGTTAAGAAATCCAAGAAGCTGTTACAGTTCACTCTGGATGACGGAACAGGCACAGATCGTACGATTTTAAGCGGTATTCATGCTTATTACGAGCCGGAAGAACTGGTTGGAAAGACCTTAATTGCAATCACCAACCTGCCACCGAGAGCCATGATGGGAATTGAATCCTGTGGAATGCTTCTCAGTGCAATCCATGAGGAAGAGGGCGAAGAAAAACTTCATCTTCTGATGGTTGATAACCATATTCCGGCTGGTGCAAAGCTGTACTAAAATTAAATATAAAATGTCTAAAACCATGATGTCAGACCGCATTTGACAACAATTTGACAACAAAATTTGGGATAATAATGAATCGTTATGAAGCATGACGAATTTCAGGTGAAAGGACACAGGTTTGGCAATGAAGTAAGAGCACTTCTTAGAGTTAATCTAAGAGGTGCTTTTTTGCGTTGCATATCAAAGAGGCGCCAGTGGCGCGTCTGATGATTCGGCCCTGGAAAGTTATATCCCGGCAGTCAGCTTCTGTAAAACAGCAAATCTAATTTTGGAGGAAAACATCATGGGTAAAAGTTATAAACCAATTACAAGTATGAAGGAAGTACCAGAGCAGCTTAGAAAA
>ENA-UONU01002703-UONU01002703.1-human-gut-metagenome-genome-assembly--contig:-CS51-NODE-2703-length-9940-cov-5.116540_pt1 | contig 9940 bp, 8 predicted proteins | sample MGYA00242462_ERZ724009 | MGnify/ENA metagenome assembly ERZ724009 | reverse complement strand
ATAGAGGTGCGGTTTTCATCAGTACCGGTTGGAAGGGTCCGCAGACCCGATAATCACCCGGGAAAGGGACCTCCGCCGAAGCCGGTGCTTGTTGCGGAAAGGCCGTGCTGGACGCCGTCGGAAAATATCCCAGCGTCTGTCATCAGCGGAAACGCCGGTGGAGAGCTATTCTGTTTAGAGCGCAGCGGTTTGTTCCGCTCCCTCTATTATAGTATAGATCATACCGGTTTTTCAACCGGTATTTTTCTTTTGAGGTAACTCTGTACAATTCGTCTGCGGCACTTTGCGAAAAATTGCTCTTGCCGAATCATCCGAAGTCACCTCTGGATATTCTTTCTGTATGTTTTTCATCACATAATTTCTTTGTTAGAATACCTTTTGGAAGGATTTGATAAACATGAAGCAGTACAAAGTAGGCATCGTCGGCGCGACCGGTATGGTCGGTCAGCGCTTCACCCTGCTGCTGGAAAACCACCCGTGGTTCGACGTTGTAGCACTTGCTGCATCCGGCCGAAACAAGGGCAAGACCTATGCCGAGGCTTGTGAGGGCCGCTGGAAGATGACCGTTCCGATGCCCGGCAAGTACAAGGACATGGTTATGTACGACGCAACTGCCGACGCAGAGGAGATCGCCTCCAAGGTTGATTTCATCTTCTGCGCAGTAGATATGAAGAAGGACGAGATCCGCGCCCTTGAGGAGAAGTACGCAAAGCTCGAGTGCCCGGTTTGCTCCAACAACTCCGCTCACCGCGGTACCCCGGACGTTCCGATGATCATCCCGGAGATCAACGCTGACCATGCCGAGATCATTCCGGCACAGCGCAAGCGCCTGGGCACCAAGCGCGGCTTTATCGCCGTTAAGTCCAACTGCTCGATTCAGTCCTACGTTCCGGCGCTGTCCGCTTTGATGGACTTCGAGCCGACCGAGGTTTCCGTCTGCACCTATCAGGCAATCTCCGGTGCCGGCAAGACCTTTGAGACCTGGCCCGAGATGGTAGACAACGTTATTCCGTACATCGGCGGCGAGGAAGAGAAGAGCGAGAAGGAGCCCATGAAGATCTGGGGCCACATCGAGGGCGACCACATCGAGTCTGCGACCACTCCGGTTATTTCCGCACAGTGCCTGCGCGTTGCATGCTCTGACGGTCACATGGCTGCCGCTTCGGTCAAGTTTAAGAACAAGCCGAGCAAGGAAGTTATGATCGAGCGCTGGAACAACTTCAAGGGCCGCGCACAGGAGCTGAACCTGCCGTCCGCTCCGGAGCACTACCTTACTTACTTCGAAGAGGATAACCGTCCGCAGACCAAGCTGGACCGCAACCTCGAGAATGGTATGGGTGTTTCCATCGGTCGTCTGCGTGAAGATACCATCTTTGATTACAAGTTTGTCAGCCTGTCGCACAACACTCTGCGCGGCGCAGCAGGCGGCGCTGTTCTGATGGCAGAGCTGCTTTGCGCCGAGGGCTACATGGACCGTTAAGGAGGTCACCGTTTTATTATGAAGAAGCCTATTTTTACCGGTGCTGCGGTTGCTATTATCACGCCATTCAAGTCCACCGGTGAGGTCGACTATGAGGAATTCGGCAAGATTATCGACCACCAGATTGCACATGGCACGGATGCCATCGTTGTCTGCGGCACCACCGGTGAGGCATCTGCCCTGCACGATAAGGAGCACCGCGAAGCACTGGCATGGTGCTGCGAGTATGTCAACCACCGTGTACCGGTCGTTGCCGGCACGGGTTCCAACGACACCGCATACGCCATTGAGCTGACCAAGTTTGCAGCTGAATGCGGCGCAGATGCCGGTCTGTCGGTTACGCCGTACTATAACAAGACTACGCAGCGCGGCCTGATCGCACACTACACCGCAATCGCAGACTGCTCCGATCTTCCGATCGTTCTGTACAACGTACCGAGCCGTACCGGCGTTTCCTTCACCGCCGATACCCTGTATGAGCTGTCTAAGCACCCGAATATCAACGGCCTCAAGGCTGCTTCCGGCAACTTCTCGCTGCTGGCTGAAACCATGGCGAAGTGCGGCGACAACCTGAACGTATGGTCCGGCAACGACGACCAGATCGTCCCGCTGATGTCTCTCGGCGGCAAGGGTGTTATCTCGGTGCTGTCCAACGTAGCACCGCAGGTTGCACACGACATTACCCAGCTGTGCTTTGACAACCGTTATCCGGAGGCTGCTAAGCTGCAGCTGCAGTATCACGATCTGATCGATGCACTGTTCTGCGAAGTCAACCCGATTCCGGTCAAGAAGGCTATGGAGCTGCTCGGCTGGAAGGTCGGCGGTCTGCGTCTGCCGCTGGTTGAGCCGAGCGAGGAGCACATCGCGTACATCAAGCGCGAGCTGGAAAACGCCGGCTGCAAGATCTAAAGGAGCTATAAAAAGATGTTGAAAATTGCACTTTCCGGCTGCTGCGGCCGCATGGGCCATGTCATCAACGACATTGTCAGCGGCAGAGAAGGTATGGAGATCGTTGCGGGATTTGATATCAATACGGTGCAGTATGCAGATTTCCCGATTTTTGCCGATCCGTTTGAGTTTACCGGCGAATGCGATGTAATCATCGACTTCTCCAACGCCGCTTCTACCGAGCGCCTGCTCGATTACTGCGAGCAGCACGGCACGCCGGTCGTTATCTGCACCACGGGTCACTCTGCGGCGCAGTTGGACCGCATCCGTGCGGCTTCTGCAAAGATCGCGGTGTTCCGTTCGGGCAATATGTCCCTCGGCATTAACCTGATGAGCGAGCTGCTCAAGCAGTCCGCCGCTGTTCTGGGCGACAAGTACGACGTGGAGATCATCGAGAAGCACCACAACCAGAAGCTGGATGCTCCTTCGGGCACGGCTCTGATGCTGGCTGACGCAGTTGCGAGCGCACTCCCCTATGATGCGGAGTACGTTTACGACCGTCACGAGCGCCGCGAAAAGCGTCCGGCACACGAGATCGGTATCTCCGCGATCCGCGGCGGCACCATCGTTGGTGAGCACAGCGTGCTGTTCTGCGGCCGCGATGAGATCATCGAGATTAAGCACACCGCTCTGTCCCGCGAGGTTTTCGCAGTCGGTGCGGTTGATGCAGCCGCTTTCATGGCCGAGCGCACCCAGCCGGGCATATACGACATGAGCGACGTTATCGCATCCCACAAGTAAAACAAAAGGGATTCTGTTTCTGACAGAATCCCTTTTTTCGTGTAAAAACCGCTCTCAAAAGTTCGAGAGCGGTTTATTTTTATTCCACGCGGAGCTTTTCTACTTCGGCTTCGTCCGGCGTGACATACGCGGTCTGGTACACATGGTAGATGACCATGCCCGGCTTCGCACCCGCAGGCTTTTTCACCTGGCGAACCGGCGTATAGTCCACCGGCACCAGAGAGGACGAGCGTCCTCGCGAATGATACGCTGCGATCATGGCGGCCTCGGTCATGGCCTCATCAGTCGGCTCCCTGCCGTCCGTCACGAGGATAACGTGCGAGCCGTGAATCTTCTGCGTGTGGAACCAGATATCGCTCTTGAACGCAGTCTTGAGTGTCAGCAGGTCGTTTTGCAGGTTGTTTTTGCCTGCAAATACGTCAAATCCGTCGCTCGTGCGGTAATGGAACGGCTTTGCCTGCGCCGGCTTGCCGCGCAGCTTCTTGTTGCGCGTCTGCTTGGCAGAAAGCACACCGGACTGCGTGAGCTCCTCGCGCAGCTGTGCAAGGTCGCGCTCGTTTTCGGCTTCGCTGAGAGCAGCGAGGACACTTTCCAGATAATCCAGCTCGGCTGTGCCCTGCTCGATCTGCTGTGTGAGCACTTCCTCGGCGGTCTTGGCCTTGTTGTACAGCTTGAAATACTTCTGTGCGTTCTGCTGCGGCGTCAGCCGCACATCTAACGTAATTTCAACCTCCGGACAGTTTTCTGCGTAGTAATCGACCACTTTCGCCTTGTTCATGCCCTTTTCCAACTGGTACAGGTTCGCGGTGATGAGTTCACCGGTGCGCTTGTACTGCTCACGGTTGTGCGTAGCCGCGAGTTCCTTTTTCTGCGCCGCCAGCTTGCGGGCCACGCGGTCGCGGGCATTCGTGACCGTTTTGTGCAGGTCGCCGGTGCGGCGCTGCATCCGCTCAGCCTTACCTTTTTTCTCAAAGAAGGCTGCAAGCAGTGCACTGAAGCTGTCCGCCTGCGTGACGTTCATCAGACCCTCGTACTGCGTCACCGGAAGGAAGGTGAAGTCGAACACCGCACCGTCCTCGACCTTGGTCAGCAGGAAAGGCTTGGCTCGGTTATCCTCGACATACGACATGAAATCGTCGTACACCTTGCCGAGCTGCTGACGGTTCTCATCCGTCATGCGTGCGATGGGCTTGGCTGCGTCACCGGTCGCGCGGAAGGACAGTTCGCGGCAGAGCAGCGGCGAAAAACCCAGAAGCTGACTGAGCAGCCAGCGGTCGAGCGTCTGCCCTTCTTCCGCCTGCGATGCGGCGGCGGCAAGTCCTGTGCCGGAAACCGTGAACGGGTCGTGCTTGTCCTGTGCAGGCGGCATGCGGTAAAACAGACCGGGCAGAACCTGCCTCTTGCCGGACAGGTCGCCGTCTACACGGCGCAGAGCGTCAATAATGCGGTTGTCCTCGCCGCACAGGATGACGTTGGAGTGCTTGCCCATCAGCTCGCAGATGAGGTGCTTTTTGCAGGGTACACCCATTTCATCCGTCGTATCCAGTTCGATGGTGAGCATACGCTCGACCGCCGGCTGGCTCACTGCCGCAATCTTTGCGCCCTGCACATGCTTGCGCAGCAGCATGCAGAACATCGGCGGCGCCGCCGGATTCTCTCGAGCCGCGTCAATGAAATGCACGCGCGGCGAGCCTGCCGCGATCGACAGCAGCAGTCGGCGCGGACCGCCCTGACCGCCGCGTGTCTGCAGCACGATTTCATCGCGGTCCGGCTGATAGACCTTCTCTACACGACAGCCTGCCAGTACGTTATTGAGTTCATTTGTCACTGCCCGCAGGCAGATCGCATCTAATGGCATATAAATTCTTCCTTAAACAAATTGGATACAGTCCGCGTGCCGCTCGGAAACCTCGGTGAGAACCTGCGGGAATGCGGCTGTGATTTTATCGGCGAACACGGCCGCAACCGGATTCTCGGTCGGGAAGTGTCCTGCATCCACCAGAGACAGACCGATGGCCTGCGCACGCTGCATGAGATCGTAGCTGCAGTCGCCGATAACGAACGCCTGTGCGCCGCCTGCGACTGCATAGTCCATCAGCTTGCCGCAGGCACCGCCGCCGACCGCTACGCGCGTGATCGGCTTGCCGCCGTCGCAGAAGCGCACACCGCCCGCACGCAGGCACTCCTTAACATAGAGTGCAAATTCGCGCGGCTGCATTTCACGCGGCAGATCGCCCACACGACCGAGCATGCCGTTCTCGCCGGCCTCCATGCTCACCACGTTGGTGAGGAACAGCGCGGACGCGAGTGCGTCATTGACACCGCCCTCCGCACAGTCTGCGTTGGTATGCATGCAGATAATAGAAATATCGTGCTTGATCGCGTAACGCAGCACTCGACCGGTCGTATCGTCCGATGTCACGCGGCTGACTGAGGTAAAGATCGCCGGATGGTGTGCGACAACAAGCTGCGCACCGCGCTCAGCCGCTTCCTGCACGACCGTTTCTGTCACATCGAGCGCACAAAGCACGCTCGTGACCTCCTGCGCACGATCGCCGCACAGCAGGCCGACATTGTCCCAGCTTTCCGCCAGCTCGTAAGGAGCAAGACCCTCCATAAATGTCAAAATATCCTGAACTGTCGTCATTTCAGTTCCTCCCTTGCAGATTGGATGCACTGCACCAGCGCACGCTGGTACGCGAGACGCTTGTTCTCCGATGCGCCCTGTTCCATGCCGTCCAGTGCCTTTTTCTCCCGCAGGTAGAGCTGCTCAAGATAATCGGCAGCCCCCTCTGCACGCAGCAAGGCCGGAGAAACCGCACATTCACTCAGCGGTATTTCTCGCTTCGGTGCACCGCCGCGTACGCTGAGAACGACGTAACGCCGTCTGTCCTCGCGGCACAGCGTTTCACGCTCGACGGCGTAGCCGTGCGCGTACAGCCACCGGCGCAGTTCGGCAATCATGGTCATCGGCTGGAGCAGCAGCAGATGGTCACCTTGGCTGGTCCACGGTGCGGCAGTCAAAATCTCTGCGATGGTCTGGCCGCCCATGCCTGCGATTGTTACGGTGTCGCATTCCTCCGCCCGCACGGCCTCCAGTCCCGGCGCAAGCCGCAGAGACAGGGATACATTATGCTCTTTCGCATTGCGCTCCGCATGCGCCAGCGGTCCCGAACGGATATCCGAGCCGATAGCCGATGCAATATGCCCATCCAGCAGCAGTGAGATCGGCAGCTTGCCATGATCCGTTCCGATATCCGCCAATCGAGCATTCGGCGGCACCAGAGCCGCCATACAGGCCAGCCGCGGTGTTAAAATCATACTTTCCATGTAAAACTCCAAAAAAACAGAGCCGGCAAACAATGCCAGCTCTAATTTTCTTACTCACTCGACTTATTCGCCCAGAAAAGCGTTGAGCTTGGCAACCAGTTCATCTGCATTGGTGCCGTGTACCATGCAGGCCTCCTCGATGCTCTCGCCCTGAGATGCCGGGCAGCCGAGGCAGTGCATGCCGATTTCCATAAAGAAACGAGCGGTCTCGATGTTCATATTCAGAACCTCACCAATGGTGGACTTCTTCGTAATAGCAGCCATGATAGTAGCCTCCTGTTGCTTTTTGTTTGTTTATAGTATACCGCAAAAATCCGTACTATTCAAGCAGTAAATAGTATTCCCTGTGAAATCGGTCGGAAAACTGCGTAAAACAGACAAATCATGTATTATACCATATCGAGAGCAGTCTGCTACGAGCAAAATGGAATAGGTCGCAGCGGCGTATAGACGGCGCAGGAGGCGCGATAAGAGTAACTGTAAGAGAAGCGCGTTCTGGCACTCACCGAGAAGTTCCCGCTGTGCGAATAATCTCCGGCTGCTGCGGAACTGCTTCATCCGGATTTCCGAGCAATGGCTGCAGGAAGCTCCGGAGCACGCAAATCCGATGATACTCATACAAAAACAGAGCGTTTCACTGCTGTGAAGCGCTCTGTTTTCATTTTTTATTCCTGCAGCAAAAAAGCCGGCGCCTGCACAGCGGCAACCCGTTACCCTTTCTCTAATCCTCACGCTGATAGCACTTCTCTATTTTCCTACCACAAGAATAATGGAAGGACTGCCGGATTTTCCACGCGATGTGCCAGATATCGCCCGAGACGGATGCCGAGCAGCCTCAGCACGAGCAAATACAATATGATAGCTGACACGAGTGCTGCCGCGAGGGCGGTCACGGTGTTATCAAACCGGCAGACAAATGTCTGCGCGAAAAAGCGAGTCCACAGGTAAACTGCAGCGCCGCAGAGCAGCGGCACGCCGAACCGCCGGAAGGGTTTCAGGCGGAACGCTGTTCGCCGGTGCAGGATGGCAAGGTTGACCGCAGCGGCGCTCACTCCGGTCAAAAACATGGCCAGCAGGTAGCCGTAAATGCCGAGCGTTGGCCTTGCACACCAGCGGTACAGCAGCGCAAGCTGACACAGCTCCGCAGAGATGGCGGTTGCTACGTTCCACCTTTGCAGGCCGAGCGCATTGAGCAGGCTGCCGGTCGCCATCTGGTAGTAGGTCGCCACGGCTGCCGCGCCGAGCAGCGCGGCGTAGCCGCCGGTGAGCGGCTGACGGAAAAACAGCTCGCTCAGTTGCGGTGCCAGCGGCACGAGAACGGCAGTTGCCGGTATGCCGATGAGACCCACAGTCGTAACGGCACGGCCGGTCAAAACACGCACGCGTGCCTGCTCACCGACTGCCTGCGCTGCCGTGACGGCGGGCAGCAGCGCCGTGCAGACCGAGCTGACGAACGCGACCGGAAACAGCAGCAGCGGCATGGCCATGCCCGAGATCACGCCGAGCGCGGACAGCGCCTGCTCATAGTCCAGACCTGCTGCCATCAGGCGCTGCGGCAGCAGGACGGCGCCTGCCGAGCCGAGCATATTGCCGATCAGCGCCGAGGCGGATAATGGCGCGGCAATGCCGAAAAACTGACCATAAAGTTCCTTATCCGGCCTTGTAAAGCGAATATGCCGCATATTTCGTCGGAACAGCCGCGTGAGGAAAAGCGCGCTGAAAATCTCGCTGCACACCATGCCCGCAAAGATGAGCATGGCGATTTTGCCATAGTCGTCGCTGCCATATTCATACAGCAGAAAGCTGACTGCGAAGATGCGGATAAGCTGCTCCCCGACCTCGGAGCAGGCTGTGTACTGTACCCTTTCCAGGCCGATAAACAGCGATTTGAAAATATTTTCTACGCCGGTGAGCGTCAGGCACAGCAGCATGTACGGAAACGCACGCGCACAACGTCCGTCACCGAGCAGATTGGCCGCGATACTGCCGCCGCACAGCAGAACCACCGCTGCGCAGGCCGCACTCAGCGCAAAAAAGGCGCGGAACGCCAGCTGCAAAACCGCACCTAAGCGGCCGCTCTCCCCTCTTGCTTCGCACGCTGCGCTCAGCCGCGAACACGCCGTCGTCACGCCGGACAGGCAGCCTGCATTCAACACTAAATACACCGAATTGACCAGCCGATACACGCCCAGACCTTCCGCGCCTGCAAAGCGGCTGAGCACCACGCGATAGACAAAGCCGAGCACCTGCAGCAGCACATTTCCGCACGCGAGCACACCTGCCGCGTATAAAATCGTTCCTTTTCTGACCCGCACAGCATGACCCCATTTCACGAAATTCTATGCGGATTCTGCACGGAATATGCGTACAAAAACTCCCGCAGCAAACTGCCCGTTCTGTACGCGAGAATGCTTCTTTTTCTGCAGTTTTCCTCATCAAAAAATCCCTGCACAGAATTCTCACTCTGTACAGGGATTTCTTACTTGCGTTTGCGCTTAGGCTTCTCCTCGATGCCGGTGGACACAATATAATTCTGCCGGAACTTATTCGGCGGCATGCCGACGTTTTTGGTAAACTGCAGATTGAAATAGCTCTGCGTGTCATATCCCACCATCTCCGCGATACGCGTGATGGACAGGTCGGTTGTGATCAGCAGCGTCTGTGCTTCACCGATGCGGCGGCGCAGCAGATACTGCACGGGCGAATACCCGCTCATCTGCTTGAAAACATGCGATAAGTAATACGGACTGATGTGCAGCGCCTCACCCACGCTCTGCAGCGTGATCGGCTCCATATAATGCTTGTCAATATATTCCTTAATTCGTCTGCCGAGAATGTGCGGCTCCTCCAGCGGCTTTTCCGACTCCGCGCGAGGACCGGCGGTGACCGTCAGCACCGACACCAGCAGCGCGTGCATCAGCGAGCTGCAGAACAGCTCAGCGTTCGGCTCACCGGCTGACAGGGTGCGGAACATCATTTCAAACAGGCAGCGCAGATCAGCGAAATACTTGCCGGTCGGAAACACATAGCCCGCATCATCCGGAATGAGCGCGTTCCCGCGCAGACCGGGCATATGCAGCCCGCCGACGGCAATGCAGTAGCTGCCGACCTCCATATTCGGACCGGAAACCTCGTCGTGCACCACGCCTGCGTTGTATACGAGCAGATCACCCGGCTTGATGATGACTTTTTTATCGTGAATCAGGTATTCACTTGAACCGCTGCAAATGAGAATCAGCTCGACAAAATCCTCATGCGCGTGCATGACACGCGGATGTGCACTGGCATCCGGTCGGATTTCACTGACGTAAAGCAGCTTCGGCTGATTCTCGCCCTCAAAAATTGATTTAACTTTCTTCTCTACAAAACACTGTACGTTCAGGCTTGCCTTCGGCATAGTTTTTTGCAGCTCCTCTCTTTCTCTGACGGTGATTTTACTCT
>ENA-UONU01002701-UONU01002701.1-human-gut-metagenome-genome-assembly--contig:-CS51-NODE-2701-length-9946-cov-3.270043_pt1 | contig 9946 bp, 8 predicted proteins | sample MGYA00242462_ERZ724009 | MGnify/ENA metagenome assembly ERZ724009 | reverse complement strand
AGGCAATCTGGAATGAATTTTGGCTAAGTTACTGTGAACGGAGTGAACAGTAACGAAAATGCCGTAGAGGCTGTATAAAATTCAGGCAGGCAGGAAATGATATGGAGGATTAAAATGAAATTAATATCCTTACTGGAAAAGCTGGAATATACATGTCTTCAGGGCAGTACAGACCAGGAAGTAAAAAATGTGATTTATGATTCCCGGAAAGTAGAAGAGGGCTCTCTTTTTATCTGTATCAGCGGTGCAGTGGTGGATGGCCATAAATTTGTGCCGGATGTAGTTGCAAAAGGAGCAAAGGTTCTGATCGTGGAAGAAGCTGTGGAAGCACCGGAAGATGTGACAGTCATTCTTGTGAAAGATACACGATATGCAATGGCGTTTATTTCTGCCGCATATTTCGGATATCCCGCAGAGAAACTGAAAACAATTGGTATCACAGGAACAAAAGGAAAAACAACCACTACGTATATGGTAAAATCTATTCTGGAAAATGCCGGATATAAAGTGGGACTGATCGGAACCATTGAAGCGATCATCGGTGACAAAGTGATTCCTGCAAAGAACACAACACCGGAGTCTTATGTGATTCAGGAATATTTCCATGAGATGGCAGAAGCCGGCTGTGACTGTGTGGTTATGGAAGTTTCCTCCCAGGGACTGATGCTTCACAGAACTCAGGGATTTGTTTTCGATTTTGGTATTTTTACAAATATTGAGCCGGATCATATCGGACCAAATGAACATAAGGATTTTGATGATTATCTCAGATGCAAGTCCTTACTTCTGAAACAGTGCAAGGTAGGAATTGTAAACAGAGATGATGAACATTTCGAGAAAATTATTGAAGGTCATACATGCAGCCTGGAAACTTATGGATTTTCACCGGAAGCAGACCTTCGTGCGGAAGATGCAAAGCTGGTCGGAGGTAAAGGATATCTGGGTATTTCCTACCATCTGAAAGGACTTCTGGATTTTCATGTGGAGATAGATATTCCCGGTAAATTCAGCATCTACAATTCATTGACAGCAATCGCGATCTGCCGTCATTTTAAGGTTTCGGAAGAAAACATTCTCAAAGCCTTAAAAGTAGCTAAGGTAAAAGGCCGTATCGAAATGGTAAAAGTATCCGATGATTTTACTCTGATGATCGATTACGCGCATAATGCCATGGCTCTGGAGAGTCTTCTGACCACTTTGAAAGAATATCATCCCCACAGACTGGTATGTCTGTTTGGATGCGGAGGCAACAGATCAAAGCTTCGCCGCTATGAGATGGGAGAGGTTTCCGGAAAGCTTGCAGACCTTACCATCATTACCTCTGATAATCCACGTGATGAAGAACCACAGGCGATCATCGATGATATCAAGATCGGTATGGCGAAAACCGATGGAAAATATGTAGAGATTCCGGACAGAAAAGAAGCCATCGCCTATGCGATCCATCATGGAGAGCCGGGGGATATTATAGTTCTGGCAGGTAAGGGACATGAGGATTATCAGGAAATTAAAGGAAAGAAATATCCTATGGATGAACGTGTCCTGATCGCAGATATTCTTGCTGGTAAATAGGTAGCGGGTCAAACAGGAATAAGTTCATGATATATGCTGATATAATAATTGATATTTCCAGTGATAAACTGGACCGGAGTTTTCAATATCGTGTACCGGAAAGGCTGGAGAAGAAAATAAAGGCAGGGATGGTGGCAGCCATCCCTTTTGGAAATGCCGGCCGGGTGCGTAAAGGATATGTGATCGGATTGTCAGATAAACCGAAAATTGCTCCCGAAAAGATTAAAGAAATCAGTGAAATCTGCAGTGGAGAAGAGACTACGGAATCCAGACTGATCGCCCTGGCAGCCTGGATGAGAGAAAATTATGGTTCCACCATGATCCAGGCTCTCAGGACAGTACTTCCTATCCAGGAGAAAATCAAGGCAAAAGAGAAAAAATATATATGCCTGGATATTTCCGAAGAGGCGGGAGCGCAGTTGCTGAAAGAACTTGAACAAACAAGGTTTAAAGCCAGAACAAGACTTCTGAGGGAACTTCTGGAGAAAAAAAGACTGGATTATACACATGCGGCGAAAGAACTGGGGACAACTTCTGCTGTTGTAAAGAAATTTCAGGAGCAGGGGATTATCCGCATAGAATATGATGAGATAATGAGAACTTCACTGAATACAGGTGATATTTCCGGAGAAAGGCGAATGCCGCTTACAGATGAACAGGAAGCGGCAGTAAAGCAGATACAGAGAGAGTGGAAAAAACCATCGCCGAAGCCTGTACTGATCGAGGGAGTGACAGGGAGCGGGAAAACCCAGGTGTATATAAAGCTGATCGAGCAGACGCTTTCTCAGGGAAAAGAAGCAATCGTGCTGATCCCGGAGATTGCTCTGACATATCAGACGGTACGCAGATTTTATGCCAGATTTGGGGATAAAGTATCAGTTATCAATTCCAGACAGTCTCAGGGAGAACGCTATGATCAGTTTAAACGTGCGAAAAAGGGAGAAGTCCAGGTGATGATCGGTCCCAGATCTGCGCTGTTTACGCCATTTGCCAGTCTGGGACTGATCATTATTGATGAAGAACATGAATCAAGCTATAAAAGTGAAAGCACACCCCGTTATCATGCAAGGGAAACTGCAATCAGGAGAGCTGTTTTAGAACATGCAAATGTGGTAATGGGTTCAGCTACTCCATCAGTGGAAGCCTACAGTAAGGCAATGAATGGGGAATATAGTCTGGTCAGGCTGACAACAAGATATGGAAGCAGACCTCTGCCCCGGGTTTCTATCGTAGACCTGCGTGAGGAATTAAAAGCAGGAAACAGGTCTGTACTGAGCAGAGAACTCCGGCAAAAGATGAAAGGCCGGTTTGAGAAAAAAGAACAGGTAATGCTTTTTCTGAACAGAAGAGGATACGCAGGTTTTGTATCCTGCCGGTCCTGTGGACATGTGATGAAGTGTCCGCATTGTGATGTTTCTCTTTCGGAGCATAATAATGAAAGGCTTTTATGTCATTACTGTGGATATGAGACAGGAAAACCCCGGATATGCCCGGTGTGCGGATCGCCTTATATTGGCGGATTTAAGGCAGGAACACAGCAGATCGAGAAGGTAGTGCGGGAAGATTTTCCAGAAGTCAGGACTCTCAGAATGGATTTTGATACAACAAGAACCAAGGGCAGCTATGAAAAGATCCTTGCAGCTTTTGCTGCTCATGAGGCAGATATACTGATCGGAACGCAGATGATCGTTAAGGGGCATGATTTTCGCTGAATGCAGAGGATTATCGATGTGCGGAACGTACCTTTCAGCTTCTCTGTCAGGCAGTCGGCCGGGGAGGACGGGGGGAAAAACCGGGAGAGGCAGTGATCCAGACCTATCATCCGGATCATTACAGTATTCAGGCGGCGGCAGTGCAGGATTATCAGGCATTCTATGAGGAAGAGATGAGTTACCGTATGCTTCTGGATTATCCGCCTGCGGCACATATGCTGGCAGTTCTGGGTTCAGGTCCGGAAGATGAGAAACTGGTTCAGGCAATGTATTATCTGAAACTTTATATAGAAAGGATATACAGAGAAAATGACCTGCATATCATTGGCCCGGCATATGCGTCAGTTGGAAAAGTTAAGGATATTTACAGACAGGTTATCTATTTAAAACATAAAGATCATAAAACGCTGGTACATATCAAAGACCAGCTGGAGAAATACATAGAGATAAATTCCGGTTTCCGGAAAATATACATACAATTTGATTTCAGTTAATTATGGCAGATTTTTTCAAAATCTCATTACTGAAGTAATCTGCTGCAGAAGGGAAATCCGGAAGGCAGTAATTTCTGAAATCGTGATATAACAATAATCAAGATATCAGGTTAGGGGCAAAATATCTTTTGATTCTAACATCATAATCAAAGAAGAGGAGAATAAAGAAATGGCACTTAGAAAAATCAGATTACAGGGCGACGAAGTACTTGCAAAGGTCAGCAGACCGGTAGAAAAAATGACACCACGTATTCATGATCTGATCGGGGATATGCTTGAAACCATGTATGATGCAATGGGAGTTGGCCTCGCTGCACCACAGGTAGGTATGCTGAAGCGTATTGTTGTGATCGATATAGGAGAGGGTCCTATCGTGCTGATCAATCCTGAAATCCTTGAAACATCAGGCGAACAGACTGGTGATGAAGGATGCTTAAGTGTACCTGGAATGGCTGGTCAGGTAACACGTCCGAACTATGTAAAGGTAAAAGCTCTGGATGAGGATATGAATGAAGTAGAATATGAAGGGGAAGGTCTTCTTGCGCGTGCTTTCTGCCATGAGATCGATCATCTGGACGGACATATGTATACAGAACTGGTAGAAGGAGAACTTCATCAGGTTTCCTATGATGAGGATGAGGAGTGATAATCAAATGAAGATAGTATTTATGGGAACACCGGATTTCGCAGTGCCGTCATTACATGCACTGACAGAAGCCGGATATGCGGTGGCAGCAGTAGTGACCCAGCCTGACAAACCAAAAGGCAGAGGTAAGACATTATTGCCAACACCTGTAAAAGAAGAAGCCGTTATGCACGATATTCCGGTATATCAGCCGGAGAAAGTGAGAAATAACCCTGAATTTCTGGAGATTCTGAAAGAAATCAATCCTGAGATCATAGTTGTTGCTGCATATGGACAGATTATTCCAAAAGAAATCCTGGAGCTTCCGAAATTTGGATGCATCAATATTCATGCGTCTCTTCTTCCGAAATACAGAGGAGCAGCGCCTATCCAGCAGGCTGTGATCGACGGGGAAAAAGTATCAGGTGTAACGATCCAGCAGATGGGAGAAGGTCTTGATACCGGTGATATGATTTCAAAGATAGTAATTCCGATCTCTCCGACAGAAACAGGTGGAAGCCTGTTTGGAAAACTTGCGCAGGCCGGTGCGGATCTGCTGATCAAGACTCTTCCGTCTATTGAGCAGGGAACCGCGGAGTTTGAAAAACAGCCGGAGGAGAGTCCTACACCTTATGCGGCTATGATCACCAAACAGATGGGACTGATGGATTTCAGAAAATCTGCAGAAGAACTGGAACGCCTTGTACGCGGCCTGAATCCATGGCCAAGTGCTTATACATTTCTTAATGGAAAAACTCTGAAAGTGTGGAAATGTAAAGTCAGCACTGAGAAAACAGATGCTGTTCCGGGAACAATCTTCCTGGCAGATAAAGAGGGGATCCATACAGCATGTGGAGAAGGAGTGCTGATTCTTACAGAGGTACAGCTGGAAGGTAAGAAGCGTATGGAAACAGAAGCCTTTCTCCGGGGATATCACATTGAAAATGGAATTGTTTTTACAGATCATAAGGAGTGATTAGATGTACGGATATTATTATTTTGATCCTACGTATTTACTGCTCATTATCGGAATGGTGCTGTCTTTACTGGCATCTGCAAAGGTAAAGAGTACGTTTTCTGTTTACAGCAGAGTGCGCAGTGCATCGGGGCTTACAGGCGCCGATGCTGCCAGACGGATTCTTCGTATGTCGGGAATTACGGATGTTACGGTAGTACCCATATCCGGCAGCCTGACAGACCACTATGATCCGGGAAGTAAGAAACTGGCACTTTCCCAGGATGTATATGATAAAACATCTGTGGCTGCAATCGGGGTGGCTGCGCATGAATGTGGACATGCTATTCAGCATGCGACTAACTATGTGCCATTGAATCTTCGCTCTGCAATTGTGCCTGTTGCAAACATCGGTTCAACACTTTCCTGGCCATTGTTTCTGGCAGGACTGATTTTCTAAATCCGTCCTCTGCTGACTGTTGGAATCATTTTGTTTACATTTGCGGTTCTTTTTCAGCTTGTAACTCTTCCGGTAGAATTCAATGCTTCTTCAAGAGCGTTGAAAATGCTTGGAAGTTCAGGAATGCTTGGAAACGATGAGGTAAAAGGTGCAAGGAAGGTTCTTACAGCGGCAGCACTCACCTATGTTGCAGCACTTGCTTCATCAATCCTGCAGCTTTTAAGACTGATCATACTTGCCGGAGGAAGAGACCGTGACTAATGGAATAAATACAAGAGAACTGATATTACAGATATTACTGGAAATCGAGGAAGAGGGAAAACACAGCCATATCGCTATCCGCAATGCTCTTTCCAAATTTCAGTTCCTTCCAAGACAGGAGAGAGCTTTTATTACCAGAGTCTGCGAAGGAACACTGGAATATCGTATTTTAATAGATTATATTATTGATTCATATTCAAAAGTATCTGTAGATAAAATGAAGCCTGTGATCAGGGAAATCCTGAGAAGTGCAGTTTATCAGATCAGGTTTATGGACAGTGTGCCGGACAGCGCAGTGTGTAATGAAGCGGTGAAGCTGGCACAGAGAAAAGGCTTTTACAGCCTGAAACCTTTTGTAAACGGTGTTCTTCGTACGATTGCCAGAGAGTGGAAAAATCTGAAACTTCCTTCAAGGGAAGAAAATCCGGTCAGATATCTGTCTGTCAGATATTCTATGCCGGAAACACTGGTAAACCGTTGGCTTGAGGATTACGGGGAAGAAAAAACAGAAAAGATCCTTACAGATTTTCTCACTGAGAAACCGATTACAGTACGCTGCAGAACTCATAAATATCCACAGAAAGAGATTTATGAGAGCTTGGTCGATCAGGGAGTGGAAGTGAAACCTGCACCTTATCTTCCCTATGCATATGAAATTTCAAATTATAACCATATTCTTGCACTGGATGCATTTATACAGGGGAAAATCCAGGTGCAGGATGTAAGCTCAATGCTGGTGGCAGAAATTGCAGATCCGCAAAAAGGGGATTATGTGATAGATATGTGCGCAGCACCTGGTGGAAAGAGTCTCCATGTTGCAGATAAAATGGGAGATTACGGAACAGTAGATGCACGCGATATCAGCCAGTACAAAGTGAATATGATCGAAGAGAATATTCACAGAACAGACTGCATTAATGTGCAGGCTCATGTGATGGATGCTACGGTATTTGATGTAGATTCAGAACTCAAGGCAGATGTCGTTCTGGCAGATGTCCCATGTTCCGGATATGGAGTAATTGGAAAGAAGCCGGAGATCAAATACAGGGTGACAGCACAGAAGCAGGAAGAGATTGTAATCCTTCAGAGAACAATCCTTGACAATGCGGCAGAATATGTGAAACCGGGCGGAGTGCTGGTATTTAGTACCTGTACTATCGCAAAGGAAGAGAATGAAGAGAACATGTTGTGGTTTATGAATAATCATCCGTTCAAACTGGAGAGTATTGATCCGTATCTTCCGGAAGAACTACATTCTGAGACAACAGCTCTGGGTTATCTTCAGCTTCTGCCGGGAGTACACAAAACAGATGGCTTCTTTATTGCAAAATTCAGGAGAAAATAAGTAATGACAGACATTAAGTCAATGACGATCGACGAATTAAAGAAACTGATGACCACTCTGGGAGATAAGCCTTTTCGTGCGAAGCAGATTTACAGCTGGCTGCATGAACACCTTGTTACTTCTTATGATGAGATGACAAATCTTTCCAAAAGCCTGAGGGAAAAACTGAAAGAATATCCTGTCACAGCACTGAAGATGGTAGATGTACAGACATCCCGGATTGACGGTACACAGAAGTATCTGTTCCGTCTCAGTGATGGAAATGTGATAGAGAGTGTTCTCATGCGGTATAAACATGGAAATTCTGTCTGTATTTCTTCTCAGGTGGGATGCCGCATGGGATGCAGATTCTGTGCATCTACCATAGGAGGACTGACCAGATGTCTTCTCCCGTCAGAAATGCTGGATCAGATATACAGGATACAGGCTCTGACAGGAGAAAGAGTTTCCAATGTTGTGGTCATGGGAACGGGGGAACCTCTTGATAATTATGAAAATCTTCTCAGGTTTATACATATCCTGACAGAAGAAGGAGGACTTCATATCAGTCAGAGAAACCTGACTGTATCTACCTGTGGGTTGGTTCCGAAGATTTATGACCTTGCAAAAGAAAAGCTTCAGATGACACTTGCACTTTCCCTTCACGCACCTAATGATGTGAAGCGACGGGAACTGATGCCGATCGCAAACAAATACAGCATGGATGAGGTTCTGGAAGCTTGCCGTTATTATTTTAAAGAAACCGGGCGCAGGATCACATTTGAATACAGTCTGGTAGCCGGAGTTAATGACAGCGATGAGGATGCAAGGGAACTTTCCGGCAGAATCAGAGATATGAACTGCCATGTAAATCTGATCCCGGTAAACCCTATTAAGGAACGTTCCTTTGTGCGTTCAACAAGACAGGCTGTGGAGAATTTCAAAATAAAACTTGAAAAATGTGGAATAAATGTTACTATTAGAAGAGAAATGGGCAGTGATATTGATGGTGCCTGTGGACAGTTAAGAAAAAGTTATATGGAAAAAACAGAAAGCGAGAAGTGACATGAGGATATATTCAGCTACTGATGTCGGGCAAAAGCGGAAGATGAACCAGGATTATGTGTTCGCAACTGCTGACCCGGTTGGAAATCTTCCGAATCTGTTTGTTGTTGCAGATGGTATGGGTGGTCATAATGCAGGTGATTATGCATCCTCTCATGCGGTTACATCTATGGTGGAGGAAATCCGGCAGGATGCGGATTTTAATCCGGTAAAGGTAATCCGTCATGCCATTGAATGTGTAAATACCGAGATTCTTGCCCAGGCACAGCAGGATGAGAAACTCAGAGGAATGGGAACAACGATAGTGGCAGCTACTATCGTAGGACATTACGCTTATGTGGCAAATGTAGGTGACAGCAGACTTTATGTGATCGGAGAGAAGATTCAGCAGATAACAAGGGATCACTCACTGGTGCAGGAGATGGTAAGAATGGGAGAACTTGACCCTGAACAGGCAAGGAAGCATCCGAAGAAAAATATCATTACAAGAGCACTTGGAGCAGAGAAAACAGTGGATATTGATTTCTTTGATCTGAAACTGGAACCCGGAGATGTAGTTTTGATGTGTTCGGACGGGCTCAGCAACATGGTTGAGGACAGCCAGCTGAGGGAAATCATTTCTGACACATCTACAGATCTGGATGAAAAAGGCAGGATACTTATAAGAGAAGCAAACCGCAATGGCGGCAAGGATAATATTGCAATTGTATTGGTAGAACCATTCACAGACGAGGTGAAAGCATGTTAAAAACGGGAATGATCATAGCAGAACGCTATGAGATATTAGGAAAAATTGGTACCGGCGGAATGGCGGACGTATACAAGGCAAAAGACCATAAGCTGAATCGGTTTGTTGCTGTAAAAGTTCTTAAGCCGGAATTCAGAGAGGATACGACGTTTATCCGCAAGTTTAAAAGTGAGGCTCAGGCTGCAGCAGTCCTGACACATCCGAATATAGTGAATGTATTTGATGTTGGTGACGATAACGGAGTTTATTACATTGTTATGGAGCTTATTGAGGGAATTACTCTCAAGGAGTACATTTCCAAAAAGGGAAAGCTTTCTGTAAAAGAAGCAACCAGTATTGCAATCCAGGTCTCCATGGGACTGGAAGCTGCACACAGCCATGGGATTGTACATCGTGATGTAAAACCGCAGAATATTATCATTTCCATGGATGGAAAGGTAAAAGTAACAGATTTTGGTATTGCAAGAGCCGCTTCTTCCAATACCATAAGCTCAAATGTAATGGGATCTGTTCATTACAGTTCACCGGAACAGGTCAGAGGCGGATACAGTGATGAGAAGAGTGATATTTATTCACTGGGTATCACAATGTATGAAATGGTTACAGGGAAGGTTCCTTTTGACGGAGATACCACAGTAGCTATTGCTATCAAACATCTTCAGGAAGAGATTGTTCCTCCAAGTATTTATACACCGGAGCTTCCCCACAGTCTGGAGCAGATCATTCTGAA
>ENA-UONU01002699-UONU01002699.1-human-gut-metagenome-genome-assembly--contig:-CS51-NODE-2699-length-9951-cov-5.040926_pt1 | contig 9951 bp, 8 predicted proteins | sample MGYA00242462_ERZ724009 | MGnify/ENA metagenome assembly ERZ724009 | reverse complement strand
GAAAGCCGGGCTTACCTTTGCATGCATGAATTTGAAAAAACTGGCAAAGATCCTGGAAAAACGAGGTTGGAACACAGCCAGATTTTTGTTGATTTTGAAGAAAATAAAAAGAAAAGAAGTTTTAAAAGAAAAATGGTGCTGGGCATAATCCCCAACACCAAGTTTGTCTACAGTCTGTAATGCCCTGCAAGTTTACTTGCAAGGGCATTTATTTTTGCTATTTTGATTGATTTTATTCGAATTCAATTTTCTTATAAAACCGCGATTTTTTAACGACCAGAAAGGCAAAGATTAAAAATATCGGAAACAGATATCCGATCAGATTCCATCTGCCTTTTGCTGTGATCAGTATATTATAAATCCCATGAAAAACCACACAGGCCCCAAGTGCACCGATGGTCCCAGTAACCATAATCCACTTCTTTCGAAATACATAAGCAATTCCACAGCTGAGTGCAATTCCGCACAGAAGATGAAGGGAACCAGCCGATACTCCGCGGATCAGAATATCGTAAAAATCAGCTGCACCGTTTTCTATAAGATAACATACGTTTTCAAATGTAGCAAATCCAACCGCGATTCCGATTGCCGGAGATATCACCTCCTGTTTATCCGGTTCAAATACCAGCAGATAAAACAAAAGCGGAAGAAACTTCATCACTTCCTCGCACACAGGAGTAATTTCCATTACAGCGGCGGCAGTGCCTGCATGGTAATATCCGGCAAAAAAGCTACTCACATAAGCTGATAAGAGGCAGCATCCCATTCCAAGAATCACAAATGTGGTAAATGTCCGTTGCTTCCCTTTTCGGAATAGCATGCTTAAGATAAGCGGAACTGCCAAACACAGGAAAATATTCTCAATATAGTAACTCATTCACGCTCAACCTCTCTTAGAAGGGCAAAATACATGGACGCCATCGTAAGTGTCAGCACCATATCTACCACAAAATAAAAATTAAACCGGGTATAATCTGATAAAAATTCAGATACGATGTATAATGCAACCTGCATCCAGGATACAAGCAGCAGGATTGAGTCCAGCAGATGCTTCTTTCGTTCTCTTCTGATCACTTCCATACATCTAAGAACAATTGTCCCTTCTGTAACGGCAAAGCAAAGAGAAAAAAGCAACGCTGGCCCGAATATCTGAAAAACAAAAATCAAACACATAATCAACACCGCACAGAAAATGGAAATAACACCTGGAAAATTTCCCTTTGTGCTTCTTCTGGATAAAGAAAGAGATAGAAAGAACAGATATGCCGCCAGCCAGGAGATTTCCGCCACATAAAAGATCTGTGGGATATCCCCGGTAATGATGAGATGCAGTACATAGTAAAGTGTCCCCATCATAAAGCAGCCATAGCCGCCTGCAAGGAGCAGAAAATCTCTGCTTTTCCTCTTACAGGCGGTTACGGCAGAGGCTGCCATTGCGCTAAACAATACCAGAACCTGAAACAGGTTATCAATAATTTCAAAATTCATCGAAATGATCCCTTTCTGCTTTTCTATATAATCGATATAAAAGGACTGTTACGCAGACTCCTATGAAAAAGCAGATTATTCCCATCACGATATACCCCTGTGCACTGTTTGTGCCAAAAATGCTGGCAGCTCCCCCAAAGACACCATCCATCCTTGTACCCTCTGTCTGAGCAGTTATCTGAGGCATTAACATGCCCAGACAGATGATTAGGAGCACACAGGCAGCTGCACATCCCATATCAATGATCCGCTGTCTGCGCTTTTTCTCTTTTTTTCGTATTTCCAATGTTCTTTTACGAATCAGTTCCATCCGTTCCTGTTCTGTTCGCATTTCCATTCTCCTTATTTCACTTTTACCTTCACTTTTTTGTACACCCCGTTGTTTGCCAGCACGTATATACTGCAGGTGCCTTTGCCTTTTGCCTTGATTACTCCCGCTTTACTTACTGTTGCCACTTTGCTGTTGGTGGTGTAATAGCGGTAGGAACTGGTGTGGGAAACCAGATTTTTGCTGCTGTTTTCGGCTTTGATCTCGCACTTCAACGTGAAAGTTTTTCCAACTGCCAAAGTAACCTTTTTCTTATTCACTTTAATGGAAGCCACGTTTGTTGTTGCAGCCTTTTTCATGGCAACATGCACGCCATTGGATTTGGCAATATAGATCTTTCTTCCTTCCACCATTTTATAAGCAGCAATAAAGTACTTATATTCACGGTCTTTCTTCAGTTTCTTATGGGTTATGGAAAGTTTTCCGTTTTTGACAGTTCCTACTTTTTTATAATTTATGCTGCCGTCACAGTAACGCCAGTAAACATCGTAGCCTGTTGCACCAGTATATTTCTTCCAGGAAAGAACAATGCTGTTCTTCTTTGCTTTTCCTTTTGCCAAAAATACCGGGAGTTTCAGACGGTAAACATCTTTTCCTTTCAGTTTTGACTGGTCAGCCTGCTGGATTGTGAAAGTACCTTTCTTAAATGTAATCCTGTAATTCGGGTTGAAACCTGCCTTCTGGGAAACTGTGACCGCATAGGTTCCCACTTTTTCACCAGCTTTTCGTTTCACGGTAATTCCAGACAGGGTGTCTTCTCCTACCAGACCGTCTGCTGTATAGGTAAGGACAGGATCTGCCCCGCCAACGATCTTCTTCAGATTATCAGCAGTAACCGTTATTTCCTTCGGAGCAACGGTTACTGTAACCGCTTTCCTATCCGCGGTATAATTCGCACTCTCAGCAAGAGATACTGTCAAAGTTGCAGTTCCTGCACCAACAATCGTTACAGTTCCTTTTTCATCTACAGTTACAACCTTTTCATTACTGCTTACATAAGATTTTAAACCATCACCTTTATTGCTTACTCCCAGCTTAAAGGCTTCTTCTCCATAATTCTTGTCTGTCACAGCGGAAATGCTTAACTGTGGATATGCCTTTTCTACTATAAATTTAGCAGAACTGCCCTCTTCTTTCAGACTGTAGTTGCCGTCATTGATGGAGGCTGTCACTGTATAAGTTCCTGCCTTAGACGGTACTTTTCCATCCGCTGTTGTACCATCATTTGCTGTACCAGTATAAGTCAGGGTGATTGTGGGATCATCTTTTCCTACCAGTCCGTTTAAAGTGGCTTTTGCTGGGGTAATGGTTCCTTCGTAGGTTCCACCGTTTGGTGTGATGGTAACCGTAATCTCTTTCGGACTGATATCAGCTGTGGTACTTGTCTGCTGTCCGTTAGTGGCCAGGACGTAGTTATCTACTGAAACGCCGCCCAGTACCAGATTTGTGATCGCAACTGTTTTTCCTTTGGCTGCATTACTGTCAGCAAATGTGCCTTCTGCACTTACCGTAAGGGTATCTCCCTTAACCAAGCCTGTAAATACCGCTTTGCTGTAATCCAGTTCTGCATTCGCAGTTCCATCATATACCTTTTCATTTGCGACAATTCCAGAGATTACCACCTCTCTTGGCTTAATGGTATAGGTCTTCGTATCTGAAGCAGCGGTAAAATCACCGTTTTCAGGTACACTTACCTTTACTTCATAAGTACCAGCATGTGTCGGAGCTTCTGTCTGCCAGGTTCCATTTACGTTGTACTCAACTTTTACTTTGGCATTGCTGTTTGTTGTATATGCCAGATCTGCAGGCTGTCCGTCATACTCTTTATTCAGAACACTTGTGATTTTTATATTAGCAGTCCGACGTTTCACATTTACTGCAATCTGGCTGTCGGCAGGTTTGTCACCGCCTTTATACTCCGTTACTCCCTGGAGATTATATGCAACAGTCATTGTATAAGATCCAACTGCCAAAGTATCAAGATAGTCTCCACTGAATGTAATTTTATCTGCAGAAACTGTATAATCCTTTCCTGCTGTTAAAGTGGTTTCTCCATTTTTTACAGACGCTACTGTATTTCCATTCAGCATTACTTCCGCGTCCACGGAAGTCTTAGTTGTTCTTGTGTAGTCGATAGAAGAATCCACTACTACAGAATCTTTAAATACAACCACTCCATCTGAATTGATGACTGTCTGGTTTCCTGCATTATCTGTAATGCGCGCATAAATCACGTATTTGCCGCTTTCTGTCAGGGAAAGTTTATTAGCCGCATCCCATGTAACCCATGTGCCATTTGCATTATAGGATTCATCTGCCTTCACCTTTTGGTATTCTATTGAGGCAATTCCACTGGTAGAATCAGCACCTGTGATATCAACAGCGGCATTGTCCCTGAACCAGTAGCCGTAGGTAACCGTATTCGGAGAACTGCTAAATGTATTTGTTCCAATTTTTATTTCTCCTGTTGGTGCTTCGGTATCAATTTTGAAAGTTGCTGTTTTTTTATCTGTAATGTGCCCATTTGCATTTTTCAGATAATATTCTACCTTATTCTGTCCCTGAATGTCATAATCCCCAAGCGAATCCTTCCAGTCTGTTTTGTCCGTCGATATCTGGTATCCACTGTCTGGTACAAGCTTCACAGGGCTTATGTACCAATCATTGTTACCTTTCGTTCCGGAAACCTGCGCAGCTGCTGAACTCTGCAGATAACTGATGCTCCAGTTCCTGGAAACACCCGTGGCACCGGTAAGTGTATAGTTATCATTTCCAAGGTCTGTTACCCTTGCCGTATAGCTGTCGCCTGCTTCTGTCTGTGTATTGCCTTCATAGGCAATTGCAAAAGAATCGCCCTCCAGTGCATTCGCAACTGTCGCCGATACGCTCTGCTCACTTCCTGTATAAATCAGATCTGTTTTCGACCAGGTTAAGTCTGCCGGAAGTGGTGCGATCGTGAAGGAAGCTTCCGCTTCTGCCCCTGCATAGTTTCCATTCTCCGGCACAACCACTTTCACATAGTAAGTACCTGCGTTCTTTGGTACTCCTCCATTTGTGGCTGCACCATCTGCTGCGGTCGTCATATCTGTACAGCCGGCATCTGTATAGTACGTACAGGTATAGCTGGAGGCATCATAAGAAGCTGTAATGTCACTTTTACCTAACTTAACTGTTATGCTTGGTGTGTTCGCCTTCTGCCCATAGGTCCAGTCAACCATGGTCACTGTCGGATTAATTTCCATTTTTTTGATCTCAAAATCAGCACTTATGGTCTGATTGCCAACTGTGGCTTTTATCATATATTGTCCCGGATTTACCGGTGCAGCACCTTCACTCGCAGCACCGCTGTTGCTGCTGGTTGTCTTCGTGCCATTTTTCAGATAATATACGATACTCGCCTCATCACCTGTCTGATAAGTAATGCCATTTGTCACAGTCGCTCCGGTATAAGCTTTGCCGGAATAGTATGCATCGGCTGCTGTCAGGGTTAAATCTAATTTACCTGGATTAAATTCACAATCTGTCTTCGCCGTACATGTTGCAATGATTTTATCAGCACTTGTTGAATAACTCCATGAATGAACATGATCACTTGCATACAGATACTTTCCAGTTGTATCATAATTTACTGAATGAGGATTACCACCCCCTGCATCCTTATAAGTAATCCTTGTGCGCATCTCCGGAGATGTTCCTGGCATTGTAATTATATGTGGGTATTCAACAAAATGATTTTGATAAATACTTGCAGTTCCTTTGAAGTCATCTTGTATGATAAGTTTTTTTTCGCTGTTTTCCCCCAACACAATATCGCTATTATTATTTTCAAAGGTTACATTTCCAATCGTAGTTGATGAATTTTTAACAGCACTATTATCGATTGCATTATAAAAATTTGAGATCTTTCCGCCAACAACTTTCATGTTTGATGCCACTATTCCTCTATTACCTTTTCCCTCTGACGATGTAATGGTTCCGCCATACATATTGACAGTTCCTAGGTCAATACAAGGATAAACTGGAAAATTTCCACTTCTATTATTATCATCCAATATCGTTCCATCCTGAATATTTATCGTTCCCTCAAGATCGGACCAATAATTCTGTACAATCCTTCCATAGTAAACAGAACCAGTTGCATTAAATTTAACATTCTTAAGGTTGACAACCCCTCCGTTTACAATTATGGGAACCCCATCGTTCGTTAAAGCCTCATAAGTACCGCCCTCAAAAGTAACTGTTGCATCTTTATTTTTATTGCATAGAAAAATATTATTATCAACATTCACCGTATCCTTATTAATAATCGTTAACTCTTTACAAGCATTTTCTATACTAATAAAACAGCCCTTATTAGACCCTGGCATATTAATGTTTCCAGTAATCTCCAGAGTAACTTTCTCTGTAGTATCAATAGTAATGACTCCACTCTTACTAGGCTGATATGTTCCTCCCTGTACCGTATACGTTCCTCCAGAAGTGATCGTTACATTATTTCCAGGCGAAATTGTGTTGGTATCCGCTAACTCTTCCGTCATCCCATTAAAATACTCAAACAGCTCTTCCAGCCTACTTACATCCACCATTCCCTGCTCGTCTTCCGAAAGCAGCTCCAGTTTCTCCGCAATATCCTGGGCTTCTGCATACACATCTGTCTGTGCCTGATTCAAGGTGCTTCCTTCCACCGTAGTACCATCTGCCAGGTTCTTAAATTTTTCCACAGTTGGAAGGGCATTGATCCGCTCCTGCAGTTCTTCTGCAGACGCCAGGCTCTGGAAACCAGATTCTACAGGGGTATCGCTGCCATTACTGCCAAAAGAAGCGATCTCGTCTGTAAAGCCTTCTTCACCATCCTCAGTCACAGGATCTGGTGTGGATCCAAATCCCATGCTCTCACTGTCTCCAAATCCCTGCACTTCCTCTACATCTGCCGCCCAGACAAAAGATTCCGGTATCACAGATGTGGTGAGCATTGCTCCTGCCAGGATCGCGGAAAATAGTTTCCGGCTCTTTTTCGCTAATTCGATTTTCTTCATTTTGTTCCTCCCTCCATATTCCTGCTTTCTAATCCATTTCCATGTTTTTTACGCTCTCCGTGAGGGCGCTGCTTCTGTCTGATCCGAATACAGAATAATGTTACTGCCGTTCCCAGTATAAATGCCCCAAGTCCGATCAGAATGTAACCGCCTGCACCGTTTTGAAGTATTACCGAACCATATCCCATTCTTCCACTGCCCCTTTCCATTTTCTTCTATACTATATAAAAGGCACCAAATCCAAAATCCTCTCACTAAAAATGAAAAAATTTAAAATATTTTATTTTTTCCATAGAAAAAACCGCCACATTTCATCTGTGACGGTTTCTAATACTCAAATCCATTTTTCCCCAGAAGCTCTTTCAGACTCTTTTTCCCTCTGTGAACCAGATTTTTAATCTGGCTTTCTGACCTGCCCATAACTTCTGCAGTGCCCTGGTAGCTCATGTCCTCGAAGTAAACCAGGTACAGAGCTTCCTGGTATTCCGGTTTTAGTTCTTCCATAGCTTCATAAAGCTGCTTCTTCCGTTCATTTTCAAACAGGCTTGTCTCAGCCAGAGCCTCCCCCGGCAGCTCGAAAGGAAGTTCTTCCAATCCAATATATACTCTGTGTTTTTTTATCGCATTTCCTGCAAGACGCCTTGCTGTCTTATATAAATAGGCGCGGAAACTGCCATCCTCCGATACCGACCGCCGCCTCACAAACATCTGCGCAAAGGCCTCAATCATCAGATCCTCCGCCTCATGGATATCCTTCACATAACTGTTCAAAAACAGTACCAGCATATCCCCATGCCTATGCACCAACTCATCTGCCGCTGTTTTCTCCCCATTCCAGAAGCGCTCATACAGGACTTCATCTATAATCATATGTTCTCACCCGAATCCCGTAATTTTTCCCAAGCATAAATAATGAAGGACTGTTTAATCAAAATTTATCATACCATATTTTACTACGATTGTCCTGTTTATTTCCAGATATTTCATTTTTTCTGAATAGTCCCAAAGCTAGGGAGGGTGTGACCAAATGGATCACACCCCCTTGTGTAAAACCAATTTCTTCTCCTATCTCAGCAATTGCAAATGCCAGATCAACACCCTCACGTCCAGTTTTATCTTCCACCTGGATAGAAACCTTGTTCTTTTCCAGAAGTTTTCTGACTTCTGACAGTAATTTTTCATCCTGCCAGTCGCTCCGTCCCTGTTCTTCCAGTTCCATGTCATACAATTTTCTTATCATGCTGTCCATAATGTTCCGAACCTGCTCTGGTTCCAATTCTCCCTTCTATGAACATATTTAAACTTTCACACCTTGTTGCAAATTTGAATACACAAAAAAAGAGACCAGAACTCTCATTCCAGTCTCTTCCATTCACATATCCTACCATACTTCTTCAAAAATCTCCGAATGATTGGTACAAAATTGGTACAAACTCTCGAAAATTGGTACAAAGCATAGTGTTATTTTTTGATATTCTTTTATTAATACAGTTTAGCACCAGCCGGGATGTGGTTATCAACCATCAGAAGGTGAAGTTTTTCCTCTCCTTCTTCCTCGTGGATTGCACTGAGAAGCATTCCGCAGGATTCAATTCCCATCATTGCTCTTGGCGGCAGGTTTGTAATTGCGATCAGTGTCTTGCCAACCAGTTCTTCTGGCTCGTAAAATGCGTGGATTCCGCTTAAAATGGTGCGGTCTGTGCCTGTTCCATCATCCAGTGTAAACTGAAGGAGCTTTTTGCTCTTCGGAACTGCAACACACTCTTTAACCTTAACGGCTCTGAAATCTGACTTGCTGAAAGTATCAAAGTCTACATAATCAGTGAACAGCGGCTCAATCTGTACCTTGGAGAAATCAATTTTCTCTTCAACTACAGGTGCAGCCTGTGCTGAATCAGTGCCATTTTTTGACTTTGAGGAAGCCTTGTCAGCATCAAGAGATCTCATTGTCGGGAATTTTTTTGATTTTTCTTCATTACCCTTCGTGATGCTTCGCTGTGCTATTTCTATTAAATTGTCTTCTCTTCATCACCGTTCATGATGAATCATTGTCAAATCATATCTGTTGTCAATTTGATGTCATTTGGTTATTTCTGTTGTCAGATGAAAGGGTTCATAAGCCCTTCTTAAAATACATCCATTGTTGCAGCCAAATGTTCAAATGTTTCCTGTTTTTTCTCCTCTGTCGCTTCTGCATAGATATCCATAGTGGTCTGGATATCCTTATGCCCCATGATCGACTGGATAACCTTCAGGTTGGTTTCTCTTTCACAAAGCCTTGTACAAAATGTGTGTCTCAAACTGTGCGCTGAAAAGTTCGGCAACAGCGCCGGCTCCCGATGCTCTTTCTTTGCTTCTACTTCTTCCGTCGCATTATAGGCAGAAGATATTCTCTTGATTGCCCGATTGACTGACTGAGCATTCATTACATTTCCATAACGGTTACAGAAAACAAAGCCTGTCATCCCGTCAATCTCTGCATCTGTCCAGCCATTTTCTTTCTGCTCTTCCCAGATCATTTCAAAAGCATCCTTCACTGTGTCCAACATGGGAATTGTACGCATACCGGCTTCTGTTTTCGGCGTTGAAATGTGATTTTCTGATGCCCTGTCTTCTCCTACCGGATAATACGTTAGATTATGATTGATGCTGATAATCCGCTTCTCATAATCGATATCTTCCCATCGAAGCCCTAAAACTTCACCGATTCGGCACCCGGTTCCAAGAAAAATCGTAAAAATCGGCCACCAGTGAAAATAAACCGGATGCGTAGCAATATATTCCATAAATGCTCTCTGCTGTGGAATTGTCAGTGCATGTCTCACACCGGTCTTCATGCCTAAGTTTTTCTTTAATTCTGCCATGACTCCATCCGTAGGATTTTTTCTGATAATGTCATCCCTCACAGCCAGTTGAAAAGTTGGATGTAATAACGTATGAATGGTTTCCAATGTGTTAATCTTCAGTTCCTGCTTCTTGGTCAAATGATTATAGAACTGCACCACATCAGAATACTTAATCTCTGCTATATTCCGCTTTCCAAATGTATCCCGGATAAATCGGTCATACATATAAAGATAATTGCTCTTGGTCGTTGGT
>ENA-UONU01002698-UONU01002698.1-human-gut-metagenome-genome-assembly--contig:-CS51-NODE-2698-length-9962-cov-14.201171_pt1 | contig 9962 bp, 7 predicted proteins | sample MGYA00242462_ERZ724009 | MGnify/ENA metagenome assembly ERZ724009 | reverse complement strand
ATGGTACCAATTTTTTAAAATAAAAACAGCCGCGATTCCTCCCGCGTCTGAAGACACGGGTTTCCTCGCGGAATTTCTATGAAATCAGCAGGTCCTTTTTGCAGTTGTTTACTGTAAGGAGAAGTTTTTCAGATGAATGTATGGCTGCTTACTTTGCTGATCGGTCGGTTGTCACCATCGCGACAATCTTCCTGATGTGGTACGAGTCAAAGCATTGATTCGTTACAAATGTCTTTGAAAAAACGGGAAAAGCCGCACAGCCTTTCCCGTTTGTATTTTCGTCTGCCGGGCGCTTCGGAGTCAGAGCGCACGGCAGACGGGTTACCGCGTCAAGCCTCAGAAGAGGTACTTCACGCCCACCTTACCGCCCACGGCCTTCGCGCCTTCGCTGCCGGTACCGGCAAGGAAGTTCACGTTGACCATAAAGTTGCCCTTACGGGCTTCAACGCCGATATCGGCCTGCACCGGGCTCGTGTCGAGAACCTTCTGCTGGTACCCCAGGATATCGGTTTCATCGTCACCGAAGGTCGGCACATAGGCAAGCTTCACCGCAGGCTCAATGTTCCAGCCGGAAGCCTCCACGGGCTTCATGCCGACACGCACCGCAACCGGAACCTGGAAAACCGTCATCTCATCATCGGCAATCCGGATGGCGCCCACTTTGAGGGCATCGGTCTTCAGCTGCGAGAGGCGAATCCCAAGGCTCGGCGTGACCGTCACGGCACCGGCGTCAAACTGATAGTGCGCGCTCATGCCGGCCGAAAGCATTTCGGTGTCAACGCTTTGGCTCAGTTTCGAAGCAGCGGACGCTGAGATGTCGTTTTTGGCCTTCACATACGCGACTTCACCGACAAAACGGGCGTCACCCGTCTTATAAACGCTGTAGGCCGTCAGACCCCAGGTGTCAATTTCGTTTTTCATGCCGAAATTGCTGCTTCGCGCAGAGCCCGTGCCGTACTGCAGTGCGGCGCCCAAGGTGATGTCGTCAGAAACCGCCACATCGGCACCAAAGACACCGTAGCCCATGTCGCTCTTAAATCTTGCGTTGTTGTCAAAGCCATCGGCCTCGTAGCTTTCGCCGCCCACGTCAACCCAAAGGTTGGCGCCGGCTCCGAGCTCCTGATCAATCGACGTGCGGTCGGCAACCGTCGCAGCCAAAACACTGTCGGCACGGCGGATCATGGACTGCAGGCCCATCGAAGCGACGGCGCCCCCTAAAGCGTTCTTGGCCACCGTGGTGGTGACGTCGGAGCCATTGAGAGCCGTCGTCGTAAAGAGGTTGTCGGACACGAACGATTCGGATGTGAGGCCCGTGACGGTGTCAGCCAACTTAAACGTGCCTTCCGCGGCGTTGACCAGCGCTACCTTGGCGCCTTCCGCGCTGACGGTACCTGTCACTGCCTTCTCGCCGACAGCGGCCGCGTCAACCATCAGGAGGGAACCGGCAGCGAGAGTGACCGTTCCACTTTCGGCCGTTGCACCGGCATCAGTCAGACTGCCGTTAACGAGGATGCCGCCCTCAGGGTTCACCGATGTGCCAAGGTAAAGGGCTGCAGACACCGCTTCTTTACCCCAATTCAGGCCGGCCTGATTAAAGGCTGCCTCTGCCTGCGCTGCCGTCGCGCCGATTGTGATCAGCGAGTTCTGACCGGCAATAAGGCTTCCCCGGAGGCTTTCCACCTGTGCGATTTCAAGGTGCGAGGCGTTCCCGATCGTATTGAGCGCCGCATCATTCTGCCAGGCAGGATCAACGAACACCTTGGAATCGGCACCAAGATCAAGCGTACCGATCTTGAGAACACCGCGCTTACGCTCGTTACCGACCGTCACGAGGTTATTGCCGGCAGCGACCAGTTTTTCCACCGTGGCAACGATATTCGCGACAGTCAGGCCTGCTGCCTTGACGGGCATGTCGGTCGTGCCGGTCGTGCCAGCTGAAAGCGTGAGATTAGAAAGCGTACCCGTGGTTTGCTCGGGAAGTTCCGTCTGGCCGAGGTTAAGCGTAAGGTCCTCCGCAACCACCACGTCAACGGCTTTGCAGGCAGTGTTCTGAACGAGATGCCCGCCCGCAGCGGAACCCACAAGCGTCATTTCAGCTATTGAGTTTTCAGGCGCAGCAAAGGTCACCTGATCGACCGCCTTGGCGCCCGTTTGAGCACTGTCTTTCACCACAACGGTTTGGGCACCGGAATTCTTCACGGTCACCTGTGCGCTCGCCTTGCCGTCGGCATTCGTTGTCACTGTCGAAGAAGCCGTCACCTGTTCCGTGGACTGAATCACGGAGTCCACGAGTTCCGCTGTTTCTCCTGCCGCTTTATAAAGTTTGGAGTTAAGGAACGAGAGGGAGGCCGTGCCGGCTTTAAGCGCACCAGACATCGCCTTCAGAGACGCGGTCGTGTAGTAGCCCTCGTCGGTGAGGGCAAGCGTGCCGCTCGTGGCTGTAATACCGGCTTTAAGGGCAAGCCCGGTCAGATCTTTCTCTGAAGAAACCTTGGATGCATCAGCATTGATAACGCTCTTCGTGGCGAGGTCGTAAACCTGAGCTGAACCGGTTTCAAGGGTACCGCCGGCAAGCGTTACCTCTCCGGCAACCACATCGATCGTATCGGCCCTGAGCGTACCACCGTTTTCAATCCGGACAAAAGGAAGTCCGTCTGTAGCCTTAGCTGAATTTGCAAGCTTTAAAGACTTTACAGTAACCGTGCCTTCACCGGAAACTGTCAGCTTGCCGCTCTGGATGAAAGGCTTCTTGGTATCGGATTTCATCGTATCAAGGGTGATACCGTTGGAAGCCGACAAAACGCCGCCCGTCACTGTCGTGTTGCCGAGGCTCTTCCAAGCCTTACGGACATCAAAGGTACCGGCTTCAACAGCGAAGTTTCCGTAATACTTATCCATTGAGCCGTACATGACGACCGTACCAGCACCTTTCTTCACAAGAGTGGAGTACCCGGGGTCCTGAGCCGATGTGTCGGGCAGAGCGCTCGCAATCGAATCATCCTCTCCGGTTGCGGAGGCCGTTCCGATCGTAAGCGTTACCCCATCGGCAATATCAAAGGCCCCTCTAGCATAACGGTCAAGGAAAAGGAACCCGCCGCTCGAGTAGGCGGACCAACCGTAGGTGTTTTCTTTCTCCTTTGAAGACGACACAATCTTATTACCGGTATAAGCCATGTCCTTGGTAAGTTTAAATGTCACATCTCCGACCGAATCTTTCTTGTTTTGTTTAATGCCGGTCGTGATGTCAACGTAGACAGCTCCGCCTGCCACGAATCCGGATTCATTCCTTGCCACATTGTCCTGAAACAAAACATCTTCAAAGACGATGGTGCCGGACTTGATCATGGCGCCGCCGGCGATGTCTTTTGTCTCGTTATTGACAAACGCACCACCCTTCATATGAAGGGAGGTTTTATCGTAGACAAAAAGACTGCCCCAAGAACCCTTGTTGTCCTTAAAGGTCACATTATTAAGTTCAACCTCGGTCGCCTTCTCGGTCGCCACATCAGTTGTGTATCCGTTGTGAGCATAAATCCCGAAGCCCCTCGGTTGTCCAGACACCAGCCCGGTAAAAACCGTATCGGACACAGAAATTTTCTGCGACCCGTGCAGCTCTAACCTCGTGTTGGAGATCGTGCTGTTTTTAATTGTGATGGATTGAACTTTGTCTTTTGCCGTGTCCCTGTTGTCAAGAAGCACGACTGAACCGTCACCCTTGACCGTCTGTCCGTCGACAACACAATTACCGTCCTTACAGTAGTCGGTAAACCCCTCCGCCATCGCTGGCACTGAAAGTAATGCCGCACAGACACCAGCCACCGCTGTCTTCACCGAAGCCCTGGATGTGGTTTTTGCCGCTTCATTCACAGCAACAAGCGCCCCCCGGGTCTTGCTGAAAATGACCTTGAATGTTTTGTTCATTTTTTTCTGATCTCCTACTGGCTAAATAGCAGAATTTCTCTGGGACTCGATGCGCGTAATAGCAGAAAAATCCCCCCCCCCGCAAGGAAAAAAATGACCTTTTTTTCGAATTTTTTCTTTTTCTAAGAAAAACCCTCTCAGGGTTAACGCGACAGCAAAATCCTCCGGGAAATGCCAAGCCGCTGATCTTATTTACAATATTTAACTTTGCTGTATCAATACAGAGAAAAACCGCGTTGCACTTCTACAACAGGTTTGACAAACCAAACTCAGCCGATCCTGCTGAGTTTTTCCGTCAAGGGCTTTTGGTCATTACCCGACGTCTCCTGCGCGATGCGTTCGCGCTCGGCGTCGGTGAGATCGGGTAAAAACGTCCCCTGCTGAAACCGCCGCTTCCACTCGCGCACGGTGTAGCCTGAGAGATTAAGAAACCCGGCCGTGGCTTTGTAACCCCAGCCGCGGGTAAAGAAGATGTAGGCCCTGATCTTGATCCCGCGCGAATAGCGGGTCGCCGTGGTTCGCGCATCGTACTTGGTTTTGTCCGTTGCAGCACCCCGGGACGCAAGTGCACCCGCAGGCGCCTCTTTGCTGACAGGGGCATCCTCGGGAGCCTCAGCTTCCGACTCAGAAGCTTCAGCGGTCACCTCGGGAGCCTCAGCTTCCGACTCAGAAGCTTCAGCGGTCACCTCGGGCGCGGGCTTCGCGCCTTCAGCGGCAAGAGTTCTCAGAACCGCAGCAAGCCGCTCGTTTTTTGCCTGCCCGATCTCATCCATCCAGTCGGGATGGTAAGTGTTGACATGCTGCGGGACGCCGTCAATGAGTTCATCGGCGGCAGAAACGTCTTCGGCCTCTGAAGCGGCTTTTGTCCGGCCCGGGGCCGCGGACTTCACGGGCTTATCCTTCTTTTTGGGATAAGGCTTACGCACGCGGCGACGGGCGCGGTCTTTTTCCGCGTCCGTAAGTCCGAAGAGATCCGGTTGTTCAATATCGTGCATGGCCAATTAATCCGCTTACAGCCCGCAAAGGCCTTCCTGCGGGATATTACCCGCGCGGCGCAAAAAGCGCGTGAGAGGGCTCAAAGTCCTCAATGTCGGCGTTCCAGATATTAAGGCTCCCCGCCTTCATGTCGTAGTAAAGCGCGTGCAGGGAAAGTTCCCCCGCATCGGCCTTGTCGTGAATCCAGTCATACGACAAAAGGTTTTCAAGCGATAAAAGCACCGCCCCCTCTTCACAGCGCCGGGTGCGCAGGACCACGTCTTCCATGGGGTTTTCAGCCTTAAGTTCCGCAAGCACCGGGTTTGCCAGCGACACCCAGCGGGAGATATAGGGTTCTCCCGCGATTTTTTCCGGAAACATGAGCCCGTGAATGCCGCCGCAGCCTGAGTGCCCCATCACGATGATGTGCTTTACTTCAAGGTGTTTGACCGCGTATTCCGCGGCGGCAATGACGGCGTCGGCGTGAGCGGCCTCGTCCTTGCTCGGGACAATCGCCGCGACGCTGCGGATCACAAACAGGTCACCGGGCTTACAGCCCATCAGAAGCGCGGGATCCGCGCGCGAATCACAGCAGGCAATGACCAGAGTCTTGGGACTCTGGCCGTGCGCGAGCGCGTCAAAAAATTCGCGCTCCTTCATAAAGTAGGATTCCTTGAAGCGGTGGAACCCGTGAATGAGATCGTGGAAATTAGCGGACATGCTTGCCGCTCCGAAAAACAAATGGTGGCAGGAGTTTAGTGGGCGCGCCGCGCCCGGACAATAAGCCGAAATGCTCACATGGATTAAGCAAAAGAAGGCTGCCGCCCGTTACGGTGTCCAAACGATGTCCTTGTGCGAAGGCACGCTTTTAACCATCTTGTGGTCGAGCATCCACGCTCCCACGCGCTTCACATCACTTTCCGTAGGTAAGGGCGGAAGGCCGTCGGCGGTCCCGAAAAGCGAAAAGCGCACCATCTTGTAACCCGCCGCGACGGGCGCCGGGATGAGTCTTTTCTTCACCATCACCGCGCGGTATTTTTCGGGATCGGCTTCGATCAAACGGGCGGCCTCTGCCACAGCCTTACGAAACCCGGTGACGGTTTTTGTGTCAAGATTCTCTTTACGCAAAGCCACAACCGCAAGCGCTTCGTTTAGCCCCGCATCGTCCCAGATCACGCGGCCGCCCTTCTTTTCAACCACCGTCACGAGGGGCTCAGGCAAGAGCGCCGTCTCGACTTTGCCCGCCAAAAGCATCTGAAGCCGGATCGGAATCTGACGGATTTCGACGTTTTTGACGGCCCCCGCCGGGAGCTTTTCCTCCGTCTTCATGCGGTCAAGGAGGTAATCAATGATCGTTGCCGCACTCATTGCGGTACCGGTGCCCTTCAGGTCCGAAAGGCTCTGAATGCGGTCAGCGGCTTTGGGCGACACCACAAACCCGAACGCGCGCTGCGAGGCTGCTGTGTGCGTTGTCGTGAGAATGACTTTCTGGGCCGCACCCGTTGCGTTTTGGGTGATGACGTTCATGAGGTCCCCGAAGTGCCCCGCCAACTGCCCCGCGCGCATCGCGGCTCCGACTTCAAGCGCGCTCTTAAAGGGCACCGTGACCACGTCAAGTCCTTCCTTTTTAAAGAGCCCTTCATCGACGGCCGCCTCAAGGACAATGGAGTCCGCAGCAGGGAGCACCCCGATCCGGAGTGTTTCGGCGTGAAGGGCCGTTGTGAGGCACAGGGCGAGCGCCGCGGCCGCCAGTCGGAAGGTTCTCATGGTTAAGTCCCGAAATTCTGAGTTTTCGGGACTATAACCGAAACTCAGCCTCTGAGTTCAAAGCGGATGGGAAACCTCAGACGCACGGTTTTGGCGGGGCTGCCCCATGCGCCTTGGGCTTCCTTCACGGCACGTAAGGCCGCCTTGTCGAGAATGCCGTGGGGACTTGTCTCAAAGAGTTCAAGTTCCGTGAGGCTGCCGTCCGCGGCAATCACAAACTGCACGACGGTCACGCCCTGAAGCCTCATCACGCGGGCCTTGCGCGGATAATGCAGCACGCTTTCCACGGCGCGTTTGACGCGCGCAAGAAACGGATCGTCGGTTTTGCCGTACACCAGCGTTGAGATGCCGCCGGCGTCGAAGGCACTCTGCGCTCCGGCCACCGGTGCGGCCACCGCAGCCGTCTGTTTTTCTTCAGCGGGTTTTTCCGCTTTTTTCACGGTTTCAGCCGGTTTGGGCTGAACGGTTTTGACGGCTTTCGTTTTCTCGGGTCTGGGCTTGATCCTAGGCTTGGGTTTAGGCTTTTCAACAACCTTCTTTACGACGGGCTTGGGTTTCACTACCGGCACGGGCTCGGGGTCCGGCGTTTTCACTTCCGGTTCGGGTTCCGGTTGCTTCACGGGTTCGGGCTCAGGCTCCGGTTCCGGCGGCACGGGCTCGGCCCGGGCTTGAGAAACAGCACCCCCTGCGACCTGCGCAAAGGAAAGAGCCACGGACGCCTGGTTGCCCGCGGCTTTGTAGGTCAAAACCGGCGCGGCATAAAAGACAAAGGCAATCACCGGCAGATAGAGCGCCACCGCCGCCGCAAAAGACACCGCTGAGCGGCGTCTAGCCGTCTTTACGTTCTGTGGCGATTCGGAAGTTTTCATGCTGATGTTCTTTTAAAAGGTCAATCACGCGGATGAAGTGCTCAAACTTGGACTCCCGGTCCATTCTGAGAAGCACGGGTTTATCCCGCGGGATTCCGGCAATCGCCTCGGCGAGTTCTTCAAACGACACCCGTGTGCCGTCGCGGAAAAAGTCACCGGCTGCATCGACCTGCACGAGTAACGGGGCCTTCACGTTTTCAGCCTGAGACGCCGTTTTTGAAGCCGGGAGATTAATCTTGATCTCACCCTTGGCGATAAAGGTCGAAATTGAGAGCACCATCGCCAGCAGCACCAGCATGATGTCGATGAAAGGAACGATGTTTAACGGTTCCTTCTTGGGAATCTCAATCATGGCGCAACTCACTTGGCGGCGTCTTTCCATTGGGCGGAAAGCACGTTGATTCTGCGCTGCAGGCCGTTATAAATCACAAGCGTGGGGATGGCGACCGCGAGCCCCAGCGCCGTGGCTTTAAGCGCAAGAGACAACCCCGTCATGATGTCGGAAGCGTTGATGTTGCCGCTCTGCCCCATGTCGTAAAAGGTGATCATGATGCCGATCACGGTCCCCAAAAGCCCGACGTAGGGGGCGTTCGAATAAATGATGTAAAGGGTCGTGAGGTTGTCGGTGAGGGCCTTGTCGTAGCTGTCTTTATCCGCGTAGCCGGAGGGCTGAACAGACCGCAGAAACAAAAGGCGCTCAATCGTGAGCCACACGGTCACAAACCCCATGAGGCCGAGGATCGCGAAGATGATGTAGTCAACACTGTCTTTGATGAGTTCCATGGCAGTAAATTCCTGTCCGTTTAAACGGGTTAAACCCCGAAAGCCGCAGCGCAGTCAATGCCGCTGCGGCCCCCGGGGCTCTTGTCTTATGACGGACGTTTAGAAGTCATAGGTGTAGGAAACCCAGAAATTGCGGCCGTCCAGGTACTGGCGGTAGAGGTTGCCGTAGCGGCCCGGCGACGTTTCCGTCCACTCGACCGTGTCCTTATCAAGGACGTTGTTCACAGCCACGGAGAAGCGGTGGTTCTTCGCCACAACGTAGGTCGCACCCACGTCAACAATCGTGTAGTCCTTGTATTTGTTGCCCAGTCCGATGCCGGTCCTGCTGTTGTTGCAGATCATGTCCCACTTGGAGGTGGATTTGACGTAGGCCGAGAGCGGTCCCTGCTGATAGTCGGCACGCAGCTGCAGGCTGTGACGCGGCAGTTCGTTGGGGCGCTTGCCGCTGTCGGCGCCTGCGGTGATCTTGGCGTCAGTGAGCGTATAGCCCCCGGTAAAGGAGAAACCGGCAAACTTCGCGGTCTTAAAGAGCACTTCAATGCCCTTGGCACGGACCTTGCCGTAGTTGATGAGGCGCTTGTCGCAGGCGCTGCCCTCGGCGTTGCAGTAGCCCGCTTCCGTTCTTTCTTCCGAGGCAATCAGGTTTTTAAAGTCCGTGTAAAAGCCCCCGAGCGTCACCTGTGCGGCCCGCCCGAGATCCACAGTCGTGGAAAGTTCATAGCTCCAGCTTTCTTCGGGCTTTAAGTTCGGGTTACCCCAGGAGCGGTCGCCGGGCTCACTGCCGTCGTAATAGCCGTCCACAACCTGCTTGACGTTGGGCGTTTTGTAGCCCGCGGCCACGCCGCCCTTAAAGCTCAGCCACTGTGCAGGCTTATAAACGAGGTAAGCGCGGGGCGAAACATTTGCGTCAAACATGTCGCTCCACTGGTAGCGGGCACCGACCGTGGCGTTTAACTCGTCGTTGATGAAGTACTCGCCTTCGGCAAAGACGGCAAGCGTTGTCTGATCAAAGGGCCCCTTTTGCGAAGCCGTCGAAGTCGACGGATTTTCGTAGTCTTCGTAGTTGGCTTCCACGCCCGCCGTGAGACTCATGCTGCCGAAGCGGTCGAAGTCAAAGGGCATGATCGCCTTGGTGGCAAAGGTATAGGTATTCGTCTGCTTTAAGGGGTCCGAGAATGAACCGTGGTTTTCAGAAGCCACCGCCTTTTTCGTGGAATGCGGCGTGAGCGTGGTCTTTGTCTTCATCTGCGAGAGGTTGTTCCACATCAGATAGCTTTCGGTGCGCCCGAACCCGTACTTGCCTTCGTGTCCGAGGGCGAGGTTGTATTTGTGGTACCACTGCTGGGCCTTGATGGAGCAGCTGCTCGTATTCATGGAGCCGCCGGAAAAGCGCGTGAAGTCAAAATCGGCAAAGGTGAAGTTTTGGGGATTGACAGTCCAGTTCAGACGTGCGCCCACATTGCTCGTGTAACTTTCGCTCGGCGAGTGTCCGGCGTAGGCGCCATTCGGGTTCATGATGCCCGTGTCTTCGTGCCGGTAGTAGCGGCCGCGCAGCATCAGAGAAAGCGACTCGTCAACCAGAGGAATACCGAAGAAAAAGCTCCCCGCACCGCTGTTGCCGTAGCTCTTTCTGTGTTCCTGGAAAGT
>ENA-UONU01002692-UONU01002692.1-human-gut-metagenome-genome-assembly--contig:-CS51-NODE-2692-length-9985-cov-13.345015_pt1 | contig 9985 bp, 9 predicted proteins | sample MGYA00242462_ERZ724009 | MGnify/ENA metagenome assembly ERZ724009 | reverse complement strand
TATCGGCCAAGGACAAGGGCACGGGCAAGGAGCAGAAGATCCGCATCGAGGCCTCCTCGGGCCTTACCGAGCAGGAGATCCAGCGCATGCGCGACGAGGCCAAGGCCAACGAGGAGAAGGACAAGGCCGAGAAGGAGCGCATCGACAAGATCAACGCCGCCGACTCGAACATCTTCACCACCGAGAAGCAGCTCAAGGAGTACGGCGAGAAACTTCCCGCCGACAAGAAGGCCGCCATCGAGACGGCGCTCGGCAAGCTGAAGGAGGCGCACAAGAACGCCGACGTGGCCGCCATCGACACGGCGATGGCCGAGCTTAACGCCGCATGGCAGGCCGCTTCGCAGGACATCTACGCGCAGCAGCAGGCACAGCAGGGCGCACAGCCCGGAGCCGATGCCGGTCAGCAGTCGCAGTCGAACGCCGGCGGCCAGCAGGGCGGCGGCGACGGGCAGCCCGAGGATGTGGAGTTCGAAGAGGTGAAGTAGGGCTTCGCCAATTAAAAGTTAATTCGACGCGAAAGAGCGCGATTCCTGCGGGAGTCGCGCTCTTTATTTTGCCCGGGATGTAAAATTTGCTATCTTCGTCCGTAAAAATCGTTTCCGATGGCTTGGCTGTATCTGATTCTGGCAGGACTTTTCGAGATGGGGTGGCCGCTGGGGTTCAAACTTGCGAACCTCTGCCCGCGTTACCATTTTCTTTTTCTGGCCCTTTCGGTCGTGTCGATGGGCGTGAGCGGCTGGCTGCTCTACGTGGCCCAGAGGACGATCCCGATGGGTACGGCCTACATGATCTGGACCGGTATCGGGGGCGTGGGAACCGTGGTCCTCGGCATCGTTTTCTTCCACGACGCCGTGACCTTCTGGCGGATGTTCTTCCTGTCGCTGGTCTTCGTCGGCATCGTCGGCCTGAAGATGGTGCATTAGGCCCGCTCCGCCCGCCACATCCCGTAGAGGATCAGCGCCGCTCCGGCCAAAGCGGCGAGGGTGATCCGCTCGCCGATGCAGAGCGCCGCCGCGACGATCGTCACCAGCGGGTTGAAATAGATGTAGTTGGTTGTCCTGACGGCTCCCAGACGGTGCATCGCGGCGTTCCAGAGCACGTAGCAGAGCATCGAGGCCACGACGCCCAGAAAGAGCAGGTTGCCCCACACGACGGGCCGCGACAGCACCTCCCAGTCCGCGCCGAAAGGCCGGAACGCAAAGACCGGGAGGATCGTCACGAGTCCGTAGAAAAAGACTTTCCGGGTGATGAAGATAGCGGGGTAGCGGCCTCCGAGGCGTTTGATCACCAGCGAATAAACCATCCATAGCATCGCCGCCGAGAGCGCCAGCATGTCGCCCCGCGGCGAGAGGCGGAGCACGAAATGCCCGTTGAGTACCACGAGCACCATCCCCGCGAATGCCAGCGTCGAGCCTGCGATCTGCCGCCGCGACATCCGCTCGCCGCGATAGAAGAGGCTCATCACCACGGCGGTCCACACGGGCGCCGTGCAGACGATCAGCGAAACGTTCGAGGCCGGGGCGTACTCCAGAGCCATGTTTTCGGTAAGGAAATAGAGCGACCCTCCGCTCAGCCCCGCGGCCGCCAGCAGCAGTTCGTCGCGCAGGTTCGCGGCCCACATGCGTCCGCGGGCGAAGGGCAGGATGCAGACGTATGCCATAGCGAACCGGAGCAGGAAAATTTCCGCCGGAGTCAGCGAGTTGGCGATCAGGACCTTCGTCGAAACGAACGTCGCGCCCCATACGGTCACCGTGAACAACGCCGCGAGGTGGTATTTGTATTCCGTATATTTTATCATACGGCCCCAAAAATACGGATTTTTTTGCGCCGGCGCACCACTTTTCACCTTTCACCTTTCACTTTTCACTTTATTTTTCTATCTTTGCGTGCTATTGTGCGTAATGACAATAATTACAACAAATAACAATAACTATTTTTCACTCAAATGCAAAGTAAAGGTTTTATTAAACTCATTGCGGTCCTGCTGGCTCTCGCGTGTGTTTATCAGCTCTCGTTTACGTTCAAGACGCGTGGCGTAGAGAAGCAGGCGGCCGCTTATGCCGCGCAGTTCCCCCTCGACCAGCAGGGCGAGGCCGAACAGCATTACCTCGATTCGGTGCAGAACCTGCCGGTTTACAACCTGGGCTTCCGCAAGTTCACCTACAAGGAGTGTAAGGAGAAGGAGCTGAACCTGGGCCTGGACCTCAAGGGCGGTATGAACGTCATGCTGGAGGTGCAGGTCGAGGATGTCGTGAAGGCTTTGGCCGGCGACAGCCAGAACGACCCGGCCTTCATCGAGGCGATCGGCGTGGCCAACGAGGCGATGAAGCAAGGCTCTTCGACCGACTATATCTCCGATTTCGTGAAGGCGTATTCGCGCCTTTCGAACGGCCGTCCCATCGCCGAGCTTTTCGTAAGCCCCGACCGCAAGGACATCACGCTCGAAAGCTCGGACGCCGACGTCGAGAAGATCCTCAAGAAGGAGACCGAGGCTGCCATCGGCGCATCGTTCAACGTGCTGCGCAGCCGTATCGACCACTTCGGCGTTACGCAGCCCAACATCCTGCGCCTCCCGAACTCGCACCGCATTCTGGTCGAGCTTCCGGGCGTGAAGGAGCCGCAGCGCGTCCGCGACCTGTTGCAGGGAACCGCTTCGCTGGAGTTCTGGACCACCTACGACGCCAATGAGATTTTCCCCGCGCTTTCCGCTGCCGACAAGCTCATCAAGGCCGAACTGGCGCAGGCTCCCGCCGCTGCGCCCGAGACCGCTGCCGCCGAGGCTGCCGCTGCCGCCGGGACTCCCGCCGCCGAGGCCGAGGGCCTGATCGCCGAAGTCGGCGCCGCCGATTCGACCGCCACGGCCGAGACCGCCGTTCAGGAAGGCAACTTCGACCACTCGCAGAACCCGCTCTTTGCAGTCCTCAATCCCCGCTTCGCAGGCGGCGCCTCCATCGGAGCCGCTTACAAGGCCGACATGGCAGCCGTCAACGAGTACCTCGCCCAGCCGGCCGTCCGCGAGCTGTTCCCCGCCGACATCATGTTCAAGTGGGGCGTCAAGGGCGACGACAAGATCGACGGTCGTTTCTACCTCTACGCCATCAAGGTTTCGACGCCCGACGGCAAGGCACCGCTCGACGGTTCGGTCGTTACGGAAGCCACCGAGCAGTACGCCCAGCGCGGCGCCACGGCCGAGGTTTCGATGACCATGAACGCCGAAGGTACGCAGGAGTGGTCGCGCATGACGGGCGAAAATATCGGCAAGTGCATCGCCATCGTTCTCGACGGCTACGTCTATTCGGCTCCCCGCGTCAACTCGAAGATCGACAAGGGACAGTCGCAGATCACCGGCGATTTCACCATCCAGGAGGCCAAGGACCTGGCCAACGTGCTCAATTCGGGTAAGGTTCCCGCTCCGGCCAAGATCATCCAGGATACGGTCGTAGGTCCTTCGCTGGGCCAGGAGTCGATCAACGCCGGTATGATCTCGTTCGTGATCGCCTTCATCCTCGTGCTGCTCTACATGGGTCTGTTCTACAAGACGGCGGGCTGGATGTCCGACGTCGCGCTGCTCACGAACGTCTTCCTGCTGATGGGCGTTTTGGTGTCGTTCGGCGCCGTGCTGACCCTTCCGGGTATCGCGGGTATCGTGCTGACGATGGGTATGGCCGTCGATGCGAACGTGATCATCTACGAACGTATCAAGGAGGAGCTTCGCGGCGGCAAGGGTCTTTCGCTGGCCATCAAGGACGGTTTCTCGAAGGCCTATTCGGCCATCATCGACGGTAACCTGACGACGATCATCACGGGTATCGTGCTGTTCATCTTCGGCAACGGTCCGGTTCAGGGCTTCGCCACGACGCTGATCATCGGTATCATCACCTCGTTCTTCTGCGCCATCTTCATCACGCGCCTGCTGATCGAGTGGATCGTCGGCAAATGGGGTCACATCACCTTCTCGCGCCGCTGGTCGGAGAACTTCCTCAATAACACGCGCGTCGACTTCATCGCCAAGCGCAAACTGGCTTACGGCATCGCCGTTGCCCTGATGGTTCTGTCGTGCGTTTCGTTCTTCGCCCGCGGTCTGAACCTCGGCGCCGAGTTCACGGGCGGCCGCGCTTACGTGATCCGTTTCGACAAGCCCGTTTCGGCCGAAGAGGTTCGTCAGAATGTGGAGAAGGCTTTCTCGCAGTTCGCCGATGCCGACGCTTCGTCGATCAGTTCCGAGGTGAAGCAGTACGGCAAGGAGAACCAGATGCGCATCGTGACCCAGTATCGCTACGACGACACGTCGGACGAGGCTACCTCGGAGGTCGAGCAGATCATCTACGACGCTCTGAAACCGCTCTACTCGTATGACATCACCTTCGAGCAGTTCCGCAATACGCAGACCGACGCCAACGGTATCCTGACGGCCGACAAGATCGGTCCCTCGATCGCCAAGGACATGACGTGGAACGCCATCTACTCGGTGTTGTTCTCGCTCATCGCCATCGGTCTCTACATCACCTTCCGCTTCAAGCGCTGGCAGTGGGCTTCGGGCGCCACGATCGCCCTCGCGGTCAACGCCCTGTTCATCATCGGTCTCTTCTCGATGCTCTACGGCTTCGTGCCCTTCAACCTCGAAGTCAATCAGGCCTTCATCGCCGCGATCCTTACGATCATCGGTTACGCCATCAACGATACCGTGGTGGTCTTCGACCGTATCCGCGAATATCTGGGCATGTATCCCAAGCGCAACCTCAAGGAGAACGTGAACAACGCCATCAACTCGACGCTGTCGCGTACGATCAACACTTCGGGCACGACGCTCGTGACGCTGCTGGCGATCTTCTTCTTCGGCGGCGAGACCATCCGCGGCTTCATCTTCGCGCTGATCATCGGCGTGGTCGTAGGTACGGCCGCCACGATCTTCCTCGCGACGCCGATCGCTTACGATCTGATGACGAAGCGCGCCAAGACCGACGTGGAGAAGTAATGGATAGACTCCCGATCCGACAAAAACGGACCGCACCGAGAGGTGCGGTCCGTTTTTTCAAATAAATTTGGCATTGCGGCCGGCTTGCACTATCTTTGCGGGCAAGCAGACGCCCGCTTGGGCAGGCTGCGGCTCGGCAATGTGCAAAATAAATTTGATATTGCCCCGCCTTGCACTATCTTTGTCATACGGATATTATAGGTTCCCATGATGGAAAATTGGTTGAAATGGATGCACCGCTACGTGTCGCCGGTTTTTCTGGCGCTGCTCGTCGCGTCGTTCATCCTTTGGTATATCGCGAAATTGAGCTATACGTACACCACCGAGCAGACCGTGAGGGTGAGTGTCGACGGACAGCCTTTCGAGGTTACCTGCGTGGTCGAGGGCGTCGGTACGAACCTTTTCGGCTACCGGGTCTACATGAACAAGACGCTGCGCATTCCGCTTGCGGAACTCAAGACGAAGCGTTCGTATGAGGAGGGGCACGAGGGTAAACTCATCATCGACCCCCAGTCGCTGCAAAACGCCCTTGCGCCGCGGTTCAGCGACATCAAGATCATTTCCATCGGGGACATTCCCGAAATCGACGTTCCCCGTAACCCATGATGAAGGTCGGAATCACAGGCGGCATCGGCAGCGGCAAAAGCACCGTTTGCCGTCTTTTCGCGCGTTTGGGCGTCGCGGTCTATGACTCCGACGCCGGGGCCAAACGGCTGATGACGGAGGATGCGGAGCTGCGCCGGCGCATCACGGACCGTTTCGGGGCCGAAGCCTATGCGGACGGGACCTTGAACCGTACCTACCTTGCCGGGCGGGTCTTCTCCGAGGCGCAGGCCCTCGCCGATCTGAACGCCATCGTCCACCCGGCCGTCCGGGCCGATTTCGCGGCGTGGGCCGAACAGCAGGAGGGCGACTACGTGATCCTCGAAAGCGCCCTTCTTTTCGATGCGGGGTTCGATGCCTGCGTCGACCGCACAGTTGCCGTCCTCGCCCCCGAGGCGCTGCGCATCGAACGCACCTGCCGCCGCGACGGGCGCACACCCGGGGAGGTCCGCCTCCGCATCGCCGCCCAGACGGACGACGATACGTTGAGCGCGAAGGCCGACTACACCCTTGTCAACATCCTCGAATCCGACCTTGAACCCGCTGTCGCGGAATTGCACCGAATTTTCAGCCATGAAGCCCATGAACATTGATTTTTCCTCGCCGCAGGTGATGGCGATTCTTAACGTCACCCCCGATTCTTTCTATGCCGGCAGCCGCACTCCGGAGGCCGAATCCGTCGAGCGCCGCGTCCGCGAAGCCGTGTCCGAAGGGGCGCAGCTGATCGACGTCGGGGGATACTCCTCGCGTCCCGGGGCTGACGAAGTCCCTGCCGACGAGGAGTGGCGTCGCGTCCGGCTGGGCGTCGGGACCGTGCGTCGGCTGGCGCCCGGCATGACCGTCTCGGTCGACACGTTCCGCAGCGAAGTCGCGGCGAAGGCTGTCGAAACGTTCGGGCCGCTCGTCGTCAACGACATTTCGGCCGGGGAACTCGACCCCGCGATGCTCTCCGTCGTTGCGGACTGCGGCGTACCCTACATCGCCATGCACATGAAGGGCGATCCGAAAACCATGCAGTCGCAGACCGACTACCGGCGCGACATCGTCACCGAGGTCGTCGGCTATTTCCGCCGCCGCACCGACGAGATGCTCGCCGCGGGCATCCGGCGTGAAAACATCATCCTCGACCCCGGCTTCGGCTTCGCCAAGACCACGGAGCAGAACTACGAATTGCTCGCGGGTCTGCACCGCCTCTGCGCGCTGGGTTACCCGGTGCTGGCGGGGCTTTCGCGCAAGTCGATGATCTATAAGGTTCTCGACGCCACTCCCGCCGAATCGCTCGCCGGAACCGTTGCCCTGGGCTGGGAGTGCCTGCGCCAGGGTGCGGCGATACTCCGCGTCCACGACGTGCGGGAAGCTGTGGACACGGTCAAACTGTTCAATATGTTCCGCCAATGATACGGGTTACCGACATACACAAGAGTTTCGGCACGCTGGAGGTGCTGAAAGGCGTTTCGCTCGACGTGGCGCAGGGCGAGGTGGTCTCCATCGTGGGGGCCAGCGGCGCTGGCAAGACCACGCTTTTGCAGATCATCGGCACGCTGTCGCGTCCCGACGGCGGGCGCGTGGAGATCGACGGCCGCGATGTCTCGGCCTTGGGCGATCGGGCCTTGTCGCAGTTCCGCAACGAGCGCATCGGCTTCGTGTTCCAGTTCCACCACCTGCTTGCGGAGTTCACGGCTTTCGAGAACGTCTGCATTCCGGGGCTGATCGGCCGGCGTCCGCGCGCCGATGTCGAACGCCGTGCCGCCGAACTGCTCGACATGATGAGCCTCGCGGCGCGGCGCGACCACAAGCCCGGACAGCTTTCGGGCGGCGAGCAGCAGCGCGTGGCCATCGCCCGTGCGCTGGTCAATTCGCCCGCCGTGCTGCTGGCCGACGAACCCTCGGGCAACCTCGACTCGCACAACCGCGACGAGATCCACCGCCTGTTCTTCGACCTGCGCGAACGGCTCGGCCAGACCGTCGTGATCGTCACCCACGACGAAAACCTCGCCGCAATGGCCGACCGGAAGATCACCATGTCCGACGGTCTGATCCTCGGCTGCGAAACGGTCCGGTAACATGAAAAAACTGCTTTGGCTGCTTCTTCCGGCTCTTGCCGCCTATGGTGCGTGGGACCTCGTGCGCGAGGTGCGCGGGGCGTGGACCTCGGACTACTCCCGGACCTATTCGCGCGCCGTGGGGCAGACGATGTCCCGGGCGTTCGATTCGCTGAACCTTTCCGGACGGGGCGTCCGCATCGGGGTGCTGGACGCGGGTTTCGGGGGCTTCCGCACCGACCGCTGGACGCGGGGGCTGCACGTCGCCGCCTGGCGCGATTTCACGGGCGGCGACGAGACGGCATTCTTCGACGACGCCACAGACCACGGCACGAGGGTCTGCACCAACCTCGGAGGCCGTTCGGGCGATACGATCCGCGGGCTGGCATGGGGCGCGGAGTATTATCTTGCGAAAACCGACCGCGCCGAAGTGGAGCCTCGCGCCGAGGAGCGGCAGCTGATCCGCGGCATCGAGTGGCTCCTGGCGCATGACGTCGACGTGATCTCCTCGTCGTTGGGCTATACGACGTTCGACGATTTCAGCGGCTATACGCCCGCGATGCTTGACGGCCGCACCTCGACGCTCTCGCGCTACCTCGACAGCCTGCTCACGGCGCGCCCCGGACTCGTTTTCGTGCAGAGCGCCGGCAACGAGGGCGACAAGGCGTGGCGCAATGTCTCCTTTCCGGCCGATGTCCGGCAGGTCATCACGGTCGGTTCGTGCGATTCCGACGGTGTTTCCCGCTCCCGCTCCAGTGGTGTCGGACGCGAAGATGTCGGCTATGTGAAGCCCGATTTCGTCGCCGGAGCCTCGCCGTTGGGAACTTCGTTTTCGACGCCGGTTATCGCGGGGCTTTGCGCCTGCCTGCTCGAATACCGTCCTATGGAACGCGGCGAACTCATCGGACTGCTGCACGCTTCCGGCACGCGGGCCGCAGCTCCCGGCTGCGAACTGGGTTACGGCATCCCGCAAACCGATGTCTTGCTCCGAATGCTCCGCACGCCATGACGAACACCGATCTGAAGGAGCTGCTCGACGCGCTCCACGACAAATACAACAGCCCCGACTTCATCGCCGACGATCCGATTTCGGTACCGCACCGCTATACGGACCGCGCCGACCGCGAGATCGCGGGATTTTTCTCCGCCACCATCGCCTGGGGCAACCGTAAGGCCATTGTCCGCAGCGGCCACCGCATGATGCACTTCATGGACGACGCTCCGGCGGATTTCGTGCGCAACGCCTCGCAGCGCGAACTGGCGCTGCTTTCGTCCTACGTCCACCGCACGTTCAACGGCGGGGACCTGCGCGATTTCGTGCTGGCCCTGCGGCGTATGGAGGAGCGTCACGGCGGCATCGGGAATTTCTTCGAGACGCGCTATGAGGCCGCGCAGAGCATGCCCGCCGTGCTGGCCGACTTCCGGCGCGAGTTTTTCGCCGGGGAGCACGCTCCGCGCTGCGAGAAGCATGTTTCGTCCGTCGAGCGCGGCGCGGCCTGCAAGCGGCTGTGCATGTATCTGCGGTGGATGGTGCGCCGCGACGACCGGGGTGTCGATTTCGGTCTGTGGCGGCGTATCCCGATGTCGGCCCTCTACCTGCCGCTGGACGTCCATGTCGGCGAGACGGCGCGTGCGCTGGGACTGCTTGGCCGCCGCCAGAACGACTGGCGGGCCGTCGAGGAGTTGACGGACGCCCTGCGCGCATTCGATGCGGAGGATCCTGCGCGGTACGATTTCTCGCTGTTCGGCGCAGGCATGGACGGCTATTTGAATGAACAATGAATAATACTCATAAATCCCGCTTCTTAAGCGGGTTTCGGTTTAAACAATTCACGGTCCGTCAGGACCGCTGCCCGATGAAGGTCGGGACCGACGGCGTTCTGCTGGGTGCATGGGCCGCGGTGCGGCCGCAGGACCGGCGGATGCTCGACATCGGCACGGGCACGGGGCTGATCGCCCTGATGCTGGCCCAGCGCGCCCCGGAGGCGCATGTCACGGGCGTCGACATCGACGATGTCGGGCAGGCCCGCGAGAACGCCGCCGCTTCGCCCTGGAGCGGCAGGGTGGCGTTCGCTCAATGCCCCGTGCAGGAGTTCGAGACCCCGGAGCCGTTCGATCTGATCGTCTCCAACCCGCCGTTTTTCGTCGACTCGCTCACCTGCCCCGATCGGGGGCGCACCGCGGCCCGCCATGCCGTGCACCTGCCGTTCGGCGACCTGCGCGACGCCGTCCTCCGCCTGCTGGCTCCCGGAGGCCGGTTTGCCGTCATCCTTCCCACGGCCGAAGCGGAGCGTTTCCTCGCGGTCTGTGCCGGACGACTGGCCCTCGTGCGCCGCACCTACGTGCGCACCACGCCCCGCCGCCC
>ENA-UONU01002684-UONU01002684.1-human-gut-metagenome-genome-assembly--contig:-CS51-NODE-2684-length-10023-cov-8.468098_pt1 | contig 10023 bp, 7 predicted proteins | sample MGYA00242462_ERZ724009 | MGnify/ENA metagenome assembly ERZ724009 | reverse complement strand
TGAGATCATCCGGGTGGATGGAAAGCGTGACAGGACCATCGCGAATATGGCTCCCTTCCAGTATTCCGAGCTGGAGCAGGAGTTTATGGCGGAAGGCGGCAAGGTCTTCCCGCATATCATGGGAACGGATGAGATGGGACGTGACTATTTTGTCCGTGTTCTCTATGGAACCAGAGTATCCCTGATTGTCGGTGTGTTCGCCGCAGTCATTGTATTGATTATAGGTAACCTGTACGGAAGTATTTCCGGATATTTCGGCGGCAAGGTGGATCTGGTCATGATGCGTATCGTGGATATCATTTATTCCCTTCCGGATACGCTGATGGTGGTTCTGCTTTCCGTGGTATTGAATGAGGTCATGGATGTAAGCGCCATTCCTTTCCTGCAGAAGATCGGAACGAACATGCTTTCCATGTTCGTGGTGTTCGCCCTGCTGTACTGGGTGAGCATGGCCCGTCTGGTGCGCGGTCAGATTCTGACCATCAAGCAGAACGACTATGTGCTCGCGGCAAAGGTGAGCGGCGCAAAGCCGAAGAGGATCATCTTCCGTCATATTCTGCCGAACTGCATCAGCGTTATCATTATTTCTGCCGCACTGCAGATTCCTTCCGCAATCTTTACGGAAAGCTTCTTAAGCTTCATCGGAATGGGCGTACAGGCTCCCATGCCTTCCCTCGGCTCCCTCGCCAATGCGGCGAGAGCGGGTATCAGCGCCTATCCCTGGAAGCTGGTGTTCCCGGCTCTCATGATCTGCCTGATCACGCTGGCCTTCAACCTTCTTGGAGACGGTCTGCGCGACGCGTTTGATCCGAAGCTGAAGAGATAAGGAGGAAGGAGAAAACAGATGAGTGAAACAATTCTTTCAGTAAAAAATCTTCATACCTCCTTTAAAACGGATAACGGGGAGGTTATGGCGGTAAACGGCGTATCCTTCAATCTGGATAAGGGAAAGATTCTCGGTATTGTGGGAGAATCCGGTTCCGGAAAATCTGTTACGGCCTATTCCATTATGCAGATTTTGGAAAAGAACGGACGGATTACAGAAGGAGAGGTTCTGTATAAAGGACAGGACATTACGAAATATACGGAAAAGCAGATGAGAGAGTTCCGCGGAAAATGCTGTTCCATCATTTTCCAGGACCCCATGACGAGCCTGAACCCCGTTTTTACGGTGGGAAATCAGCTTCGCGAGGCGATTGAGCTTCACACCGACCGGAAAGGAAAGGCAGCGGAGGCCCGTGCGGTGGAAATGCTCACCCTGGTCGGCGTGAACGAACCGGAGAAGCGTGTGAAGCAGTATCCTTACGAGCTGTCCGGCGGTATGCGTCAGCGTGTCATGATTGCCATGGCGCTTGCCTGCGAGCCTGATATCCTGATTGCGGATGAGCCTACCACAGCTCTGGACGTGACCATCCAGGCGCAGATTCTGGAGCTGATGCAGGATCTTCAGAAGAAGCTTGGCATGGCCATCATCATGGTAACCCACGATCTGGGCGTGATTGCCGAACTGTGCGACGAGATTATTGTACTGTACGGCGGACGCGTATGCGAGAGAGGTACGGCGGAAGATATTTTCTATCGTCCGCGTCACGAATATACGAAGGGCCTTCTGCGCTCCATTCCCAATGTGGACAGAATCGGTGAAAAGCTGATTCCCATTCCGGGTACGCCCATCAACCTTCTGAATATGCCCAGGGGCTGCGCGTTCTGCCCACGCTGCGAGAACGCGATGAAGATCTGCATCGAGCAGGTTCCGCCGGAGATGCAGATGCCTGATGGTCATTATGCGGCCTGCTGGCTGAACGTGAAGGAAGAGATGCTCGCAAAGCAAGGAGGCGCAAATAAATGAGTGAATATCTGGTAGAAGTAAAAGACCTGAAGCAGTATTTCCCGATCAAGGTCGGTTTTACAAAAACGATTCCTCTGAAGGCTGTTGACGGCGTGTCCTTTTCCATCAAGCCCGGCGAAACGCTCGGCCTGGTAGGCGAGTCCGGATGCGGAAAAACGACGGTTGGCCGTTCCCTTCTGAGACTTTATACCCCGACGGGGGGAGAGGTGCTGTACAACGGAGAAAAGGTGGACGGCTCCAGCATCAAGCATATGAGAAAAGAGATGCAGATGGTGTTCCAGGATCCCTATTCTTCCCTGAACCCCCGTATGACGGTTGAGGACATCATCGGAGAGCCTCTGGATGTGCATAAGCTGTACTCCAACAAGGCGGAGCGCAGAGAGAAGATCATCAACCTGATGGAGCTGGTGGGACTGAACGCGGAGCATGCAACCCGTTATGCCCATGAGTTTTCCGGCGGTCAGAGACAGCGTATCGGTATCGCGAGAGCGCTGGCGACCAATCCGAAGTTCATCGTCTGCGACGAGGCGGTCAGCGCGCTGGACGTTTCCATTCAGGCGCAGGTCATCAACATGTTCGAAGAACTCCAGGAGAAGCTGGGCGTGGCGTATCTGTTCATCGCCCACGACCTGCTGGTAGTGCATCATATATCTGACCGTATTGCGGTCATGTATCTGGGAAGAATCGTGGAGATTGCCGATTCCAATGAGCTGAATGACAATCCGCTTCATCCCTATACCCAGTCCCTTTTAAGCGCGGTTCCTTATCCGGATCCCAAGATGGCGAAGGAAAGACAGAGAATCGTGCTGGAGGGCGATGTTCCCAGCCCCCTGCACATGCCCAGCGGCTGCGCGTTCCGTACCCGCTGCCGTTATGCGACGGAGAAGTGCGCACAGGAGTGTCCGGCCCTGACCGACAGAGGAGACGGACACATGGTTGCCTGCTGGAACAGATAATTTTGATACAATTTGTTCTTCCCTTTTTTGGGAAGAACGTTGTATAATATAAACCGTATCTGAAAATCTATTTTCACGGGAGGAAATAATTATGAAGAAAAAGTATCTGGCATTAGTGCTGGCTGCTTCCATGGTTATCGGTACTCTCGCAGGCTGTGGTTCTTCTACGACCACGACGGAAAGCTCTGCACCCGCAGAGACCACCGTTGAGTCTGCCGCTGAGAGCACTGAAGCTGCGGAATCCACCGAGGCTTCTACGGAAGCTGCTACGGAAGAAGCTGCCGCATCCGGAGAGCATGGCCCTTCCAGCGAGGCTGCGCCTGCATGGGAAGACTATGATGCGAGAATCGCCGAGATCAAGACGACCACTGATCTGGCAGCCCGCGAAGCTCTGATGCATGAGGCTGAGGACGAGCTGATGAGCACCTGGGCAATCATGCCCCTGTACTACTATAACGATGTTTACATGCAGTCTGAGGATGTGGATAACATCTATGCGAACCTGTATGGCTATAAGTATTTCGGATTTGCGACCGCTCCGGGCAACACCCTGTCCCTGCAGATCGCTTCCGAGCCTGATAAGCTGGATCCTGCGCTGAACTCCACGGTTGACGGAGCCTGCCTGGCAATCCTGGCATTCTCCGGACTCTTCACCTATGATGAGAACGGACAGCTTGCTCCTGATCTTGCGGAGAGCTATACCGAGAGCGAAGACGGCATGACCTATACCTTCACCATGAAGGATGGTCTGACCTGGTCCGACGGAACCCCTCTGACCGCTGCCGATGTGGAATACAGCTGGCAGAGACTGGCAAATCCGGATACCGGAGCTGACTACGCTTACCTTGCAGACGTGATCGCGAAGAACGATGACGGAACCCTGCAGGTGGAAGCGAGCGAAGACGGAAAGACCTTTAACGTTCAGCTGGTTGCTCCCTGCCCGTATTTCCTGGATCTGTGCGCATTCCCGGCATTCTATCCCGTTCCTCAGGCTGCTGTAGAAGGCGCTGACGGATATGCGGAAAACCCGGGCGCATGGTGCACCGAGGCTGGTTTCGTTTCTTCCGGTCCGTTTGTCTGCACCGGATGGACGCATAACGAATCCATGACCTATGAGAAGAACCCGAACTACTACAATGCGGACGCTGTTACCCTTGAGAGAATCGACTTCATGCTCAGCGATGATGACACCGCAGTATGGAACGCTTTCATGGACGGCTCTCTGCAGTTCATCGACTCCATCGGAACCGACAACATGGAAACCGCTAAGGGAATGCCTGAATATCACAACATTCCTACGCTGGGAACCTACTATGCCGGCTTCAATGTAAACAGCCCGATCTTCGAAGGCAAGACCGTTCAGCAGGCTGCTGACATGAGAAAGGCCATGAACCTTCTGGTTGACCGTCAGTACATCGTTGATACCATCGCACAGGCAGATCAGGAGATCGCAAACACCTTCATTCCTACCGGAATGAGCGATGGACAGGGCGGCGAGTTCAGAGTGAACGACGACGCTTATACCTATCCGAATGAAGAGGCGGTTGGATATTTCGATCCCAGCCCGGAAGCTTATGACGCGAACGTAGAAGAGGCAAGAACCCTGCTGGAAGGCGCCGGTTTCGTATTTGACGAGAACGGAATGCTTTCTGAGGAGACTCCTCTGAACCCGACCTACCTCACCAACGAGGGAACCGGTAACGTTGCGATCGGTGAAGCTCTGCAGCAGGATTTCGCTGTAATCGGCATCAACCTGACCATCGAGACCCGTGAGTGGTCTGTATTCCTGAACGAAAGAAAGGACGGACAGTTCGACTTCGCTCGTGAGGGATGGATCGCTGACTACAACGACCCGATCAACATGCTGGAGATGTGGACTACCGATTCCGGCAACAACGATATGCAGTTCGGCAGATAATCTGTCTGAAATTGTAACTGCGGCGCGGCCACGCGGCGGCGCCGTATAACAGAAAAGATATGGTTTATGGCGTCCCGTATGTCTGCTTTATGCAGATATGCGGGACGTTTTTTGGAAATATTGAAAAATCCGGTTGTAAATCCTTCGCCGTTATGATACACTGGAAAAGGTCTTTCGTTAGGAGGTGTAAAAATGGCGGTTCTGAGAATAATAGTAACGATAGTTTTCATACTGATCTGTATCGCACTGACCGTACTGGTGCTGATGCAGGAGGGAAAGGCATCCGGACTGGGAGCGATCAGCGGAATGGCGGAAACCTACTGGGGAAAAAATAAGGGACGTTCCATGGAAGGAACGCTTGTCAAGGTTACGAAGTACCTTGCGATTTCCTTTATCGTGATTGCCGCAATCCTGAATATTTCGAGATTCTGATCACCAAAGCACTCTTGCCTGTATGGAAAGGGTGCTTTTTTGTGCGATAGGAAATGGAATTTCCTATCGCACAAAAAAGACGTTGATGCGCACTCGCGCGCATGATGCGTACCGCATCAGGGCGCACACTTTTTTACATGATATGGAGGGAAGGCTTTGACGAATAAGCAGAACGCGCAGATGGAAGAAAACAGAAAAAAGAAAATCGTTGCGCTCATGAAGGAGCCTTCCTACGTTCCCATGAAGGAAAAGGAGCTGGCCTGCCTGATGCAGGTACAGGCAGAGGAAAGGGCGGAGCTGAAAAGGCTGTTGCAGGAGCTTCTGCTGGAAGGAAAGATTCAGGTGAACCGGCGGGGGAGGTATTCTGTTCCTTCCGTGCCTCCGGTGATCGGGACCTTCATCGGCCATCAGAAGGGCTTTGGATTCGTGGAGGTGGAGGGACGCAGAGAAGATCTGTTCGTCCCGGCGGCAAAGACCAACGGCGCCTGTCATCAGGATACGGTGGAGGTAAGACTGCTCGGCGGCTATCCGGGCGGACGGCAGGAAGCGGAGGTGGTCCGGATTCTTGCGCGGGGAATGACGCAGGTGGTCGGTACCTTCCAGCAGAACAGAAGCTTCGGCTTTGTGATTCCGGATAACAGCAGGTTTGGAAGGGATATTTTTATTCCGAAGGAAAAAGCGGGCGGTGCGGTTACAGGTTCCAAGGTGATTGTGGAGATTACGGACTACGGCGGACAGGGAAGAAGCCCGGAAGGACGGATTGCGGAGATTCTGGGGCATATCAATGATCCTGGCGTGGATATTCTTTCCATTGTAAAAAGCTGCGGGATTCCGGACAGTTTTCCAGAGGAAGTGCTTCGGCAGGCGGAACATGCGGCCGCACCTGCAAAGGAAGAATCCGAAGAACTGCCGGAACTGTCCGACCGCATGGACCTGCGCGACCTTCCCATGGTGACCATCGACGGGGAGGATGCGAAGGATCTGGACGATGCGGTGAGCCTGTACCGGAAGGACGGATCCTATCATCTGGGCGTGCATATCGCTGATGTGTCTCACTATGTGAAGGAAGGCTCGGCTCTGGATGCGGAGGCGCTCCGGCGGGGAACCAGCGTGTACCTGGCCGATCGGGTGATCCCCATGCTGCCCCATGTGCTTTCCAACGGTGTCTGTTCCCTGAATGCGGGAGAGGACAGGCTGGCGCTGAGCTGCCTGATGAAGCTGAACGCGCAGGGAGAAGTGGTCGATTACACCATCGCGCCGTCGGTAATCCGGGTGGACGAGCGGATGACCTATACTTCCGTTGCGGCGATTCTGGAAAAGGACGACCCGCAGGAATGTGTCCGGTATGAGCGTTTTGTTCCCATGTTCCGGGATATGGCGGCTCTGTCCGCTCTGATCCGGGAAAACAGACATCGGAGAGGAGCCGTGGATTTTGACTTTCCGGAGAGCCGGATCCGTCTGGATGAAGAGGGCTGTCCGGTGGAGATTGTTCCCCATGAGAGAAATACGGCGACCCGGCTGATCGAGGACTTCATGCTGCTTGCCAACGAAACGGTGGCCCAGCATTTTTACTGGCTGCAGACGCCTTTTCTGTACCGGACGCATGAAACGCCGGATCAGGACAAAATGCGCAGGCTGGCGACCTTTGTCCACAATCTGGGATATTCCATGAAAATCGGACAGGAAGAGGTGCATCCGAAGGAACTGCAGAAGCTGCTGGAAAAGGCGGAAGGCACGCCGGAAGAAAATCTGATCGGCAGGCTCACCTTAAGAAGCATGAAGCAGGCACGCTACACCACCCAGTGTACGGGGCATTTCGGGCTGGCGAGCCGGTATTACTGCCATTTTACCTCGCCCATCCGCCGGTATCCGGATCTACAGATTCACAGGATTATCAAGGAGCAGCTTTCCGGGCGGCTGGATGAGACGCGCATCGCGCATTATGAGACGATTCTCGATTCGGTTGCTTCTCAGACCAGCCGGTCGGAGCGGCGCGCGGACGAGGCGGAACGGGAAGTTCGGAAGCTGAAGATGACGGAATATATGGAGCGGCATATCGGAGAGGTGTATGAGGGCGTGATTTCCGGAATCACCTCCTGGGGACTGTACGTGGAGCTTCCCAATACGGTGGAAGGGCTGGTACACGTGTCCTCTCTGCCCGGGGATTTTTTCCAGTATGATGAGGCTTCCTGCGAGATGCGGGGGACGAAGACCGATGCCTGTTACCGGTTGGGAGAACGGGTTCGGGTGCAGGTCCGGTTTGCGGACCGTTTTACCAGAAGCATTGATTTCATTCTGGCTGAAGACGAGATGGAGGGAAAGATTGAAAAATGCGCTCGATAGCGCATTTTTCAATCAGGATTTGCGCCGAAGCGTCGCAAATCCCGTTATCGCAGCGCCGAACTGGAGGTTCGGCGCGCGTGCCTCAGCGTAAAACGCTTCGGCATGGAGGTAAATATGGCAAAGGAAGCGCAGAAGCTTGTTGCGAATAATAAAAAGGTATTTCACGATTATTTTGTGGAAGAAAAATATGAAACGGGCCTGGTGCTGCACGGTACGGAGGTGAAGTCCCTTCGGATGGGAAAATGCAGCATCAAGGAGGCCTTTGTATCCATCGACAAGGGCGAGGCATATGTGAACGGCATGCATATCAGCCCCTATGAGAAGGGAAATATTTTCAATAAGGACCCGCTGCGGACGCGCAAGCTTCTCATGCATAAGGCGGAAATCACGAAGCTTGCGGGCAAGGTGGCGGAGCGCGGTTATACGCTCATGCCTCTTCAGGTCTATTTCAAAAACGGGAGAGCAAAGATGGAAATCGGCCTCTGCCGTGGTAAAAAGCTGTATGACAAGCGCCAGGATATCGCGAAGAAGGATATGCGCAGGGAAGTGGAACGGGATTTCAAGGTGAAAAATCTCTGATCCGGTGCGGCTTAAGTCAGGTGAGTCTTGACTTTCCGGAACGGCCTGTGTATAATGAGGTACACAAAATCAGGGCCAGTCAAGGTTTCGACAGGGGTCCTGCAGCTGGAGAAGCTACCCGCAGGTGATGCGTCAAATCACAAACCTAAATATAAACGCTGAAGACAATACTTTAGCTTACGCTGCTGCTTAATGCAGCGTTGTCCGAACCGGGGCACCTACACTTCGGAGCTCGGGCATCGACTATGTAGGAAACGACACTGGCAAAGCTTTGAGCCTGTGGGCGTATGATGAAGCTACTGAACCCGCGGGGATGTCAGTTTCCGCGCGGCAGAGGGAATGGAAGAGGCGCGAGCCTCTTCGGTAAGAACTGACTACGGTAGTAGAAGGACAGGGAATGGGCTTTTGGACACGGGTTCGACTCCCGTCTGGTCCATAGAAAAAGAGTGCTTGAAAATGCGATGTTTTCGGCATTCTTTTTTATTTTCTAAACGAGAAAACGTCGTTTTAGTTCGTTTCAGACCGTTTTAAACCATCAAATTGGGGTCAAAATTGGGGTCAAAAAAATCAATATAATGCGAAGCAATATCTAGTATTTCAAACATAAAATAAGCATATCTTTACGCATAAAATCTGTCTTTTGTGTTGAAAGATATGCTTATTTCCTTCCTGCTACAATAGATTGCAAATCTGGTTTCTGGGGTCAAAATGTATAGAATGGCTTTTATCCTTCGTATTTGCCCCAAATAGGCGCACAAAGAATAAATAGTGGATAACTATAAGTTTACAGATTAAAATGCTGTATAAGGCTTATGCGAAGCCAGAAGTGTATATGAAAATCAAGAAAGTATAAAAGATTTTTTAAAATATCACTCTCTTTTTTTATATGTATGTTATAATATGAAAAATAGATTGAATAATTTGAGAGAAAACCAATATGCTCATATACGATATACAAATAGCCTGTGAAAATTCGGATTACGAATATTTTGGAATTAGAGCCGACTACATAAAATATCAAGTTGGGGATATCTGCGATAATTCACACCAACTTTACCAAGACCCAAAAGTAGATGAAAATGGGGAATTAATATATCCCTACATAGAAGATGGACAATATGCTGGATTTTACGATGCTGGAGAATTAAACGGGACCTGTGCAATCAGATTTGAGCCAGAAAATGAAAATAGTATTCAAAGGGCATTAGATATTGCAGAATACTATTATGGTAATTGGCTCCACATTATCGCAGGAAACACAATAGAGTATGGGAATGATGATGGAGAAATTATTATCAAGAGCGCGGAAGTTTTATTCGTCATGGAAAGGGAAGGTGATTAATAATGGCTTTGGCACTAGAGCAGTTAGTTAATTTATATGATACACTGGAAGCAAAGGGTGAACGCCTTTGCCCTATAGCCCATACCTATATTGTTGCAAATATTACTGTGCTATTAGATAAGGATGGTAACTTTTTAGTTGCTACAGTACCAAAAGTTAAAGGGCAACTTGTTCCAGTTCCATGTACAATAGAGTCAGAAGCAAGAACAAATAATCCAGATTCCCATCTTATTTCGGATCAGTTGTGTTATGTAGCAAGTATGCCCCAATATGAAAAGAGGCACCAGAATTATATAGAACAGTTAGCGAAATATGTGAAATATAATCAAGCCGATATATATGCAAATGCAGTATATAAGTATGTTCTTAAAGATACACTACTGAAAGACATTGCAGATATTATTCCCGAAAAAACTGAAGTGTCAAAACATCAGATGAATGTAATTTTTGCTGTTTATGGATTGGAGAACGAGAGCATCGATTTGCAGTGGACAGAATATTACTTGTCTACATTGCCTATAAACGGGATTTGTTCTATAACTGGAGAATCCGATCATATACCTAAAACATATCCGCGCGATATTTTACGTCGTGGAGATCGAGC
>ENA-UONU01002676-UONU01002676.1-human-gut-metagenome-genome-assembly--contig:-CS51-NODE-2676-length-10055-cov-7.480200_pt1 | contig 10055 bp, 6 predicted proteins | sample MGYA00242462_ERZ724009 | MGnify/ENA metagenome assembly ERZ724009 | reverse complement strand
GAAGAGGGCGAGCCGAATATCTTTGAAATGAGCACCAACGAAGAAGGCGGCCCCATGCTGAAGCATCTGAGCCTTGGGGATGCGTCTCCGGTGGAGGTGCGCCAGGCCCAGTCCGTAAACGGCCCGCTGGCGGTGCTGAACGATTACTACGGTGTGTATGTCACCCAGCCTGACGACGCGAAATGGCGTCTGGACAACATGCATGAGACCTATCTGGACGACATGCACAGCAAATATGTATATCCCAACGTATTCATGAGCATCGACGATACCAACCTGGTGTCCCAGTACGATACGGATATTAAGAAATACGCGGATCAGAAGAAGGCGGACTGGGTCCTGAACGGCGGCATTGAAGAGGAATGGGACGAATACCTGCAGAAGATGGAGGAGTACGGCCTTTCCGATTATCTGGCCATCAAGCAGAAGTATTTTGACCAGTATCAGGAATCCCTGAACGCGGAATAAAGAAATCACACAGACAGGGGCTTACGGGCTTCCCGGAAAACGCGGCCGCGGCTTTCCGGAGAGCGGTGAACCCCGGAATGGAGAGAGGAATGAGCAGTGAAAAGCTGAACAAAGCGAGAGTATATGAACAAAAAGGAGCGCTGAAGGTTCCGGAAGAACAGCGCCCGGCCTTTCACCTGTCCGTGCCCACAGGCTGGATGAACGACCCGAACGGCTTCTCTTTTTATCAGGGAGAATGCCATCTGTTCTATCAGTATAATCCCTACAGCGTCTGCTGGGACGCAATGCACTGGGGACATGCGAAGACAGCGGATTTCATCCGGTGGGAATATCTCCCGGCAGCTCTGGCCCCGGACGAGGAGTACGATGCATTTGGGGTATTCTCCGGAAGCGCCGTCGAGGCGGAGGGAAAGCATGTGCTTCTCTATACAGGGGTGTCGGAAAAGGAAAACGCGGATGGAAAAAAAGAGATCCGTCAGGTACAGTGCCTGGCTGTCGGGGACGGAACGGATTATGAAAAAATTCCCGAAAATCCGGTCATCGATGCCTCCCTGCTTCCGGAGGGCAGCAGTCTGGAGGATTTCCGTGATCCGAAGCTCTGGGAGGAGGACGGTGTATATTACGCGGCCGCAGGCAGCAGGGCGGCGGACGGAAGCGGACAGATCGTGCTTTTTTCCTCAAAGGATCTGAAAAAATGGGAATTCTGCACCGTGCTGGACCGCTGCGAAAACCGGATCGGACGGATGTGGGAATGCCCGGACTTCTTCCCGCTGGGAAGGCCGGACGGAAAAACCAGGGTGCTGGTTATCTCCCCGCAGGATGTGACGGCAGAATGGCCGGAGCTTCATAACGGAAACAACGCCCTGTTCCTGATCGGAGATTATGACGTGCAGAATCATGTGTTCCATCGGAGACGGATACAGTCCGCGGATTACGGGCTGGACTATTATGCGCCGCAGACTACGCTGACGCCGGACGGCCGGAGAATTCTGACCGCCTGGATGAAATCCTGGGATACCAATATTTTCCCGGAGGGATTTTCCTGGAACGGCATGATGACCGTGCCAAGAGAGCTGTCCATACGCGAGGAGGACGGACGGATTCTCCAGAATCCCGTGCGGGAGCTGGAGCGGTATCGTGGTACGCCTGTGTGCGAAGAGCAGGTGCATGTGCATGAACCGGTTTCCTTTGAAGGCATCCGCGGAAGAATGGCTGATCTGCAGGTGGAGATTGAGGGAAGGGGATTTGGAACCTTCACCATTTCCGTCGCCGCGGACGGCAGGCATCACACGGATATCGTCTATGATGAGGAACGGGAAATCCTGACCTTTGACCGGACCTGCTCCGGACTGCGCAGAGACGTGGTATGCGTAAGGAGTATGCCGGTTTCAGGGAGAGAGGGGAAGGTCAGCCTGCGGATTCTGTTGGACAGGTATTCCGTGGAGATCTTCGCCAATGGCGGAGAGAGCGTGATGACCAGCCTGATTACCACGCCGCAGGAGGCGGACGGCATCCGCTTTTCCAGCGGCGGCGGCGTGCAGGCGAATATTCGGATGTATCCGATCGGGAAGGAAAAGCAATAAGCACAGGAAAACATTCCGCAGGGCCTTCTATGGACCCCTTCGCAGGGACTTCCATGAAAACCTTCTGCCCATATACGGCTGAAAAATGAAAAAATGGAATTGGAACCGTACATTACGAATTTTTGTACGGTTATACAATGTAGATTTCTATTTTTAACCGTATTGGAGCATCCTGCCGGGTGTCAAACAGGGGGGCCGGTATGGGAAAAGGAGTCAAACGCAGTATTTTTCCACCCAATGAAAAGAAAAAGTTCTTGGAATATTTCCGGGAACTTTTTCTTTCCGTGATGGAACAGCGGAATTTTCTGTGGTAAAATACGATCTGGAAGCGGAAGGGCTGACCTTCTGACCGGGAGGGAAGCTTTGACAAAGAAGGATGGAAAAAGCGGCTTAAGAAGAGCGGCCGAAACGGGAGGAAAACGAAATGTGGGGAAACGGATTTGAAAACATCTACCGTCTTCAGACGGGAAAGAGCCGGAGCATCAACTGGGAAAACCGGACGGGAGAAAAGGGAAAGGGCGGCATGGCGGCAGGCGATCTGGGGCCTTCCAGAAAGGGCTCGCCCTGTATCCCCCTGGTCCGGGCGGGAGAGACCGTAACGCTGGCGGAAATGGACGGGCCGGGCATCATCCGGCACATCTGGATCACGGTGACGGACCGGACGAGCGACAGGAACCGCTATGTTCTGCGGGATCTGGTGCTGCGGATGTACTGGGACGGGGAGGAAAACCCTTCCGTGGAAAGCCCGCTGGGAGACCTGTTCTGCTGCGGCTTCGGCGTGTCCTATCCGGTAAATTCCCTGCCGGTGGCCGTCAATCCCACCAGAGGGTTCAACCTGTATTTTCCCATGCCCTTCCGGAAAAAGGCGAGGATCACGCTGGAAAATCAGTGCGACGAGGATGTGCATGCCTTTTTCTATCAGGTGGATTACTGCCTGACCGGGGAGCTGCCGGAGGACGCCGGATACTTCCATGCGCAGTGGCGCAGGCAGAGGCTCACGGAAAAGGGGAAGGACTATGTGATCCTGGACGGCGTAAAGGGAAAGGGGCAGTATGTGGGTACTTACCTGGCGCTGACCACCCTGGAACGGTACTGGTACGGAGAGGGCGAGGTAAAGTTTTATCTGGACGGGGATACGGATTATCCCACGATCTGCGGAACGGGAACCGAGGACTATTTCGGCGGCGCCTGGAGCTTCGCGACGCAGGAGCAGGGACGGACAGTGGAAAACACCTTCTGTACGCCTTTCCTTGGATACCCCTACTATTCCACACGGGATACCTTCCTGCATAACGATTACCATACCGATGATCAGCTGCCCCAGCGCAGCTTCTACCGGTGGCACATCCCGGATCCGATTCTGTTTGCAGAAGATCTTCGGGTCACCATTCAGCAGATCGGCGTCAGCCACGGCGGCCTGTTCGAGCGGCAGGACGATGTGGCAAGCGTGGCGTACTGGTATCAGACAGAACCGCATCAGGCGTTTCCGGCTCTGATGGAGCGGAAGGAACGGTGGCCCAGATAATTTGTCACAGACGCTCCGCCATCTGCTTTTTTCTCTGCGTGAAATCCGCCCTGATCTCATCCATCAGCTCCGGCCTTTCCAGAATATCCAGACAGGTTCCCGCCAGGATCTCAGCGGAGAGACGCACTGCCTGGTGGGCTTCTTCCGATTTGCCCGCGTTTAAGTATTCCTGAGAATGGGCGGGAGTGCCGACAGGGACAAAGGCCATGCGGATGCAGGAGCCGGGAATCTCATACATCACGTTCCCGAAGTCCGTGGAGCCGGTCTTTTCTCTGGGAGGGGCGATCTGCGGCGCGTCAAAGGCTCTGGCGTTTTCCATGATCAGTTCGTTCAGCTTCAGGCAGGGGATCTTGGCGCTGTAGGCGGGATCCCGTTCCATAGTGAAGGTGGTTTCCGTCATCAGGGCGGCGCCTTCGATGATCTTTTTAAAACGCTCTACCACCTGGGCCAGATAGCCGGTGTTGTAGGAGCGTAGCGTATATTCCGCGGTCGCCTTTCCGGGCACCACGTTGGTGGGGCCGCCCGCATCCAGCACGGTGTAGTGCATCCGGGTATCCTCCAGCACGTGCTCCCGCAGAAGCTCAATGCCGTGGAAGGAAAGCAGGATGGCATCCAGAGCGCTCCTGCCCTTTTCCGGGTGCATGGCCGCGTGGGCCTCCCTGCCGTGGAAGGTGACACGGAAGTTTTCCAGTGCCATGGTTTTGATATCCACGCAGGTTTCCGGAGCCGCGTGCATCATCAGGGCGATGTCAATATCCCGGAAGCAGCCGTTTTCCTGCATGATGATTTTGCCGCCGAGGCTTTCTTCGGCGGGGGTTCCGTATACGACGATTTTGTAAGGCCGGTCTCCCGCCAGCTTCTGGATGCAGAACGCCGCCCCGAGGATGGCAGGCCCCTGCATGTGGTGACCGCAGCCATGTCCCATGGAGAGAGCGTCGTATTCTGCCAGCAGGCCGAAGGAGGGGCCGCCCGTACCCTGTTCGTAAACGGCGCGGAAGGAGGTTTCCATGCCGCCGACGCCGTGCTCGACCTGGAAGCCGTGCTCTGTGAGCGCGTCCTCCAGAAGCTTACAGGACTGAAATTCCTGACAGCTGATTTCCGCCAGGTCAAAGATACTGTCCGACAGCTCTTCCAGCTGAGGGCCGATCTGATCGATATATTCTCTGATTTTTTCTTTCATGTAAATTTTCCTTCCTGAAACAAAATTTCTCAGTATCCGACGACCGTAGCGAGAGCCATGATCACACAGCCGAGCACGGTCCAGATGAGGAACAGCGGGAACATGAACTTCACCCATCTGCCGTAAGGCACCCTGGAGACCGCCAGCGTTCCCAGCAGGCTGGAGGTGGTGGGAAGCAGCAGGTTGGAGAAGCCGTCGCCCATCTGATAGGCCAGAACCAGCGTCTGGCGGCTGAGGCCGATCAGGTCCGCGACGGGAGCCATCAGCGGGATCGTCACCGCGGCCATGCCGGAACCGGAGGTGATGACGAAGCTGGTGAGGGTCTGGGCCAGGAAGAAGCCGATGCTCTGGATGGAGGCGGGAAGGGAATTGACCGCCGTGGCTACCGCGTTGGAGATCGTGTCGATGATCATGGCGTCCTCCAGCGTCAGGATGATGCCGCGGGCAAAACCGACGGTGAGCGCGCTGCCTGCGATGCCCTTTGCGCCTGCCGTAAAGGTGGTGGCGATTTTGCTGGGAGAAAGGCCCGCGAGGAAACCGCAGATGACGCCCATGGCAAGGAAGAGCGCCGCCATTTCCTCAAAATACCACTGATAGATTAACAGCCCGTAAATCAGGATGCCCAGCGTTCCGAACAGAACGACGAGGACGGCCGCCTGACGGAGGGTGATCTTTTCATCCGCGCCTTTGTCTGCGGTGAATTCCTTTTCATCCGGCAGCCCGGCCAAGATGCTCTTTTCCGGATGCTTCTTGATTTTCCGTTCATAGGCGATGATATAGACGGTGTCGATGACCAGCATGGCGATCAGGAGCACGGCGCGCAGGCCCATGCCGGAAAACAGGGGGACGCCGGCGATATCCTGCGCCACGCCCACGGTGAAGGGGTTCATCAGGCCCGCGGTAAAGCCGGAGGCCGCGCCGACGGTTACCATGGCCATTCCGGTCACCTTATCCAGGCCCAGCGTCAGCGCCATGGTGATGCCGATGGGAACGAAGATGGCGACCTCGTTGGACATGCCCATTGTGGTTCCGAATACGGCAAACAGGGCGAGGAACATGGGAACGACAAAAATTTCCTTTCCCTTCAGCTTCTTTCCTACCGTGCGGCACAGGGCCAGGATGGCTCCGCTCGCGTTCACCAGCTCGAAGGCGCCGCCGATGATCAGCAGGAAGGCGATCACGTCCGCCGCTTCCAGAATGCCCTGATACATGACTACCGGAACCTGGAAAAGGCTGACCGGGCTGGTCCCCTCCGAGGTATAGCTTCCCGCCTGAACCACGGTTTCTCCGGAAACCGGATCCTCATAGCGCACAAACTCGCCGGACGGGACGAACCAAGTTGCAACCGCCGCAATGATGATCAGACAAACGATGATCACCAGAGTGTGCGGCGTTTCAAAACGTTTCTTCTTTTTTTCCATAATTTTTTACGCCTCCATCTCTTTCTGTTTTTGTTTTTTTACGTATCTCTGGAGAATTCCACTTATTATACAGCAAAAGAAATCAGAATGGTAGATTTTTTTGCATAATTTTCATACTTATCCCACGAATCGGGCATTTATGCGCATATTTATTCTTCGGAAAATTCCCTGTTTCCCCTATTGACGGAAGCGGCGGCGGATGATATTCTAAAAATTGAAACGATTCAAAAATTGACGCGGACAGAATCTGCGTCTGCCTCAGCGCGCGAGCCTCAGCACAGTAAAACTGCGTTTTACGACGCTTCGGCATGGAGGAAAAAATGGCGACCATCAAAGATGTGGCGGCCGACGCGGGCGTATCCGTGGGAACGGTCTCCAGAGTGCTGAACAACCTGTATGTGAAGCCGGGAAACCGGGAGCGGGTGGAGGCTTCCATCCGGAAACTGAATTACCGGGTGGATACCTATGCCAGAGGGATGAAGGCGAAGCGGACGTATACGGCGGCGATCCTGGTGCCGGATCTGATCAATCCCTTTTTCGCCATGCTGGTCAACGACGTGGAGCAGGTGCTGGCGGAGTCCGGCTACCGGCTGCTGGTCTGCAATTCCCACAACGATGCGGAGAGAGAGCTTTCCTATCTCAACATGGCAAGACAGAACCGGGTGGACGGCCTCATTGCGCTCACCTACAGCAACCTGGACGAATATCTGGAAGCGGATCTTCCCGTGGTGTCCATCGACCGGCATTTCCCGAAGCAGGGAATCTGCTGCGTGTCCGGCGATAACGCGGAGGGCGGGAGGCTGGCCGCCAGGAAGTTCATCGAAACCGGCTGCCGGAATGTGATCTATTTAAGAAACGGCTCCAGCCTGGAAAACGAGACGCTGAAGCGGGGACAGGCCTTTCTGGAAGCCTGCGCGGAAGCGGGGCTTCCCGCTTCCTCCAGGGACTTCGGGGGAGAAACGACGCTGAGTCAGGAGGGCATCCGTAGGATCGACGCCTTTCTGGAGGAGAGCGTCAGAGACGGCATATGTGAATACGACGGGATTTTTGCCAGCTCCGATGTCCATGCGGTTGTCATTCTGAAAAAACTGAGGGAGCTGGGCGTGCGCGTTCCGGAGCAGGTGCAGCTCATCGGTTACGACGGCCTGCGGGTTTTGAACGTGGGCGACTACGCGGTTTCCAGCATCGCTCAGCCGGTCCGCAGGATGGCGATGTCTTGTGTGGACGTCCTGCTGAAGCTGATTGAAAAAAAGCCCGTCGGAGACAGCGTCATCCTTCCGGTGAAATTCGTGGATGGCGGCACGACAAGATAGAAGAAACAGGAAAAAGATTCTGACAAAGGCCGGAGCGGATTCCGGCAGGAAGGCAAGAGAGGTAATAATGAAAAAACTGGAAAACAAAATCATGCTCATCACCTATTCCGATTCCATGGGACACAACCTGAAGGACTTGGAAGAAATTCTTTCCACCTATTTTAAGGATGCGGTGGGCGGCGTCCACATCCTCCCCTTTTTCCCGTCGTCGGGAGACCGGGGCTTTGCGCCCATGGATTACACGAAGGTGGATCCGGCTTTCGGAGACTGGCAGGACGTGGAACGGCTGGCGGACAGATATTATCTGATGTTTGACTACATGATCAACCATATTTCCGCCCACAGTACGTATTATCAGGATTTTCTGGAAAAAAAGGACGCCTCTGCGTGGAAGGATCTGTTCATCCGCTATAAGGATTTCTGGGAGGGCGGAGAGCCCACCGAAGAGCAGGTGGATGTGATTTATAAAAGAAAGCCGCGCGCTCCCTATGTGGAGGCCCATTTTGCGGACGGTAGTGCGGAGAAGGTCTGGTGTACCTTTGATGAAGAGCAGATCGATATCAATTGTAAGTCGGAAACGGCAAAGAAGTTCATCCGGGACAACCTCACCGGCATGTGCGGCCACGGCGCGGCCATGATCCGTCTGGATGCCTTTGCCTATGCCACAAAGAAGGCGGGAACCAGCTGCTTTTTCATCGAGCCGGAAGTGTGGGAGCTTCTGGATGAGTGTGCGGAAATCGTGAAGCCTTGGGATGTGACGATTCTGCCGGAGATTCACGAGCATTACACCATGCAGAAGAAAATCGAGGAGAAGGGCTACTACGTCTATGATTTCGCCCTTCCCATGCTGCTGATCAACGCCCTGTACTACGGTCAGACCCGGTATCTGAAGCACTGGCTGGAGATCTGCCCCAGAAAGCAGTTCACCACGCTCGACACCCACGACGGCATCGGAGTGGTGGATGTGAAGGACCTGCTTCCGGACGAGGAGATCGACCGGACGAAGGAAGATATCTTCAAGTTCGGGGCCAATGTGAAGAAGATTTACAACACCTCCGCCTACAACAACCTGGACATCTACCAGGTCAACTGCACCTACTATTCCGCTCTGGGAGACGACGACGCGGCCTATCTGCTGGCGAGGGTGGTGCAGTTCTTCGCTCCGGGCATCCCGCAGGTTTACTATGTGGGACTTCTCGCCGGAAAGAACGACCTGAAGCTGCTGGAAGAGACGAAGGTGGGACGCAACATCAACCGCCATTATTATACGAAGGAAGAAATCGCGCAGGAGGTGGAGCGGCCTGTGGTGAAGAAGCTTCTGCATCTGATGGAGTTTAGGAATTCCTTCCCGGCCTTTGACGGCGATTTCCGGATGGAGGACTGCGGGGACGGAAGGCTGGTGATCGTCCGGGAGAAGGACGGCTATACGGCCAGGCTGTCCGCGGATTTCCAGACGAAGGAATTCCATGTGTACACCACGGAGCCGGGCGGAGCGGAGACGGAAAGAGAATTCTGATGCGCTGTTCTGAAAGTTATATGCTGACAAAAGATGCGGGAAAAACACAGCCGGGAGCGGAAGGGTTTCCGGCTGTGTTTTTTGCCCGGGTTCCACAGATACGCCTACCTAATCCCATTTTTCTTCCAACAGAAAATCCCGGATATTACGGTGTCTGATCCCGTCCCGGCTCATATCGAACTCATCCAGAGTAACGACATACTTCGGAAAGTTGTCGCGAATGTGGTTATAGACTCCAAACTCCCGCTGAACCGTATCCTCCGAGGCCAACAGGTAGGCGACCTGAATATACAGCCTGTTTCCACGATCCTCACAGACGAAATCAATCTCCTGGCTGCCCGCCTTGCCGATGGTGACAGTATAGCCCCGGCGCAGCAGCTCCATGTAAACAATGTTTTCCAAAACCAGGTTGATGTCCTTCCTGTTGCCGCCGAACACAGCTTCCCGTATGCCGTGGTCGGCCACGTAATATTTCTCGTTGACAGTGAGAATTTTTCTGCCCTGCAGATCCTGCCGCTTTACCTGGTAGAATAAAAAGGCGTCGGTACATGCCCTGATATAGTTCAGCACGGTTTCCGGAGAAACGGACCGGCCCTCGCTTTTCAGATATTTGGAAAGGGAGGTGGAAGAAAAAGTGGTGCCGATGTTGGAGGTAATGTAGGCAATAATCCGTTCCAGCATATCCACATCCCGGATGTTGTTGCGCTTGACGATATCCTTAAGCTCCACAGAGTTGAACAGATCCCGAAGATACTGGCGGCTGGCCGTATCATCATAGCGCAGATTGCTCAGATATGGCATACCGCCTGCGACCAGATACCTGTTGAAGCATTGCTGAAGACTGGCATCCGGAAAGACCGTATGGTACAGCTCGATAAACTCCGCAAAGGAAAAAGGATAAATCACAAATTCCACATATCGTCCGGCCAGGTAAGTCGCCAGTTCGCCGGAGAGCAGCTTTGCGTTGGAGCCGGTGATGTAGATGTCACAGTCCAGCTTTCTGATGTTTTCCTTTGGGTTTATCAGGCTTTTTGGAGTTCCATGAAGCG
>ENA-UONU01002675-UONU01002675.1-human-gut-metagenome-genome-assembly--contig:-CS51-NODE-2675-length-10063-cov-7.632294_pt1 | contig 10063 bp, 7 predicted proteins | sample MGYA00242462_ERZ724009 | MGnify/ENA metagenome assembly ERZ724009 | reverse complement strand
CCCTCCTCCAAGTATCCCTTCCTTTTTCGCCTTCCAAGAAGAGCGACATGGATAATAAAAAAGTAATCGTACTGACGACGGGCGGAACCATCGCCATGAAGCTTGACCCGGCGCACGGCATCGTGCCCGCGGTGAGCGGCGAGGATCTGGTGGCTTCCGTCCCGGGGCTGCGCGAGGCGTGCCCCATTGAGGTCATGGAATTTTCCAATATTCCAAGCCCGCACATGACGCCGAAACGGATGTTCGAACTCGGCAACAAGGTGGAGGAACTGCTCCGCCATGAGGACATTCTGGGCGTCGCGATCACGCACGGCACGGATACGCTGGAGGAAACCGCGTATCTGCTGGATCTCGTGCACAACAGCGAGAAGCCGGTCTGTCTGACCGGAGCCATGCGATCGGCGGCGGAGATCAGCCCGGACGGACCGGTGAACCTGTTGTGCGCCGTGCGCACGGCGGCGAGTTCCGAAGCCCGGGGCAAGGGCGTGCTTGTAGTCATGAACGAGGAAATCCACGCCGCACGCGAGGTCGTGAAATCCCACTCCGCGAATACGGAAACTTTCGTTTCGCCGTTCTGGGGGCCGCTCGGCTATGTGGACCCCGACCGCGTGGTCTTCCGCCGCAATACGCTCGGCAGGCAATCCATCCGTCCGCCGGAGCTGGTGGAGGACGTACACTTGATCAAGTTGGCGAGCGGCTCGGATTCGCTGCTGATCGATTTTCTGGTGGAGCGGAACGTCAGAGGGCTCGTGCTTGAGGCTTTCGGCCGGGGCAACGTGCCGCCCGCCGCCTTGCCGGGCATCCGCCGTGCCGTGGAGAAAGGGATTCCGGTGGTCATCACCACACGGACCATAGCCGGGCGCGTGCTCGACGTGTACGGCTACGAGGGCGGGGCCAAAACCGTGCTGGAGGCCGGAGGGATTCTCGGCGGCGAGACCAGCGGGCCCAAGGCCCGGCTCAAGCTTATGCTGGCCCTTGGCGTGGCGTCGGGCCGTGACGAGCTGGCGGTCTTTTTCGATACGCCGTGATCGATTTCATGAAAAAGACAAACAGGTAAGCTAAAGATGGCGCGGGCGATTCCGCGTCATCTTTTTTTGCGGCACGGATCGGGAAGAAAACAGGGCGCAACGGTCCGGAATCGCTGACCCGTGGGCCCCCGGGGTGGAAAAAGCCCCGCATTTTTCCGGGACCCCCCGGGATTGTGGGCTTTTTCATTGTTGCGTCTCTTGCTACACTACCCCCGTCCCGACGAAAAATGGGACCCTGGAGAACCCCGTAACTTGCCGTGCCGTATATCGGCAGGATGCCGAGGAGCCTTTTCATGAGCTACCCGAGAGCCCTGACGAGGGCCGTTCTGTGTATGTTGTTGTCTTTGACGCTGTTGGCCTGTGAGGAAGGGGGCAAGGGTGCCCCGGGTTCCTCCGGTCCGCGCGAAGTCGTGATAATCAAACTGGAGCCACGGCGGGAAGTCTACACGACGGCCCTTGCCGGGCGCATCGCGTCGTTTCAGGTGGCGGAAGTCAGGCCGCAGGTCGGCGGCATCCTTCAGCAGCGTCTGTTTACCGAAGGCGCCGACGTGAAGGCGGGGCAGGCCCTGTATCAGATCGATCCCGCCACGTATGAGGCCGCCTTGGACAGCGCGCAGGCCGCGCTCATGAAGGCCGAAGCCAACGTCACCCCGGCGCGGCTGAAGGCGGAGCGTTTCCGTGAGCTGCTGGCGATCAAGGCGGTGAGCAAGCAGGAGTATGACGACGCGCAGGCCGCGTTCAAGCAGGCCGAGGCGGACGTGGCGGTGAACCGCGCCGCCGTGAAGACCGCCCGCATCAATCTGGAATACACCAAAGTCCGTTCCCCCATTTCAGGGCGCATCGGCAAGTCGGCGTTCACGCCCGGCGCGCTGGTGACCGCCAATCAGGCGCAGGCGCTGACCTCCGTGCGCCAGCTTGATCCGGTGTATGTGGATATCACCCAGTCCAGTCAGGATTTGCTGCGGCTGCGCGCTCAATTCACCAATGGGGAATTGCGTTCCGCCGCCGAGGAAGCGCCTGTCCGCCTGAAACTCGAAAACGGCGCCATGTATCCGCATGAGGGCCGCTTGCAGTTCACGGACGTCAGCGTGGACGAAAGCACCGGCATGGTGTCCCTGCGCGCCCTGTTCCCCAATCCCGAACATATTTTGTTGCCCGGCATGTACGTGCGCGCGGTCATCGCCGAGGGCGTGGACGAAAACGCCTTGCTGGTCCCGCAGCGGGCGCTGCGGCGCGATCCGAAGGGGCAGGCTTCCGTGCTCCTTGTGGACGGCGGCGGCAAGGTGGACGTCCGGCTTGTCGACGTGGGCCGTACCGTGGGCGATTCGTGGCAGGTGCTTTCCGGCTTGAAGCCCGGAGACCGCGTCATTGTTGAAGGCGGGCAGAACGTCCGTCCCGGCATGAGCGTGAAGATCAGGGGCGAAGGATAGCGGGGAAGTCGGAGGGGGCCGGGAAAGGGCTGGTTGTCCTATTCGTGGGCCTCTGGGGTTCTGGAGGGCCGGCTGGGACTTGACTCCCGTTCCGCATATCTCCCCGCCGCCAACGGTTTTTGAACAATCAATAACAGTCTGGTGATACGGGGAACCTCCCGTCGGCAGGCGTTTCCCGGTGGTTTCCCTTAACGGCCTTTTTTCGGCCAGCAGAGGATGAAAGCTTCCCTTGAGGAAAAGAGAAGGCCACCAGAGGGCTTTTGAGAGCGCCTATCCTCTTTTTTGAAAAAGTCCCGTATGTAACCATATAACTTCATAGAGAACTTATGGCACGTTTTTTTATAGACCGCCCGGTGTTCGCGTGGGTTATCGCCATCCTGATCATGATGGCTGGGGGGATTTCGATATTCCGCCTGCCCGTGGAGCAGTATCCGCGCATCGCGCCTCCGGTGGTCACCATCACGGCTAAATATTCCGGGGCCTCGGCTCAGACGCTTGAGGACACGGTCGCGCAGGTCATCGAACAAAAACTGAACGGCATCGACGGCCTGCTGTATATCAACTCCACCAGCGACGCCGCCGGGCAGGTCTCCATCCGGCTCACCTTCGATCCCGATACCAATCCCGACGTGGCGCAGATGCAGGTGCAGAACAAGCTCCAGCTCGCCACTTCGTCCCTGCCGGAAGAAGTGACGCGGCAGGGCATCACCGTAACCAAGGTGGCGGACAGCTTCCTTCAGATGTACGCGTTCGTGTCGTCCGACGATTCCATGAGCGCGGCGGACCTGTGCGATTTTGTGGGCTCCACCATCCTTGACCCCCTGAGCCGTGTGGACGGCGTGGGCGAAGTGTCCCTGTTCGGCGCGCCCTATGCCATGCGAATCTGGCTCAACCCCTCGAAGCTCCTCTCATACAGCCTGACGCCGTCCGACGTGATCAATGCGGTGAAGGCCCAGAACAAACAGGTTTCGCTCGGGGAAGTCGGCGGCAAGCCCATCCGGGACGGGCAGCAGATGAACGTCACCATCAAGGCGCAGAAACAGCTCACGTCCGTTCCGGAATTCGAGCGCATCCTGCTGCGCGTCAATCCCGATGGCTCCGCCGTACGCCTCCGGGACGTGGCCCGTGTGGAACTGGGGCAGGAAAGCTACACATCGTCGGCCCGCTACAACGGCAAGCCCGCGGCGGGCGTGGGCATCAAACTGGCTTCGGACGCCAACGCCCTGAACACGTCAAATGCGGTGGCGGCCTTCATTGAGGACATGCGCCCCTATTTCCCGCACGGCGTGGAAGTGGTGTCGCCCTACGATACCGTTCCGTTCATCAAGATTTCCATCATCGAGGTGGTCAAGACCCTGCTTGAGGCCATCGTGCTGGTGTTCGCGGTCATCTACCTGTTCCTCCAGAACTTCCGGGCCACAATCATCCCTTCGTTGGCGGTTCCCGTGGTTCTGCTCGGCACGTTCGGCGTCATGGCGGCGTTCGGGTTCAGCATCAATACGCTGACGATGTTCGGCATGGTGCTGGCAATCGGCCTGCTTGTGGACGATGCCATCGTCGTGGTCGAAAACGTGGCCCGCGTCATGGAAGAGGACGGGCTGCCTCCGCGCGAGGCCACCATCAAGACGATGGGCCAGATCACCGGCGCGCTCATCGGCGTGGCGGCGGTGCTGTCCGCCGTGTTCGTGCCGATGGCCTTTTTCGGCGGCACCGTCGGCGCCATCTACCGCCAGTTCTCGCTGACCATCGTGTCGGCCATGATCCTTTCCGTCGTCGTGGCGGTGGTGCTGACGCCCGTATTGTGCTCCACCTTTCTGAAGCCCGGCCACATGGCCTCGCAGCATGGCTTCTTCGGCTGGTTCAACCGGAGTTTCGACCGGGCGACCACGGCCTACAGGGGGGCCGTCGGCAGGATCATCAAGGTCGGCGGCAGGATGATGGTCATATATTTGGCCATGCTCGTGTGCGCGGGCTGGATCTTGTGGCGTATGCCCACGTCGTTTCTGCCCAACGAGGATCAGGGCATCCTGACCGTGGAAATCCAGCTCGGCCCGGGATCGACGGAAACGGAAACCCTGAAGATCGTGGAACAGGTGGAGCGCCATTTCCTTGAGAATGAAAAGGAAAACGTGCATGGCATGATGCTGACCCTTGGGCGCGCATCGGGCGGCAAGGGGCAAAGCACCGCGCGCGGGAACATCCGCCTCCGCGACTGGAGCGAGCGCAAAGATCCTGAGCGGCGCGCGCAGGCCATCATCGACCGGGCGAATCAGGCTTTTTCCTCAATCATCAATGCCCGTGTATTCGTCTCCGCGCCCCCGGCGATCCGCTCGCTCGGCAACGCCACCGGCTTTGACTTCGAGTTGCAGGATCAGGCGGGGCTTGGGCATGAAGCCCTCATCGCGGCGCGGGATCAGCTGATGGAGCTGGCGCGGCGCAGCCCCCTGCTGCGGAACGTCCGAACTTTCGGGCAGGACGACAGCCCGCAGCTGGAAGTTGACATCGATCAGGAAAAGGCCGGGGCGTTCGGCTTGCCCCTCGACGCCATCAACACGGATCTTTCGGCGGCGTGGGGCGGGAAGTACGTCAATGACTTCGTGGACCGCAGCCGCGTCAAAAAGGTGTATGTGCAGGCCGATGCGCCGTTCCGCATGAAGCCCGAAGATTTCAACAGATGGTACTTCCGCAACGACAAGGGCGAGATGGTGCCGTTCACGTCCATCGGCGAGGCCCGCTGGACGTACGGCCCCATGCAGCTTGAGCGCTACAACGGCGTGTCCGCCGTGCGGATACAGGGCCGCGCCGCCGCCGGGATGAGTTCGGGTACGGCCATGCTGGAGATGGAACGGCTGATGGGGGAACTTCCCGAAGGCATCGGCTACCAGTGGACGGGGATGTCCTTTCAGGAGCGCCTTTCCGGTTCGCAGGCGCCGTTCCTCTATGCCTTGTCCATCTTGGTGGTGTTCCTCTGCCTCGCCGCGCTGTACGAGAGCTGGAGCATTCCGCTGTCGGTCATTTTGGTCGTGCCCCTCGGCGTGCTGGGCGCCTTGGTCGCGACCAGCGCGCGCGGGCTGTCCAACGATGTGTATTTCCAGATCGGCCTGTTGGCGACCATCGGGCTCGCGGCGAAGAACGCCATTCTGATCGTGGAGTTCGCGCGGGAGTTGTTCCAGCAGGGCGCGAGCCTCGCGGACGCCGCGATGGAAGCGGCCCGGTTGCGCTTGAGGCCCATCCTCATGACTTCTTTGGCCTTCCTCATCGGCGTATTGCCGCTGGCGATAAGTACCGGGGCGGGTTCGGGAAGCCAGAATGCCATCGGGACCGGCGTCATGGGCGGCACGTTCGCGGCAACGGTTCTTGGGATTTTCTTTGTCCCGGTCTTTTTCGTCTTGGTCTTCCGCCTGTTCAACCGGAAGGCCCGGGAAGGCCGGGGAACCGTCGTTCCGAAGGAAAAGCGTTAGAAAATCCGTCCGGCTTGACTTTGGCGCAACAGGAGGTAGTGTAAAGACAATCCTGTATTGTCCAACTCGTTACGCTGGAGGCGTCTCATGGAACTGAAGAAGATCCTTTGCGCAGTCGACCTGAAGGACAGCGTCAACCCTGCCGTGGAATATGCGAAGATGCTCTCGGAACTTTCGGGGGCTTCGCTCTCGGCTATTTATGTCGTCTCGTCGCGTTCGGCTTATGAGAACCTGCAAGTCCCTGTGGAGGACATCGCCAAGGGGATGCGAAGCATCTGGTCCCGTGCCCGGGGGGATATGGATGCTTTCGTGGAGAAGCAGTTCCCCGGCATGGACGTCAACGGGCTCATCTATGAAGGGCGCCCCGCCGAGAAGATTGTGGAGATCGCCAAGGAACTCGGCGTCGACATGATCGTCATGGGAACCCACGCCCGCGAAGGGTTGGATCGGCTGTTCTTCGGCTCCGTGGCCAATGAGGTGGTGAAGTCCGCCAAGTGCCCCGTGATGACCATCCGGCCCTCCAAGAAGCCCGAGTAGGCACTTCAAAAGGCATTGTCATCAAGAGAGGATCTGGGAAGGTCCTCTCTTTTTCTTTCCGGCGGGTACGAGGGCATGGAACGGGGCAGCGAAGGCGGCGGGAGCGCCTGCATGGGCATGAAGCCGTTTCCGTGAGCGGATTGGGTGCTATGGCTTTGCGCATGGTGCGCATGTGTCTTGGAGACGATGTTTCCGGGCCCAGATTGGCTCATGGATTCTTATACAATTCAAAGTGAAAGAAATATAGGACGAAAATCATCGATTCTCTGTTGTTACTTTTCTTTGTATTGTATTACTCATGGTTTTACGGCGTGAGGCGTGCCCTTTTGGCTGCCGTCGGCCCGACACAAGGAGATTCGGTTATGTGGAAAACGTTTCTGATGAGTTGCATCATGATGCTGTCCGTTTCCGGCGTTGCGCTTGCGCACTTCGGCATGGTCATCCCTTCTGCGGGCACGGTGACGGACAAGAAGGACGCCGACGTCACGCTGGACCTGTCCTTTACCCATCCTATGGAAATGCAGGGTATGCCGCTGGCCAAGCCGAAAGCGGTGCAGGTCATTGCCAATGGCAAGACTGAAGACCTGAAACCCAGCCTCAAAGCCAAAAAAATCGTGGATCACGACGGCTGGACCGCGCAGTATGCGATCAAGCGGCCCGGCGTCTATCAGTTCGTCATGGAGCCGCAGCCGTACTGGGAGCCCGCCGAGGATTGCTACATCGTCCATTACACCAAGGCGTATGTGGCGGCGTTCGGCGAAGAGGAAGGCTGGGATGAGCCCGCCGGGCTCAAGACGGAAATCGTTCCCCTGACCCGTCCCTTCGGCAATTATGCTGGCAATGTGTTTCAGGGGCAGGTGCTGCTGAACGGCAAGCCCGTGCCCGGCGCCGATGTGGAAGTCGAGCTGTACAACAAGGATAAGAAGTACGAAGCGCCCAACGAGTATATGGTGACGCAGGTCGTGAAGGCCGACGCCAACGGCGTCTTCACCTATGCCGTGCCTTTTGCGGGCTGGTGGGGCTTCGCCGCGCTGAATACCGCCGATGAGAAGCTTGATCACGACGGCACGCCCAAGAATGTCGAGCTTGGAGCCGTGCTGTGGGCCGAATTCGTCGACCCGGTGAAGAAGTAAAAAAAGACAAGCGGGAGGGTGCCGCAGTGGGTGTGGCGAACGCCTGTCGGCATGCTCTCCGATTCACCCTGCCTGCAGGGATTGCGCAGGAGGGGAGGAACAGGCGTTCCGCTGCTTCGAGAACTCGGGAAAGCCTGGAACAGGGATCCGTAAAGACGAGCGTTTTTGAAGAGGGAAGGCCGGGCTCCGCGCTGGCTGGTTTGGGGAAGGGAGGGTGAAACTTTTTCCGGAAAGTTTTCGTCTCCTTTCCCCAAATTCCTTCCTCGGTAAAACAAATCGAAGGTGAACCATGCATATTTCGGAAGGGGTGCTTTCCCCGGCGGTCCTTGGGGCAGGAGCCGTGCTGGCGGCGGCCGGTATTGTCATTGGGCTGCGGAAACTGGACTACGACAGGCTGATGACGGTGGCGATTCTGGCCGCGGCCTTTTTTGTGGGCTCACTCATCCATGTGCCCATAGGCCCGAGCAGCGTGCACCTCATCCTGAACGGGCTCCTCGGGATGCTGCTCGGCTGGGCGGCGTTCCCGTCCATTTTTGTGGCGCTCATGCTTCAGGCGATCCTGTTCCAGTACGGCGGCATCACCGTACTTGGCGTGAATACCTTCAATATGGCTTTTCCGGCGGTCGTCTGCTACTACGCGTTCCGCCCCATGCTGTTGAAATCCGCACGTCAGCGGATTGTCGGCGCATTCTGCTGCGGGGCTCTCTCCGTCGCCGGGGCCGGGCTGCTGACGGCGCTGTCGCTGAGTTTCAGCGCTGAAGGCTTTCTCCGTACCGCACAGATCTTGTTTCTGGCGCACATCCCCGTCATGATCGTGGAAGGCGTGATCACCGCGCTGGCGGTTTCGTTCATTGCCAAGGTCCGCCCGGAAATCCTGCAATTTTGCAAGGAATAGCGATATGCGTATGTTTCGCCTTTGGTGCATGGCGTTGTGCCTCGTATTCGCCGGAGCCTCGTTCGCTTCGGCGCACCGCGTGAATATCTTCGCCTTTGTGGATGGGGATGCCGTACAGGTCGAGTGTGGGTTCAACAGAAGCCAGAAGGTCAAGCAGGGGACCGTGGAGGTCTTTGACGCAACGACCGGCGCGCGGCTGTTGCAGGGAACCACCGATGATAACGGGGTGTTCCGGTTCCCGGTGACGGCGGAGCTCCGCGAGGCCGGGCACGATCTCAACCTCCGGATCATCGCCGGGGAAGGGCACCAGAACGACTGGACCGTGGCCGCCGACGAGCTGGCTTCTTCGGGAACCCCGAAGGCCGTCGCTGTTGCCGCTGCGGAAGTCCCGGCTACCCCGGCCTCCCTTGTCGCCGGACAGGCCGCGCCTTCTGCCGCCGCTCCGGTTGCGGCGGTTTCCGGCGGCGCGACGCCCGCCGAGATCGAGCGCATCGTCGACGCCGCACTGGACGCCAAACTGTCCCCCATCAAACGTATGCTTGCGGAACAGGCGGAAGCCGGTCCGAACCTCCGGGACATCATCGGGGGCATCGGCTGGATTTTCGGGCTGATCGGCGTTGCGGCGTATTTCAGGCGCCGGCCCTGATGTTTGACGAACCCTTTGCCCACGGGCGCTCTTTGGTGCACGCCGTCGACCCCAGATTCCGTCTGGTGGCGGCGTTCGTGTGCGCCGTGTGCCTGGCCGTGGTGCGGACTCCCGAGGCGGCATGGTTCGGGTTCGGCATGGCCGCGCTGCTCCTTGCTCTCAGCAGGCCGCCGATGCGGCCCGTGCTCCGGCGGCTGGCCGTGGTCAATGTGTTCATTGCGTTCCTTTGGCTGACGGTCCCCCTGACCTCGGGCGGAGACGTTATCGCCGCGTGGGGGCCGCTGGAGGTCAGCCGCGCGGGGGTGTTGCTGACCCTGCTCGTAACCATCAAGTCCAATGCCATCGTCATGACGTTCCTCGCGCTGGTGGCGACGATGGATTCCCCGACCATCGGCTATGCGCTGGAGCGGCTGCGCTTCCCGTCCAAGCTGGTTTTCCTGTTTCTGTTCACGTACCGTTATCTGCATGTGATCGCCGATGAATGGCACAAGCTGCACGGCGCGGCGCGGCTGCGCGGGTTCGCGCCCAAGACCAACATGCATACGTACCGTACCTTCGGCAACATGCTCGGCATGGTCTTTGTGCACAGCTTCGACCGTTCCGTGCGGGTCTACGAAGCCATGATCCTGCGCGGCTTTTCCGGGCGTTTTCAGTCCGTGACCGCTTTCCGGGCCACATCCCGCGATGCCGTGTTCGCCGTGGCGGCGTTCGCGTGCATGGTTTGCCTCGTGGCCTTTGATCTGTATCTGGAGTTTCCCCGTGGCTGAGCCCATTTTCGCGCTGGAGCATATTTCGTTCACATATCCCGGAGGACGGCAGGTCTTCCGGGATATGGATTTTGCCCTGTACCCTGACCGGAAGATCGGCTTGTACGGTCCGAACGGAAGCGGCAAGACGACGTTTTTTCGGTTGATCATGGGGCTGGCGGCACCG
>ENA-UONU01002673-UONU01002673.1-human-gut-metagenome-genome-assembly--contig:-CS51-NODE-2673-length-10067-cov-5.403316_pt1 | contig 10067 bp, 10 predicted proteins | sample MGYA00242462_ERZ724009 | MGnify/ENA metagenome assembly ERZ724009 | reverse complement strand
TGGCCGCCCCTGACCGTCCCGCGGTCCCGGCCCAGCTCCTCCGGGGGCACCCCCAGCAGCAGCAGGGCCCCCGCCGCCGCCAGCACAGACAGGGGAGACATGTGATCCGGCAGGCGGAGGGGCAGCTCCTGCCGCTCCACCACCCGTCCCTCCACCGTCACCAGCTCCCGCTGGATGGCGCACCACAGCTGCCGCCCCTCCCGGCTGGACAGGGTCAGGGTGTCCCTGGGCCCGGTGCCGTAGCTTACCGCCGCCGCGGGGTCCAGCCCGGAGAGCAGCCCCCCCGCTCCGCCGGGCAGAAGCACCGTCCGGCACCCAGTGGGCAGCTGCCTCCTCCGCTCCGCTGCCCGGGGGGAGACCACCAGCAGCCAGGGTGATCCTCCCGCTGCCGTGCGCCGGTCCCGCTCCCCCAGCTGCCGGCGCACCGCCTCCCCGATGCCCTCGCTCTCCTCGGCTACCCAGAAATTCTCCAAAGATCCCGCCCCTTTCCTCCTCAGTCTGGGGCATTTCCCCTCTTTTTATTCCCGCCCCGTCCATTCTTTCCCTTTTTGTCTGTCTCCCAGCCTCTTTTTTCTGTCCCGGGCCGCTCCGCCCTTTTCTTGACTTTCTCCGCCCAAATGGGGTATTATTATAATTGTTATTTTGCGCGGTCCCGCGCCGCATTGTACTGTGAGGGATCTTTATTACTATGGCTCAGAAGAAACCCAGCTACGGCAACGAATCCATCTCCGCCCTAAAAGGGGCCGACCGGGTCCGCAAGCGCCCCGGCGTCATCTTCGGCTCCGACGGGCTGGAGGGCTGCGAGCATGCCGTGTTTGAGATCATGTCCAACGCCATCGACGAGGCCCGGGAGGGCCACGGCGATCTCATCATCGTCACCCGGTTCGAGGACAAGTCCATCCAGGTGGAGGACTTCGGCCGGGGCTGTCCGGTGGACTGGAACGAAAAGGAGCAGCGCTACAACTGGGAGCTGGTGTTCTGTGAGCTGTACGCCGGCGGCAAGTACGGCGGGGACGGCGACAACTATGAGTATTCCCTGGGCCTCAACGGCCTGGGCTCCTGCGCCACCCAGTACGCCAGCGAGTATTTCGACGCAACCATCTACCGGGACGGCTCCAAATACACCCTCCACTTTGAGAAGGGGGAGAATATCGGCGGGCTCCACAAAGAACCCACTGACCGGGGCAGAAAGACGGGCTCCACCTTCCGCTGGAAGCCCGACCTGGAGGTCTTTACCGACATCGACATCCCCGTGGAGTACTACCTGGACGTGATGAAGCGCCAGGCTGTGGTCAACTCCGGCGTCACCTTCCGCTTCCGCAACCAGACCGGTGGGAAGTTCGAGACCACCGACTTCCGCTATGACAACGGCATCCTGGACTATGTCACTGAACTGGCTGGGGAAAATCCCCTGACCCAGCCGGTGTTTTGGCAGACCGAGCGGAAGGGCCGGGACCGGGAGGACAAGCCGGAGTACAAGGTGAAGCTGTCGGTCTCCTTCTGCTTCTCCAACCGGGTGTCCATCGTGGAGCACTACCACAACTCCTCCTGGCTGGAGCACGGGGGCAGCCCGGAGAAGGCCATGAAATCCGCCTTCGTCTCCGCCATCGACGCCCGGCTCAAGCAGCTGGGCAAGTACCAGAAGTCGGAGGGCAAGATCAGCTTCAACGACATCCAGGATTGCCTGGTACTGGTCTCCAACAACTTCTCCACCCAGACCAGCTACGAGAACCAGACTAAAAAGGCCATCAACAACAAATTCGTCCAGGAGGCTATGACCGATTTCCTCCGCGCCCAGCTGGAGGTCTATTTCATCGAGAACCCCTTCGACGCAGACAAGATCTGCGAGCAGGTGCTCATCAACAAGCGCAGCCGGGAGACCGCGGAAAAGACCCGCCTGAACATCAAAAAGAAGCTGTCCGGCTCCATGGACATCTCCAACCGGGTGCAGAAGTTCGTGGACTGCCGCACCAAGGACGTGTCCCGCCGGGAGCTCTACATCGTGGAGGGAGACTCCGCCATGGGGGCGGTGAAGCTCAGCCGGGATGCGGAGTACCAGGGCATTATGCCCGTCCGGGGCAAGATCCTCAACTGCCTCAAGGCGGATTACGCCAAGATCTTCAAAAACGAGATCATTACCGACCTGCTCAAGGTCATGGGCTGCGGAGTGGAGGTCCAGGACAAGCACGTGAAGGACCTGGCCTCCTTTGACCTGGACAGCCTGCGCTGGAACAAGGTGGTCATCTGCACCGATGCCGACGTGGACGGCTTCCAGATCCGCACCCTGATCCTCACCATGCTCTACCGCCTAACCCCCACCCTGATCCAGCAGGGCTATGTCTACATCGCGGAGTCCCCCCTGTACGAGATCACCTGTAAGGAAAAGACCTGGTTTGCCTACTCAGACAAGGAAAAAAACGACATCGTCGCCTCTCTGGAGGGAAAAAAGTGCGATGTGCAGCGCTCCAAGGGCCTGGGCGAGAACGAGCCCGATATGATGTGGCTGACCACCATGAACCCTGAGACCCGCCGGCTCATCAAGGTGATGCCGGAGGACGTGGAGCGCACCGCCCAGGTCTTTGACCTGCTGCTGGGGGATGACCTCCAGGGGCGCAAGAGCCACATCGCAGACAACGGCTACAAATATCTGGAGCTGGCGGACATCTCGTAATCATCTCATCACGAGCGGCAGGGAGAAGCCCAATGTCAGACGATTCCATTGTGATGTTTGGATTTTCCATCCTGTGTATCTTCTTTCTCCTGCTGGGCATCATCCTGTACAGGACTGACGCTGCAATTCAGGCCCTCTGCTATTTTAAGGACGGAGGCATCTATCTGGTCAAAAACGGCAGGCGACTTGCCGACGACACGCCGGAGGACCGCCGTCGGCTGGCCAGATGGCTGGGGCGCTTTGTGATCGGCCTTTCCTGCCTGATGTTTCTCTTTCTTTTATTGCTTTACTTCACATGAGATCGCAGCGGAGGAACACACCTATGAACCTGTTCGACATCCTGGGTCCCGTCATGGTGGGGCCCTCCAGCTCCCACACGGCGGGGGCGGTGCGCATCGGCCGCATGGCCCGGGCTCTGCTGGGGCAGGAGCCCGTCCGGTCCCAGCTGCTGCTCCACGGCTCCTTTGCCTCCACCGGAGAGGGCCACGGCACCCACCAGGCCCTGGTGGCCGGGCTGCTGGGCCTCTCCCCGGCCGACGGCCGGGTCCCAGACAGCTTCCGTCTGGCCCGGGAGCGGGGGCTGTCCTTCTCCTTCGGCACCTGCGTCCTGCGGGACGTCCACCCCAACAGCGCCCTCATCCGTCTTGAGGATGCCGGGGGCGGACAGCTGGAGGTGGGGGCCTCCTCCCCTGGGGGCGGGCGCATCCGGGTCTTTCAGGTGGATGGACTGCACACCTCCTTCAGCGGGGAGCTGCCCACCCTGGTGGTCCACAACACCGACCAGCCCGGCTGCGTCAGTCAGGTCACCGGCGTGCTGGCCAGGCGGGGCCTCAACGTGGCCACCCTCCAGCTCAATCGGGGCGGCCGGGGCGGCAGCGCCGTCATGGTCATCGAGTGCGACCAGCCCATCCCCGAGGACGCCGCCCGGGACGTGCGGGCCCTGCCCGGCATCCTGCGGGTCACCCGCTACACCCCGGAAGAACAGGAGGTGCCCCTTTGATCGCCTTTGACTCCATCGCCCAGATGCTCCAGGATACGGAACAGTCCGGCCTGCCCCTCTGGGAAAACATTCTGGAATCCGACTGCCGGCGGCAGGACCTGCCCCGCGCCCGCTCTCTGGAGCGGATGGGGGCCATGCTGGACGCCATGGTGCAGGCGGACGAGAGCTATCAGGCCCAGGACCGCTCCCACAGCGGCCTGTCCGGGGGTGACGGGGCCAAAATGACCCTGTACGCCGCCGGGGCCCCCCTGTGCGGCCCCCTTCTCTCCCAGGTGATGGCCGGGGCTCTGCGGATGGGGGAGTGCAACGCCTGCATGAAGCGCATCGTGGCCGCCCCCACGGCGGGGGCCTGCGGCGTGCTGCCCGCGGTGCTCCTCCCCTGCGCCCGGCACTTCTCTCTCTCCAGGGAGCAGCTGGTCCAGGCCCTGTATGTGGCCTCCGGCTTCGGAATGGTCATCGCCGCCCGGGCCTCCATCTCCGGGGCCGAGGGCGGCTGTCAGGCGGAGATCGGCTCTGCCGCCGCCATGGCCGCCCCCGCCCTGGTCCACCTCCGGGGCGGCACTCCCTCCATGATGGCTCACGCCTGCGCCATGGCTGTGAAGAATCTGCTGGGGCTGGTGTGCGATCCTGTGGGCGGGCTGGTGGAGGTCCCCTGCGTCAAGCGCAACGTCATCGGGGCCATGGACGCCCTTTCGGCGGCCCAGATGGCTCTGGCCGGCATCGAGAGCCGGGTCCCCCCAGACCAGGTTCTGGACGCCATGGCAGAGGTGGGCCGTTCCCTGCCCCCCTCCCTCCGGGAGACGGGAAAGGGCGGCCTGGCCGCAACACCCTTTGGGATGGCGTACGCACCCAAGGAGGGGTGATATGAAACGGCTCACACATCTCTTTTTCTATACACTGGCATCCATCGCTTTTCTGAATGTCTTCTCACACAGTTTTCCCTCTCTCCCCGCTCTGTACGCCTGCATGACCATTTTCTCTCTGTTATTCGGTGTATCCTTTCTGACGGCCAGCGGAATGCCTTCCGCCTGGACAAGTCGGAAAGTTTCCTCCGCCGTATGGGATCACTGGAAAAAGATCCTCGGAGCTCTGTTTTTGCTCAATGGAGCGCTCTGCCCCACAGGTTTTCTTCTGTGGTTTTTTCTGCGGTTCGACCAGGATCTTATTTTATGTACTCAAATCTTTGGATCTTTGAGCATTTGTTTTGCCAGCCTGATCCCTCTATATCGGGCAGATGCGTGATCTCTTTCAGTGTTTGATTGAAAATGTCCCCCTAAGCTGGGGCAGAAGATAGGACGGATATCCCTATGCCAAAGAAGAAAAACCCCGACGAGACCAAACCCAAGGTAACCAACCCCAACGTCATGGGCCTGCGGCCCGAGGTGCTGGAGCAGCCCATCACCGAGACGCTGGAGATCAACTATATGCCCTATGCCATGTCGGTCATCGTCTCCCGGGCCATCCCGGAGATCGACGGCTTCAAGCCCTCCCACCGGAAGCTGCTCTACACCATGTATCAGATGAAACTGCTGGGCGGGGCCCGTACCAAGAGCGCTAACGTAGTAGGCCAGACCATGAAGCTCAACCCTCACGGGGACGCCGCCATCTACGACACCTTGGTCCGCCTCTCCCGGGGCTACGGGGCCCTGCTCCACCCCCTTGTGGACTCCAAGGGCAACTTTGGAAAGGTGTACTCCCGAGACATGGCCTGGGCTGCCAGCCGATACACCGAGGTGCGGCTGGACCCCATCTGCGCCGAGCTGTTTCGGGACATCGACCAGGACACCGTGGACTTTGTGGACAACTACGACGGCAAGCTGAAGGAGCCCACCCTCCTGCCCACCACCTTTCCCAACGTGCTGGTCTCTGCCAACCAGGGCATCGCCGTTGGCATGGCCAGCAACCTGTGCGGCTTCAACCTGGGGGAGGTGTGCGACACCACCATCGCCTATCTGAAGGACCCGGACCACGATCTCATGTCCACCCTGAAGGCCCCCGACCTGCCCACCGGTGGTGAACTGCTCTACGACGCCTCGGAGCTGGCCTCCATCTACCGCACCGGACGGGGCTCCTTCAAGGTGCGCGCCAAGTGGCGCTACCTCAAGGCGGACAACATCATCGAGGTCTACGAGATCCCCTACTCCACCACCGTGGAGGCGATCATGGACAAGGTGGCTGAGCTCATCAAGTCGGGCAAGATCCGTGAGATCGCCGACATGCGGGACGAGACCGACCTGTCCGGCCTGAAGCTGACTATCGACCTGAAGCGGGGCACTGACCCGGACAAGCTGATGGCCAAGCTGTTCAAGTCCACCCCCCTGATGGACAGCCAGTCCTGCAACTTCAACATCCTCATCGCCGGGATGCCCCGGGTGATGGGGGTGCGGGAGATCCTGGAGGAGTGGACCGCCTGGCGCAGCGACTGCGTGCGCCGCCGCACATACTTCTCCCTGAAGAAGAAGCAGGAGAAGCTGCACCTGCTCAAGGGCCTCAAGCGCATCCTGCTGGACATCGACCGGGCCATCCGCATCATCCGGGAGACCGAGGAGGACGCGGAGGTAGTGCCCAACCTGATGATCGGCTTTGGCATTGACCAGATCCAGGCCGAGTTCGTAGCCGACATCCGCCTGCGGAACATCAACAAGGAGTACATCCTCAAGCGCACCCAGGAGGTGGACTCCCTGGAGGAGGAGATCGCTGACCTCCAGGACCTGGTGAACAGCCCCCGCCGTATCCGTCAGGTCATCATCGGTGAGCTGGAGCAAGTCAAGAAAAAGTACGCCCTCCCCCGCCGCACCGATATCGTCTATGACCACCAGACCGAGGAGCTGCTCACCGCTGAGGAGGAGGTCCCCGACTACCCGGTGAATCTCTTCCTGTCCCGGGAGGGATATCTGAAGAAAATCACCCCCCAGTCCCTGCGGATGTCCGGCGAGCAGAAGTATAAGGACGGCGACGGCCCCTTCCTTACCTGGGAGGCCTCCAACCGGGACGAGCTGCTGGTCTTTACCGACAGGCAGCAGTGCTATAAGACCCGGCTCAGCGAATTTGAGGACACCAAGGCCAGCGTGCTGGGGGACTACCTGCCCACCAAGCTTGCCATGGACCAGGAGGAGCGGGTGGTCTGGGCCTGCATCCCCGGGGACTACCGCCGCCAGCTGCTCTTCTTCTTTGACAACGGCAAGGCGGCCCGGGTGGAACTGTCCGCCTACCAGACCCAGACCCGCCGGAAAAAGCTCACCGGGGCCTATTCCGACAAGGCCCCCCTGGTCTCCGCCTTCCTGCTGGAGGAGGACCAGGAGATGGCGGTCTACTCCACCGAGGGGCGCTGCATGATCTTCCACACCTCCGCCCTCTCCCCCAAGACTACCCGCACCACCCAGGGGGTCAACGTCATGTCCCTCAAGCCTAAATACCGGGTGGAGAAGGCCCTGCCCCTGGCTCAGACCCCCATCCGCAACGCCGCCCGCTACCGGGCCCGCTCCCTGCCCATTGCGGGAGCCCTCCTTCGGGAGCCCGACCGGGGAGAGGAGCAGATGACCCTGCTGTAACACCACCGTCCCGGGCAGCCGCCGCGCCGCCCAACCAGAAAAGGAAAGGAAGTTTTTTTGTGCGCACCGGCAAGCTCTGGGCCGCCTTCCGGCCCTATCTGTGGATCACACTGGCCTCCGCTGTCTTTGCCCTGGGCTTTGACTGGTGCTATGTTCCCAACCAGATCACCTTGGGCGGGATGACCGGCCTGGGGCAGATCATTCATGCCATCGTCCCCGCCATCCCGGTGGGCAGTGCGGTCATCGCCCTCAACCTGCCACTGTTCCTGCTGGGCTGGCGGCTGCTGGGGTGGAAGCTGCTGGCCTCCTCCCTCTTCGCCACCGCCGCTACCTCCCTGGGGGTGGACCTGCTGGCCGCCTGTTACTCCTTCCCGCCCATGGACCCCATGCTGGCCTCCGTCTTCGGCGGCGCGCTGATCGGGCTGTCCCTTGGGATGGTGTTCCTCCAGGGAGCCACCACCGGCGGCACCGATCTCATCGCCCGGCTGCTGAAGCTCCGCTTCGGCCATCTGCCCATGGGCACCCTAGTCATGGCGGTGGACCTGGTGGTCATCGCCCTGGCCGCTCTGGCCTTCCACAGCCTGAGCAGCGCCCTGTACGGGCTGGTCTCCCTGTATATCTCCTCCCTGGTCATCGACCGGGTGCTCTACGGCCTGGACAACGCCAAGGTGGCCTATATCATCAGCGACCGCCCCCAGGAGATCATCCGCTCCATCAGTACGGAGCTGGACCGGGGCGTCACCATCCTCCGGGGGGCCGGGGCCTGGTCCGGGGAGGCAAAAGACGTGCTCATGTGCGCCTTCAAGCAGAAGCAGATCGTGGCCCTGAAGCGGGCGGTAAAGGAGACCGACCCCTCCGCCTTTCTCATCGTCTGCGATGCCCACGAGGTGCTGGGCCAGGGCTTCCACAGCTATCACCAGCATGACCTGTGATCCATTCATTTTTTCAGGGAGGTATCACCATGGCAGATCTGGAAAAACTCCGCGCCAACCTGGAGGCCCGCGGCTTCCGCACCGCCTACTTCCCCACCGCAGATGAGGCGGCCGCCTATCTGGACGGCCAGATCGATGGGAAAACGGTGGGCATCGGCGGGTCCATGACGGTGAAGGAGATGGGGCTCTACCCCAGGCTGGCTGCCCACAACCAGGTGGTCTGGCACTGGGAGGGGGGCGCCCTGAGGGACGCCGTCCTCACCGATGTGTACATCACCTCCGCCAACGCGCTGGCGGAGACCGGGGAGATCGTCAACATCGATGGCAACGGCAACCGGGTCTCCTCCACCCTGTACGGCCACCAGAAGGTCTACTTCCTGGTGGGTGTCAACAAGGTCGCCCCCGATTTTGAGGCGGCACTGTGGCGGGCCCGGAACGTGGCCGCCCCCAAGCGGGCACAGTCCATGGGGTGCAGGACCCCCTGCGCCGCCAAGGCAGACCGGTGCTATGACTGCAAGAGCCCGGAGCGCATCTGCCGAGGACTTGCGGTTCTTTGGGCTCGTCCCAATGCCACAGAGGAGATGGAAGTCGTACTGATCGGAGAGGCGCTGGGGATGTGAGCCCCGGCGGGAACATGGGAGGAGGGATCTGATGAAATGGAGGCTCTGCGCGGCCGTGGCCGCGCTGTCCCTGCTGCTGTCCGGGTGCTCCTCACTGCTCGCCCGCAGCTACACCAGCGTGACTCCCCACAGCGCCACGCCCCCTGCCGAGGGGGACTCCTCCATCCTTCGGGTGGAGAACTACCAGGAGCTGGTCAATGCCCTGATCTACCTCATCTCCCTGGGTGAGGAGGAGGGCACTGTCCGGATGTACAACTACGACCAGGATGTGGAGCAGTCCCTGTCCAACGCCTGTCTGGAGGTGGTCCAGGAGGACCCTCTGGGAGCCTATTCAGTGGACTTCATCCGCTATGATGTGACCCCTATTGTCTCCTACTATGAGGCCGCTGTGGAGATCACCTACCGCCGCACCCGGGAGCAGGTCTCCGCCATCGTGGCCGCCACCGGTGCCACCGCCATCCGCTCCCAACTCAAGGACCTGCTCTCCTCCTTCGGCACCGAGGCCGCCCTGCGCATCAGCTACTTCGAGGGGGACGAGACCTACATCCAAACCCTCTTCCGGGAGGCCTACTATGCCAGTCCAGACACCGCCCTGGATCTGCCCGAGGCCCAGGTCTATATCTATCCCCAAGGGGAGGAGAGCGGCCGCCAGCGCATCGTGGAGGTCCTGCTTACCTACCACCTGGAGCAGAAAGAGCTCCAGCGCCGCCGGACCGCCCTGGCCCGGCGCGCCAATGAGATCGTGGTCTCCATCTGGGGGACCGAGGGGGACGAGGCCATCCAGACCGTATCTGCCGCCGTGCTGGACGCCGGACACTACGATCCGGAGGGGGGGGGCAGCGCTTATGACGCCCTGGTGGCGGGGGCAGCAGACAGCGAGGGACTTGCCCTGGCCGCCCTGCTGTTGGCCCAACGGCTGGAGCTGACCGGCATGGTGGTACCGGGCACCCCACTTCTGGAACGTCGTCCGCACCGAGAGCGGCTATCGCCATCTGGACCTCACCCTGGGGGCGGACAGCCGCGGGCAGTACCCCCTCCTCTCTGACCGGGAGATGGCCGCCCTGGGCTACCAGTGGGATACCCAGGCGGTCCCCCCCTGCGGGGAGCCGTCGGACAGCCAGGAGGGGACGGAGGAGGTTCCCGGCACCTCCTCCGCCTCCTCCGACGGGGCGGAATGAGATCATTCTCAATTTTTTCATTTTATGCTTGACAGCGACAAATTTTCTGCTATAATATGCTTTGTCGTTGCGAGTGTAGCTCATCTGGTAGAGCGCCACCTTGCCAAGGTGGAGG
>ENA-UONU01002665-UONU01002665.1-human-gut-metagenome-genome-assembly--contig:-CS51-NODE-2665-length-10103-cov-35.319068_pt1 | contig 10103 bp, 10 predicted proteins | sample MGYA00242462_ERZ724009 | MGnify/ENA metagenome assembly ERZ724009 | reverse complement strand
TGTGCATTTAACGACGGGTGCTATCTATGCACGGTTAGACCATCTTAGAAAAAAGCTGCGGAAGATTTTATAGGCATCTAATACAGCACGCTTTCTTATGGGCTATTGGGTGGGGGATAAAATTCTCCCGCCCAACTTTAGAATAAGTGAATAAAATTCCTGTCCATAGGGGATACTAAAAAGTTTTAAAGAAATCTTGACAGCCATATTGCCGCTATGGTATTCTGAAACACCATGAGGGAATTTGAAAATGTGGATTTGAGGAGAACAAACATGGAATATACAAAGGAAGATTTAATTGAAGCAAAAAGGCAAATTGATTCAACATTGCATAAGTTACGAGAAACAATAATAACCTTTGAATCAAAAGAAAATTCAGAAAGATATAAGTCGCAAATCACTTTGGCGAAAAGACGAGTAAGAGCTTTTGAAATAGCAAATCACTTTATAGAAAATGAGATTGAAAACAGTTAGTTAAATTTAGAAATGAGAAGATTAAATTTATTGAAAATTTAGGATGGTTTGATAAGAATAGCATACCTAAAAAATATGAAAGTATCAAATGGTATAATTTTTAAGAATATATGCTAATTGAAAATTGAATAGCACATAGATATAAGATTGAAATGTCAGCCAATCGACAAGGCTGACATGGGTTTTGAATTTCAAAGCCGCTACATAGCATTGCGAATCAGAGCGGGAGGGAATCCTCTTGTCGTTCGTGATGCAGTGTGGCGGCTTTTTCATTTATCCAAAAGTCAAAGGCAATAAAATCCAGAACGGAGGTGGAAAGGACATAGGATTTCCTTTTCGGAGGGTAAAGGCAGGCATTAAGAAAGCCGTTACACAGAAAAATGCTCTGCGGAGTTGTCCACAGAGATAGCGAGCATCGGATTGTGTCAGCCACAATCCAATCCACACCCTAAAGGCGTGTGGACTAACTTAGGGGACAACCCCTAGCTACCCCGATAAAAGGAAAAATAAAACTGGAGGATTAAGAAAAATGAGTAGAGAAAAATCAGAAAAAGTATGCATTACTTTTAGATTGAGCGAAGAAGAACATGAAAAATTAAAGCAGTATTCATCCGCCTGCGGTCTGTCCACCGCAGAATTTATGCGTCAGTTATGCAGGGGAAACGCACCGCAGCCACAGCCAGAGAAAGAATTTTGGGAACTATTAGGCACGCTTTACGAAGTACACGTAGCCTTTAAAAAGTGTATCCCCTACGCCCCTTCCGCTGATGAAATATGCAGGGAGATTGAGGATTTTATCTTGGAACTGCAACGGAATTATACCCTCCCACAGCAGTTTGACATGGAAAAATTGACGGAACAGGGGGCAGTCTGATATGGCGGCAACGAGCCTCTGGCACATCGAAGGACGGTTGAAAGACTTAATTTCTTATGTGGAAAACCCAGAAAAGACCGTGCCGAATAAGGAGATGCAGGACTTCTTTGACGTGTTCTCCTATGTGAAGAATCCACAGAAAACGGACAATGGAGAGTTTGTTTCCGCCATCAACTGTTTAAAAGAAACAGCGTTACAGCAGATGATTCTAACGAAAAAGCAGTACCAGAAGACAGGCGGGTATATCGCTTGGCACGGCTACCAGAGCTTCAAGCCAGACGAAGTAACGCCCGAACAATGCCACGAAATCGGCTTAAAACTTGCGAGGGAAATGTGGGGCGACAAGTACCAGATAATCGTTGTCACCCACCTTGACAGGGGGCATCTCCACAATCACTTCTGCTTCAACTCTGTTTCCTATCTGGATGGGAGCAAATATAATTACTCAAAATCGGAGCAGAAACGGCTAAGGGAAACGTCAGACCGCTTGTGCAGAGAGTACGGATTATCGGTGATTGAGAACCCGAAGAAAGCACCGTCAAGACCGCTGTATCTGGATGAAAAGAGCGGCAAGCCGACACGCTACAACGTCTATCTGGAAGATTTAGCGGAGGCAATCAGCGGCAGTCGGGATATTCCGCACATGATGAAGTATCTAATCGACAAAGGCTACGAGGTTGATTTTTCGGGCGGGCATTGGAAAATGAAGCTGCCGCAGTATAAGCATTTCACAAGATTAGATACGCTTGATGAACGCTTAACGCCCGATTTTATCCGTTCACATTTAGGCACAAGGGCAAGATATGGGAACTACAAAGCAAAGATTTCCTACTCTCCCCATATGCCCGAAGAATATAAAAAGGCTTGGAAACCGCACCAGAAAACAAGGGGAATCTTAGCGTTGTATTACTATTGGTGCTATCAGTTGGGGATATTTCCCAAAGGCACGGACTACAAGCCGACAAGCCCGCTTATGAAAGAGGAGCTTCGGAAACTGGATGAGATTACCACACAGGTACGCTATATGTCGGAGCATAACATCTCCACCCTCTCCGATTTGCACGCCGACAGGGAGAAGAACCAGACGGAAATGGACAGGCTTACCAACTATCGGCGGCATTTGCAGAATAAGATACGGCGTGCTTCACCCGCCGAGAAAGAAACGCTCCGAGAAGAAAAAAACGGGGTGACGGAACGGATAACGGAGCTGCGAAAGCGGCTGAAATATGCGGACGGGATTGAAAAACGCTCTGCCCACATTGATGACTGCTTGAACCAAATCCACGATACGGTTGAAAATCAAAGGTCAAACCAGAATGGCAGGACAGACCGCAAGAGGGAGGACGCATTGCGATGAGCAGACTGACAGAACAGGAACTTACGGAAATTTTAGACGAAAATAAGGGTATCTCAATGGTAAACCCGAATAGGGTGTACCCGCCCCTGCCGCCTGCTGAAAACATTATGCCCCTTATGCGTATCCCTGAACAGGCAACGCTCTGCGAGAAAATCGGCGGCACGGAATATACAGTGACCGCACATTTCCGAGAGGACGGGAGGGACTTGCTTGGGCTTCTCAGCAGGATATTCATGCGGGACACAGCAGATTACAGTTTTGATTCCGAGGGTTATGATGAGGATTAAGAAATATCGGAAAGATTATCGCTTTAAAGCGTTGAAGTTTGACCGCAGGCGTGGTATACTGTATCTACACTTCATACTATCGTGTCTGCTGTCGGAAAGGAGAAAGCATTGCAAAGACAGCAGGAAGAAATCACCGCCTTGTACTGTCGTCTGAGTCAGGACGATGGACGTGAAGGCGAGAGCAACAGTATCGTAAATCAAAAAGAATATCTATTCAAGTACGCTAAGGAACACGGGTTTCCAAATCCCACCTACTATGTGGACGATGGCTATACGGGTACGAATTTTAACCGCCCTTCTTTTAAGAAAATGTCAGAGGATATTGACAAGGGGCTTGTAACAACGGTCATTGTAAAAGACCTCTCCCGCTTTGGCAGGAACTATATCGAGGTCGGCTCATACTCCGAAATCATTTATCCCGAAGCAGGGGTGCGCTTTATCGCCATCATGGACAATGTGGACACGGGCAGCCTTGAGAGCAACGAATTTGCCGCTTTTACCAACCTTTTCAATGAATGGTATCCAAAAAGCACGAGCAAAAAAGTAAAGGAAGTCAAGAAAGCAAAAGGGCTTGCAGGCGAACATCTGGGAGCACCGCCTTATGGATATTTACGGAATCCAGACGACAAAACCCGATGGCTTGTGGATGAGGAAGCGGCGGCGGTTGTCCGCAGGATATTTTCACTTTGTATGCAGGGAAAGGGCGTGTCAGACATAGCCACAATCCTATGGGAAGATAAGCTGCTTACCCCGTCAGCCTATAAAGTGTCAAAGGGAATCGGCGTTGCAAAAGTATCGGAGAACCCATATTGTTGGGAATCTGCTACCATAGTTGCCATTTTGGAAAATGTGGCGTATATCGGCATAACGGAAAGCTTCAAATCCACGAGGTTAGGATTCAAAAGCAAGAAACGCATCCCCACCGCAAAGGACAGGCGGGCGTACATCGAAAATGCCCATGTCCCCATCATTGACAGGGATATATGGGAAAAGGTGCAGATGATACGGGAAAACAAACGCAGACCGAACAAAAGCGGGATTACGAGCATGTTTTCTGGACTGCTTTACTGTGCCGACTGCGGGGCAAAGTTAAGCCTTGCCACTGCCAACGGATACGCACATTTCCGCTGTTCGCAGTACAAACGAACGAGCCGCACACAGAACTGCACGCAGCATTATATCCGAGAGGACGCATTAAACCAGTTGGTTTTGAAACAGCTTCAGCATTTCCTGTCCTATTTGCAGCAGTTTGAGCGGGTATTTATCCGACAGCAGATAGACACCACCCTTGCGGAACGCCGATACGAACTGTCCGCAAAGCAGAAACAGATAGAAAAGAACGAAAAGCGGATGGATGAGCTTGACCGCCTGTTCCGCAAAATTTACGAGGACAATGTCAACGGAAAGCTGAATGACGAACGCTTTTACAAGCTGTCAGACGGATATGAAGCGGAGCAGGAACAGTTAAAGCGTGAAATCGAAGCGTTGACCGCAGAGGTCAGCCAAGCCGATATGGAAGTGACCAATGTAGCAAAGCTGATAGCCGTCACGAAGAAATATACCCGCATTGACGAACTTACGCCCGAAATCCTAAACGCATTTGTGGATAAAATCGTAATCCATGAGCGTGAGAAAAAGGACGGGAAACGGACACAGCAAATCGACATTTACTATTCCTATGTCGGGATTGTGGATATTCCCACAGACGAGGAAATGCGGGAAATGGAGAGGGAATATATGCAGCGTACTACACGTCAAACCGCCTGAATAAAGGCGAAAGCAGGAGTAAATCTGTACTCCTGCCGATACATATCTATTTTTATCCCTATCTGGTTTAACTCATTGGGAAGAAAAACATAAAAATAATGGATATAAGCGTTTTATCAGAGATGGTATAGTGTGTGAAGAAAAATGGGAAGCACAGCATACACCAAGAGTATGTTATTTCTTAAAGGAAGCATACACTTCTAATGAAAATGGTTATAATCTGGTAGAAGATTTGCATGATTGTGAACGTCCATGGACTATGTGGAGAAAGGTAGCAATATGGACACAGGCAATATATAATGCATTTAACGATAATATCTGTGAGTATGACGATGAAGTATTACGTTCTAAGGAAAAAGAAATCATAGACCGTATTGCAGTGGTCAATGTGAAAAAAAGCAATGGCGGAAGCGAATCTGAATATGAAGATTTGAAAAAATACGCACTTGAAGACAGGCTGGAAATAAAGCGTGAATTGGAAATTATACAACCGGATATCATTGTATGTGGGAATAATCTCAGTCTATTGAAACTTGTATTAGGGGAAGAATTACAGAATGATGATACATGGGATAATATGTTGGCGCTTTGGAAGGATACATTGGTGCTTGATTATTATCACCCTGCTGTGCATTATCCTAATCGGGTTAATTATTATGCTTTAATGGCAATTTGCGATGTGGCAAGAAAAAAATATGGTACGCCAGTATGGTCAGAACAAAATGAAAAATATTAGAGAAATTAGTGTCGGTGCAATATTGTACCGGCATTTTTATTTTCTGAAAGTGTCGCCCAAACAGCGACCATATGAAGATGCCTTTTAATTATACTCATATTGTAACAGAGAAAGAGAGGTGCCGGAGTAATCCGGGAATTGGAGGCATATATGTACGGAGCAATTTTAGGAGATATTATAGGAAGTCCGTTTGAGTTTGACAGAGGTGATAAAACAAAGAATTTTGATTTGTTTAGTGAAGGCTGTGGCTTTACAGATGATTCTGTTATGACAATAGCAGTTGGAGAAGCTCTCCTGGCAGTCGGACCGGAAGCAGCAGTAAAGAAAATTGAAGATGCGGTAGCATCCAATATGCAGGATTGGGGAAAAAGATATCCACATGCAGGCTATGGTGGATGCTTCAGACATTGGCTTAAAGAAAATAATCCGAAGCCATACGGAAGCTATGGAAATGGTTCAGCCATGAGAGTGTCAGCGGTAGGCTGGCTTTATGATTCGATGGAAAGAACCAGAGAGGTAGCTAGAGCTACAGCGAATGTGACACATAATCATCCAGAAGGTATAAAGGGTGCAGAGTCAACTGCAAGTGCAATATATATGGCAAGGAATGGATCTTCAAAAGAAGAAATCAAAGCTTATATCGAGAGGGAATTTCATTATGATCTGAGTAGAACATTGGATAATATCCGAACCTACTACCATCATGTTGAAAGCTGTCAGGAAACAGTACCAGAGGCAATCATCGCATTTCTGGAATCCAAAGATTTTGAGGATGCCATACGGAATGCAGTATCACTTGGTGGAGATACGGATACGCTTGGTGCTATTACAGGAAGTATTGCAGAAGCATTTTATGGGATCCCAGCTGTGCTGATTGCAGAGTGTAAAAGCCGGATTGATAAGGGACTGATGACGGATGTTCTTGATGAATTTGATCATGTACTTGGCAGGAGCGTGGATACTTATTCAGATGAAGTGGATGAGACACAGGCAAATCAGATGATTGAGGCAGCAATCGACCAGTATTATATTCAGCAGGATAAAAATGGAATGCTGTTATTTGTGGAAGTTATGGTAACAAGAATGCAGCAGGCAGGAGAAGTTATTGTTCCATATATCACGGAAAATCCTTTTATGTCGGAAGAACAGATAAGTAAAGTAAAGGCTGGTGACACGATTTCGCTTGACCATGATGTAAGACTTAAAATAGAGACTGTAAAAGATGCTGATGAAAAAGAATGGATTGGAGTATTTACATCTTCTGAAGAGATGCATAAGGGTTCTGCTGGAAATGTGCAGATGAATCAGTCTATTGAATAAATACTTCGTCTGGCACTTAATTGGGAACAGGTGAATGGAATTGTGATTAATCCGTTTGGTAAGTATATTCAGATGACAAAGAAGATGATAGAGCTTTTAATCAATGGGTATGAATATAATGAGAATGAAAGGAAGAGCAAAGATGATGAGAACAATTAAAGTTACAGGAAAAGGGAAAATAGCAGTAAAGCCGGATAAAATCCGGTTATATGTCAACAAGGAAGAACTTTGCAAAGAATATGAAGATACTCTCCGAAGGTCAACAGAAGATACAGAGCTTCTCAAGGATTTGTTTGAGAAACTTGGTTTTCAGAGAAAAGACCTTAAAACAGTATATTTTAATGTCGATACAGAATATGAAAGCTATCAGGACAGAGATAAGAGCTGGAAGCGAAGATTTAAAGGTTATAAGTATAATCACCATATGAAAATAGAGTTTGCAGCTGATAATAAAAGATTAGGGCAAGTCCTTTACGCTTTGGCTCATAGCTCATTAAGGCCAGAGTTTTCTATTGAGTATACAGTGGCAGATGTAGAAAAATGTAAAAATGAGCTGTTACATAAAGCAATCGAGGATTCCATTCAAAAGGCACAGGTGCTTACAACAGCAGCAAATGTGAAATTGGGTGAAATACAGGCAATTGATTATTCTTGGGGAGAGATAGATTTTGTAACAAAGCCATTGAATGAAATGAGATTAATGGAGTGTACGGAATGTGAAATGAGTGCACCGGGAGCATATGATATAGATATTGAGGCAGACGATATTAATGTTACTGATACGGCAACTGTAATATGGGAAATTGCATAAAGAGGAAGATATAAATAGATTAGACGAAAAGCAAGAGGCACCGTTAAAGTAGGTACCTCTTCTTTTTAGAGAGTTGGCTCTTTTTCTGATACGGGAATTTGCATCTCCGGAGCATTAAGTAGTGCTGTGAAATTCTGTCTAATGATATCCAGTGTTTTCTGCTTTTTCTGCAAGTCCTGTTTTTCCCGGACAGTAGCAGCCTGTTCAGATTCAAGATTTTCTATCCTCTTCTGGATTTTATTAGAGCTTGGGATTTTGGTAACACCGAGATCCTGAAGCTCTTTTTTTAGTGAATCGTGGAGCTGGTATTCTGCCTGATGTTTGGTCCGGTAAGCTTTTGGATTTTTAGCAGATTTGCAATCTTCAATTACCTTACGGCAGAGCCGGTAAGAATCACAGTGTTTCTGAATGACTTTCTGTGTACTCAGCTCATTGTTGATTTGTATTATTCTCTGATCAGCCGCATTAACAGAAGCATCAACATCAGAAAGATGCTGTTGGAAATCTTCATAATTCAGCAGGTTATTTTCGGAAAGATAGTTGAAGGTGCGTGCCGCTTCTTTCAGATTATTCAGTTTTGCCCAGCGTTCAAAGCATTCACGATTGCCTGTTGTGATATAGGTGGAGATATTGATATACAGGCGAGCTTCTCTGGACAAAGGCTTCGGAGTTTTCGTCTTATAACGATTTTTCTCTAAGCGGAGTCGGACATTTTCTTCTGTATAGTAGCTTCCGAGAGATTTCATATAGGTGAAATTTTTCTGCTCAGGTGCCCGGAAGGATAAATTTTTTCCCTGTCGTATTTCATATCCTGCCAACTGCATTTTCTGTAAAAATTCTTCATAATTGATAGAGGACCAGATTGCCTTATCAACCGCAACACGAAGTTTAGCTTTCCAACTGGTGCCACGATGATATTCCATGTTCTCCTTATAACTTTTGCCTTTTTCTCCGGTTGGCATACTGGTGGCAAGTCCATTTTCGTGACAGATACGATTACTGATTCTGCAGAGTTTATGGTAGCTCCGCTTATTGGAAACATACTTGTGATGATCAACAAAACTTGCAGCGTTGAAGATGATGTGATTGTGGATATGATTTTTATCAACATGGGTGCTGATCACGTATTCATATTTTCCTTTCAGTACTTCATCTGCAAATTGCTGCCCTAAGCGATGGGCATTTTCGGCATCAACTTCTCCAGGTTTAAACGACTGAATCAGATGAAATGCCAGGTTATCACCTTTGTCCATTCCATTCTTTTTCGCCATTTCTCTTGTCATGGAAAATTCAAGATCTGCAGTTTCCGGGGAACAGCCAAAACTGGAAACTAACAGTTTTTCATCAGTCTTATCAGGATTCGTAATATAGTCCAGAGCTTTCTTGTCCGTTACTTTAATTGGGAAGATCTTAAGATACGCCATAATTCTTTCACCAGCTCTTTCAATTCTTGCATTTCTTCCGGATACAGATCTCCGGTGCTGTTTACTTTCTTTGCAATCTGATTAATATTCACACCGATCTTATGCATTTCCTCGTATTGTTTCTTTAATGGAGTAGTGTCTGTATTGACAATATAACCGTCGATTGCCATTTTACGAAGGTAAGCTCCCATATTTTTTGTTTTTGATTCAATCATCTTTCTGCGAATCAGCTTCTTTTCTTCCGGGGAAACACAAAACAAAATTTGTATATTTCTTTTTCTCTTTGCCATAGGCAGATTCTCCTTTCATTGGTTCTTCGAAGTAGTGGCTTCTGAGTTTTTAATTTAGGGCAGGGTTCCCTAAATTGTTGGTTTTTCGGAAGTGTATATACACTTCCTGTCCTTGCTATTTACCGGTGGCACAGCCGCCGGAAGAGAGTCTTAAAAAAGAACCCTCTATAAATAAGGTACTGAGAGAAGAAAAAGAGGACATCGAAGCTCAGAAGTATGACGCAAGCATGATTCTGTGGTATAGTAAAATCTGAATGAAAAAGAAGAAAAGAGGTCGAACCGATGTCACGGAAAAACCATAAGATGATAGATGGGAGACTACTGCAAACGAATAAGAAGTATTCCCAGTTAAAAATGAAGCAGAAAGAAAAGATTGCAGAATGGATGTTTCAGGCAACCAGAGATTATTATATGAAAAAATGCACATTTCCGAATGACAAACATCTGGAAGAAGTGGTGGATTCTGTTTATGAAAAAATCGAAGATGCAGAAATCTGGATCCCATATGGGGAGGTCTTCAAGCATTATAAATCCAAACGATCGGATATTAACAAACGTGTCAGAAAATCCCTGAATGAAAAAGATGAGAGTCGGATTGAAAAGGTCTGTTTTATGAATATGTGTATGATTCAGGATGATAAAGGAAATGTTCTGGCTCTGGATAAAGTAAATGATAGCTATACCGGTACAACTTTTCCAGGCGGTCATGTAGAAGCAAATGAGATTTTTCAGAAATCTATGATTCGGGAAGTCTGGGAAGAAA
>ENA-UONU01002664-UONU01002664.1-human-gut-metagenome-genome-assembly--contig:-CS51-NODE-2664-length-10107-cov-3.291484_pt1 | contig 10107 bp, 14 predicted proteins | sample MGYA00242462_ERZ724009 | MGnify/ENA metagenome assembly ERZ724009 | reverse complement strand
GATATGAGGAAGCTCAGAGCATCATAGATGAAGGAACTTCACAATCTATGGAAGTGAAATTTCTTGATGGTTCTTATAAAGAAAACGGATATTTCAAACCTACAAAAATGATTTTTTCTGCTTTGTGTGCTATAGGATGTGAACCATGTTTTGAGGAGTCAAATATTCGTCGCGCAGAATATGATCTTGATTCGTTCAGGCAAGAATTCTCTTTAATGCTTGATGGATATAAAAAATTTAAAAACGGATCATCTAATAATCAACTTATTAAGGAAGGAGCAAATAAAATGATTTTATCCAAGTTTGTAGATGCTCTTTCACAGATAAAAATCGAAGGGACAGAGAGTCTAAAATATGCTCTGCTGAATGTTACTGATTCTAAGGTTAATGTTATTGATCTTGAGAATTATAAGGCATATGCATTTGATTATGCTGTAACGACTGAAGGCGAAAATGATTCTCTTGTCATTGATTTCGAATCCAAATGTGAAATGAGTCTTTCTGCTTGTGAAAAGATTTCGGAAGAAGGATTTAATGAATTCAGTATTTTTGACACTATTAATTCTCGAGTAGAGAAGGAAACTGAAGAAAAACTGGCGTCTTATACTGAAAAATTAAATGCTGAATTTGATGCTAAACTCCAGGAAATTAAAGCCCAATACGATGAACTCGACAAAAATTATACTGAGGCTATGAAGGAGTTGAATGTATTTAGAGCATCAGATAATAAGCGTAAGGAAGAGGAACATAAACAGGCTATTGATGCTATCGTTAATGAGTTTGCTAAAAAGCTCGAAAGGGTTCCTGAATTCCTTGTTTATAAAGCCCGTCTTGACTATAGCAAATCTATTGATGAGGTAAATAAAGACCTCACACTTATGGCTGGCAAGTCTCTTATGGACAAGACTAAAGCTAATTTTTCTTATAGTCCAGTATCCACAGTATTAAGCAATAAAGCAAATAAATCTCAGACGACTGAAAGATATGGTCATCTGCTTGATAAGTACAAGAAATAATAGGAGGCAATGAATAATGAGTAGAACTGGTTTTATGTGTGTTGAAACCTCTTTTCTTCCCGGATCTGTCTGCTTCTCTCTTCAGGGAACTGCTGATATTGAAAACGGAGCAATCGTAGGCAAAGGCGATCTAATCGAGGGAGAAAGAGATGTATATGAAGCTGCAACAGATTATTCTGCAGGCATGTATCTCGTAGCAAATCCCGCCTGGAATTACGAAGTATATAAAGCAACCGACAGAAATGAAGAGAACTATATCAATAAGGCTGGTGTAGCTTTTAGAGCTTATAGACTTGGCAAAGATATGCGCTTTAAGGTTTATAACCTCGACCTGGAGACCCCTTTTGAGGTTGGCGATGGCGTAAAGTTTGAAGGCGGCAAGTATGTAAAAGATGATGGCGGCGATCCCGCACTTAAGGTTGTCAGAGTTGAAGATTTCGGCTTCCCTTTCTGCGTAGGTTCTGGCGGAACTGAAAATGGTGAATGGGGCTATACTCTGGGCGAAACCATGAAGAAGTACGTCATCGAAGTTGTGAAATAAATAAGGAGGAAGGTACATAATGGATAAGGCATATTTAAATGAACTTACCTGTCTGATGAACGACAGTCTATCCAATAAAGTTGGCCTTTTTGCCGATGAAAATCAGGTGAAGTATACCGATCAGGCAATTAGAGAGGCATTTTTCGAAATCCTTGGAGATGATAAGCTGACCTGGCAGGGATGGAGAAACCATAAAAATGAAATCTTTACTGTAATTGAAAACGTTCTGACCACTAATCTTCCCAGAGCGTGGGAGTCCTCTCCTTTCTACAATCAGTTTGTAGAAGTAAAGAATGGTGCTCTTGGCGATAAGAATGAATATGTAATTGATCAGGATGGTGTTCTTGTTGCATCCAGATTTTCTGGCAACCACTGGGATACTGAAAGACAGAAATTGCAGGGCAAGAGATCCTTCTCTGTTCCTACAGAATGGATCTATATTCGTGTCTATGATGACTTCGAGAGATTCCTAAATGGTACTACTACTGTTCCTGGTATGCTTGCTGCCATGCAGAGAACCTACCAGAAAGATATTGATGAAAGAGTATTTAGTGCTTTTAACGGTATTGGAACTTATCTGCCCGAGAAATTTAAAGAGACTGGTGCTTATGTAAAGGAAACCATGCTTGATATCATCCAGAGAGTACAGGTTGCTTCTCAGAGCGATGTTATTCTTGCGGGCACAAAGACAGCTCTGGCGGCTATTGCTGAAGGTATCGACGCTCAATGGATTTCTAATTCTCAGAAGGAAGAGATGGCTACAAGTGGTGCTCTACTGCGTCTTACTGGTCTAGGATGTGAGGCCCTTGAAATCCCACAAGTCATGAAGCATGCCTCATACGACTTTAAAGTTGATAATAATTCTATCTATATTATGCCTGCCAACACTGCTCCCATCAAGTTATTTTATGAGGGCGACGTAAGAGCACGCGATCTTAACGAGCAGATGACTCATGATCAAACAGTAGATACCCAGGTTCAGGTTAAAACTGGATGTGCGGTTATCATGTCTAATCTATTTGGAAAATATACTATTGAATAATCATCCCTTTCTCAGAAATAATCGTTAAATTTTATACCTAAAGTCTAATTCTGTGGCTACATCGTTTCACCTAAACTGATGTAGCCATAAGTCAAAGGAGGAGAATTATTGCCAAAAAAATTAACACAAGAGGAATTTGAAAAAAGAATAAAAGAGAAGGATCCATCTTTTAAAGTAATCGGGAAATACGATGGCTATTATGACGAAAATGGGAGAAGTAAAAAAATCCTATTAGAGCATGAATGTGGGGATCAAGATGAATATAGTATTGCAAAATTTATACTTGGTAAGTGTAAATGTAGAAAATGTAATAATTTAATTCCCATGACTCAGAGTCAATTTGAATCAAAAATAAACGAAATAAATCCCAATATAAAAATCCTGGGTTCATTTTCTGGAATTACTAAGAAGGTTAAGTGTCAATGCAAAATTTGCAATCATATATGGTCTACTCAAGCCTACATACTTTATGATCATAAATGCCCAGTTTGTTCAGGTGTCTATAAGTCACATGAAATGTTTTGTAATGAAATAGAATCCAAGTTTCCAAATCAGTACAAACTATTGTCACAATATAATGGTGTAACTAAAAAAGTTAAAATTCAAAATCGTGAATGTGGTCATGAATTTGAATGTAGCCCAAGAGATTTATTAAATGGAGATTGTAAATGTCCATATTGTAATGGTAAAAGAGTGTTGGTTGGATTTAATGATTTATGGACTGTTAATCCTGATATAGCAAAATTTCTTGAAAATCCTGATGATGGTTATAAATATACAAATTCTAGTGGTAAAAGAGTTTGGTGGAAATGTAACTGTGGAAACAGAATGTTTAAAACCATATCAGAAGTCACATCTGCCAATTCATTAAGGTGTTCTATCTGTTCAGATGGATTTCCCATAGGTGAAAAAATCTTATGCTCACTTTTTGTGCACATAAACACGAATTTTTCTTTCAGGACGAAGTTTAAATGGTCATGTAATAAACAATATGATTTTTACTTACCCGAATCAAAAACCATCGTAGAAGTCAATGGTCTTCAACACTATAAAGAAGCGAGAAACTTTACTCGTGAATCATTAGAAACCATCCAAAGCAATGATAAACTAAAGCATGATTTAGCATTGCAAAATGGAATACTCAATTATATTTACATAGATGCACGAACGTCAGATCCATTCGATATTATTGAAAACATAAAAAATTCTACGTTAAGTGAAATGCTAAATTTAGATTCACTAACTGAAGATGATTGGATCTCTATTATTAAACGAACGTCGAAAAGTTTTGTATTTGAGGTTTCAGACCTCTGGAATGATGGATTATGTATTTCTGAAATTCAAGAGAAAACAAAAATTGATCGACATACAATTAGATGCTATCTAATTAGAGCTGCTAAAATTAATCTTTGTGATTACACCAGCGAAAAATCCAGAAAAAGAATATGGAGGAATTATGCAAAACAATAATATCTTTTACTGCTATTCCTTCAGATTGGCTTACTTCGTAAAAAGTCAGGGAATCGATTATCTTTATAAAGGAAGAAATCGAAAAAATCACCTTACATTCTATGCTTTTGAAAAATCGGAACACCTTGACCAAATAATCGAAGTTTGGAACAAGCTAAAATCAAAGGAGGAAATATCAAAAAATGAATTATGATGAAATGACTATTTCGGAATTGAAAGATCATGCTAAAGAATTAGGCATTGCAGTTGGAAATTGTGGCAAAGAAAAGCTTATTGAAAAAATCAAAGAAAAGGAAGTTGCTACTTCTATTTTTGATGATGACGATTTGAAGGAAAGCGACGACATCGGCGTGAATATTGATGATGAAATTCCTCATGATACCAATTCTCTGCTTTCATCAATTTCAGAGGCAATTGATGAACTGGATGAATCTGTAGAGGACAATGTAAAAGTTGAGGATGTTGGACTATCTCTTGAGGATATTATTCCCGTAAAATCAATCACTTTTGGTGGGCTAACTTATAAGGCGCGTAGTACGAATGCTGTTTATAGATGGCCACAAATTGGAAGTATCGAATATATGACTGTAGCCGAATTAAACGAGATGAATAACTATAAGCGTGCATATTTAAACAAGCCGCTTGTAATTCTGATGGATGAACGTGCTATTAAGAAATTCAGGCTGCAAAAGGTTTATGAAAATGTGGCGCAAATTAATAATCTGAAGAAAGTAGTCAGCTCCGATATCAAAACAATAGAGAAGGTAATTGACAGAGCTTTAGACGCTAGTATGCGAGATATCCTCATTTCCAAAACACGTCAAATGATTAAAAATCATACTCTGACAGATATTAACGTGATTAGGTTGCTTGAAAAGAAACTTCAACATGATTTATCTGATGCCGTCTAATTTTTGAAAGGCAGGTGTGGTGGATATTGCATAAAACAACATACTATGAGTTGTGTGATTCTGTGTTTTCCAAAATTAAAGATTATGGATTAGCAAATCTCGATAAGCCTACTGCATTCAGTATTATTGGTGAATATCTACGCCCTGCAATTTTAATGTTTTCAGGTTGCCATGTAGATTTATCTGATCGAGACGATGAATTAGGCGAATTTAATTTTGAATTATCTGACCGTGATTTTGAAATTTTATCAAATTATATGGTCATATGTTATCTCGATGCCAATTATATACGAACAGGCGAAATGCTGAAGAGTCACTTATCTTCCACGGATTTCCATAAATATGACAATAAAGATGTTTTAGGAAAAGTCAAAGAAATTCGTCAGATGTATAAAGATGAAAATGACAGACTAATGATTGATTATTCCTATCCCCTCTCATCTATTTTTAAATCTGTAGAAACAAGAGGGAATAAAGTATGAGTGGTTATGATAATTTTAAAGCCCGCACGTTTATAGATGGTATGTCGAGCAGAGAATCCAAAATTAATGATGCAAGGCATATTATGAAGCTGGAATTTGATACTGATCCTGCTTATTGCAATTCCATGTTCCTTTGGATTCCTGGAAAGAAACCACACAAAGGGGATAAAATTGGTATCAGACTCTTTGACAGAAAATATAGTTCTGCCAATGGACATACGGCCCAGTTTGATATGCTTATAGATAATAGTCCTAATGTTGGAGACTATTATTTTGACGAGAAACATAACCAGTATTGGATTTGTACAGAATTGTTCAACGAGAATGATATTCTTTATAATGGCAAGCTTACATTATGTAACTGGACTCTAAAATGGCAAGATGAACAGGGGAACATCTTAGAATATCCCTGCCATGAAATCAATTCGACGCAATACAATTCGGGAGAAACTGGCGATAAGACGATGACTCTGGGATCTGCTCAGCACATGGCAACTGTGCAAGCAACACCAGACACTATTTCTTTACACTCCCCTCGTAGATTTTTTATAAGCCGTGATTACAGCATACCATTCATCGTTACACAGAATGATACAACCGCAGGAAATTATGGCAGAGGATTGTGTAAAATCACATTAACACAGGACCAATTGCGTCAAACAGATAACCAGGAAATAGGAATCTGTGACTATTTTGCCCCTGCCCCTCTACCACCTATTGTCGATGTACCTGATGAGACTCCAGATGGCAGCGAATCAGAAGTTTTGACGGCATATATAGAGGGCGATGAAGAGCTTCGAGTTGATAGATATAGGACATATTCCGTTCTATTTCCAAGTTCTGAAAATATTGAATACACTTGGAATATTGTAGCAGATTTTGAAATCAAGTCTGAGATATATGAGAATAAAATCAAACTGCTAATTGAAGACGAAAACTTTGTTGGCAATTCATTTCTTTTACAGGTAGTTTCTGATAACGAAGTAATAACAGAAAAGAAAATATTCGTTGTTGGAGCATTTTAGTGAATAGAGTAGGCAGGTGATGTATTTTGAATGATATTAAAACGATCATCAGGGATATAGGAGTATATAAAAACAATCTTATTTCCATTTTTCAATCATCTCCCGATATTTGTGAACTAATGCTGGGAAAGAACTATTCTGAAGACGACGTAGATAATATGGTTTACACTCAGCTCTTTCCATATCTGTATGTTGATGAGACGCAGACTAAAGTGCTACCATATTTGTGTGTCGAGGTAGATATCCCGCGAATTGCCACAGCTACAATAAAAGATGTAAAAATTGTTATTTGGGCTTATTGCCATAAAGACTGCATGAAATACACAAAGAAGGGATACATTGGGACAAGAGCTGATATATTGGCTGATATGGTTGAACGATTACTTCATGATTCTCGTGATTTCGGAATTGGAAAATTGCGCTTGGAATCAGTGAGTTATATGTTTCCAAATAATAAATACTACGGACGGCAAATGATTTTCTCAATCCCAGACTTTTCAACCAAAGATTATTCATTGATAGAAAGAGGTGGCTAATTTGAAGCTAGATTACTCGGTACTTATATCGCCATACCCTCTTTCATTAAAGAATATTGGCAACATAAAAGCCGTAACTCTCGAAGAAATATTCTCTCCGTCTATTACTTATCCAACATACAATTCTTTTCTTTCATTTTTACTTTTAACTCCAGATTCATATTATGAAGAAATCGCCAAAGGTAAATTAGCCTGGTATAATTCACTTCCCCAAGAAAAGAAAGAAGAAATTTCGACTTATGATCTGATTTGTAAAGATAAAACTCTTCAGCAATCATTTGAAAAGATTTTCAATTTCTTTCTTATTGAGAATGTTTTTTGGGATGATTCCAATCATGTCTTTATTGTCTTTACTGATGTAGGGAAAGATGGCGCACCAATTCCATGTGGAGCAATACACAGAAATATTTTTAATGAACTTTGCGATATTATCCTTCAGAGATGTGCTGTAAACAGAGGTAGCACTGATATTGATGAGTCAGAAGTAAAAAACAAAAAGGCCCGAAAAACAATTAGTTTGTTAAAGCGAGGTCGAAAGAATTTTCATAAAACATCTAAAAGGAATAAAGCTATTGAAATTCCAAATCTTATTTCTTCGATAGCGGCAAAGAGTAAATCCCTTAATTATACAAATATTTGGAAGTTAACTGTTTATCAACTATATGACCAATTTAAACGTGAACAGATGGGGGAATTTCTCGATATTCAAAAGACATCTGTTGCGGCTTATGGGAATAAAGAAAAGCAGTTTAAGGGCAATGAATGGTATGCGTACCAGGAAGATGTAAATTAATACATCTTCTTTTTTATTACATAAAAAGGAAGGAGATAAATAATGTTTGCAAATGGCAATCCCAATAATTTTGCTAACCGCGAAATTGCGAATTGTATTTTTGAAGATTTTAAAACAAAACAGCCTATCCTCTATTGCGACTATGCCAACACTATGACCAAGGAACTGACTGGTGAGTCTGTGTTTGCATATGGTGGGCAGGGACATCCTCGTAGGATCAGTTTCTCCGGTGAAAGAGGCGGCACAATCACTATCGAAACGCAGATTCAGAGCTTTAAGCTTTGGCAGATTATGACGGGTGGTGATGTAACAAAGACTGCTCGTTTTCTAAAGCGTGAGGTTTTAACAGCTGCTGCTAATGCTCTTACTCTTTCTACTACCCCTGCAGATGAAGGTGTAGTAAATGTATTTGCTATTGACGATGACTGCGGAACTCCACTAGAAGTTGAAGTTGCTGGAACAACCGTAACACTCCCAGAATCTTCTGAAGGCGAATTTGTTGCTTATTATCCATATGATATCACTGAAAAAGTACAACGCCTGAATATCAAAGGCAGTTCTATGCCAAAAGATTTTACCCTGTATGGCGATACTGTGATGAAAAATGAAGCAGGCGAATTTCTACCCTATAGATTTATTGCTTATAAGTGTGCTTGTCAGTCCAATATGTCTATTTCCTGCTCTAACAACGGAGATCCTATTACTATCACCCTTGTAGCGGACCTGATGGCTGATTCCAATGGGAATGTGCTTGATATGATTCTTCAGGAGGAGGAAGAGTAAATTCCTCTTCCTGCTCTGGAGGTTTTATATGTTATGTAAAGTATTATATTATAACAAACCCACTCATACTCTGGTTGTTGACTATACTGGTACTCGTGTTCAGTTTCCTGTTAAAAAGTATAATGGTGAAAAATATGTTGACATCGGGAAAAAAGGATCTTCTTATAGCATATTAACGTGGGCAGATAAAAGGAATCTTCGTCTTAACAAAAAGATTAAACAAGAAGAGGACATTATTAAATCAGAACAGCCTGATAATAAAGTATCTGAAGAAGATCAGATGACAGCAGTGGATTGATAAAAAAGTAGGAGAACAAATACTGTTTTATTAATCCAAATTCAACAGTTTCGTTCTCCTTTTTTTGTGAAAAGAGGTTTTGAATATATTAAAATGTAAAAATTTTGAGGATGTAAAGAAGATATATGGTGAGGATAATCTGGTAAGGATTGTCAACTTAAAACAGATTGTATTTTACGCCAAGATGAAATGTCAACCTGTTTGGATCGATGAAGGACTGGATGGTAAACTTGTGGCATTCTATTATACTCCAGAAACAAAAATGGCATGGGAATACTGGCGAGCAAAAAAACCTAATGAAAATATTGTAGCAGGTGAGTACAATGACACAGCAAAGACATGAGCGTAACATGCAAAGGTTACGAAAGAAAAAAGAACTGGCCGAAATGCGTCAAGAAGAAAGAAAAATGAAACGTGAAATTTTAAGCTTACGTTTTCCTTTCCGTCTAAATATAAGATTCAGCAAGGTTATTGTATTGTTTTGTATAATTGCGATTGTGGCTTATACTGTAGCGGCAATTAGTTTACAAAGATATACGGCCATTGAAATAAGTCCTACTCTAACAACATGTGTGTATGCTTTCTTTGGCACAGAATTAATTAGTATGGCAGGAATTAAAATGGTTGGTACAAAATTCAGCGGTGAAACATCAAATAATAACATTGACAGTTCTGCCGTAGGATAAGGAGATGGTTTTTTGGATATTACAATTTTTATGGTGTTACTTTTTGCCTTTTCTGTAATTACTGGTCTAATTGTCCAGGCAATTAAGCAACTTATTTCTGATAAACAAAATCTTAGTTACAATATTGTTGCTCTTATTGTATCTCTCATCGTTGGAGTATGTGGAACAGCGATATATTATCAGTTCAATTCTATAGCCTACACTGCTAATTCAATAATTTTTATGATTTTACTTGGACTTGGAAGCGCTTTATGTTCTATGATTGGCTATGACAAAATTGTGCAGAGCATTCAGCAAATTCAAAATAAATTTGTTGAGATAAAATGAGGAAATCGACTTTAATATCATTGGATACAAGCTCATCAAAAACAGGATGGGCTTTTTTCATAAATGGTAAATATAATCAATCCGGGCTAATTGATTTAACAACAAAAGAAAATAAAAAGCTGTCGTCTGACGATAGAATCGGGAAAATGTGTTTGACGATTTTTGAGCTTATAAATAAATACAGCCCTGATACTATC
>ENA-UONU01002660-UONU01002660.1-human-gut-metagenome-genome-assembly--contig:-CS51-NODE-2660-length-10127-cov-54.455818_pt1 | contig 10127 bp, 10 predicted proteins | sample MGYA00242462_ERZ724009 | MGnify/ENA metagenome assembly ERZ724009 | reverse complement strand
GGAGGGTGTGACCGTCAAGGAGAGCCGGGGGCGGCTTTCCTACCTCACGCCGGACAGGACAAAGCCAATTACCGCCCGGAAGCTGGGCGACGATTTTGACCGCGCCGCTGTCTTTGCCGTTTTAGAGCAAAACGCCGCCAGAGCAGCCGAAGCGCCAGCCAGATCCCCCGATCCCCCACGCACCATAAAAGACCGCTTGCAGGTTGCCAGAGCCGAGATAGCCGCCCCGAAACAGGACGGAGTGCAGCGGCTTGTGGACATTGAGCAGAAAATGGCCGAGGGCAAAGGCCGGGGCTATGAACGCTGGGCGACCATGCACAACCTCAAACAAATGGCCGCGACGCTGAATGTGTATCAGGAATACGGCTTCACTTCCCCGGAGCAGTTAGAAGCCGCCGTTGATACCGCCTATCAGGAAATGCGCCAGACCAGCGGCGAACTGAAAGCACTGGAAACGAAGCTGCAAGGGAAAAAGAAGTTGCAGCGGCAGGTGTTGGCCTACGCCCAGACCAAGGCCGCCCGCGACGGGCTGCGGGCACAGAAATCCGAGAAAGCCCGCGCCGCATACCGGCAGGCCCATGAGAGCGATTTTATCATAGCCGACGCAGCCGCCCGGTATTTCAAGGCGCATGGCATTACCAAGCTGCCCGCCCGGAAAGCGTTGCAGGCCGAGATCGAGCAGCTTATCTCCGAGAAAGACGGCCTGTATAACACCTATCACGAACAGAAACAGCGGTTCAAGGAGTTGCAGACCGTCAAGCGGAACATCGACCAGATTTTGCGCCGGGAGGAACCCCGCCGCAGAAAGGAGCAGAGCCATGAGCGATAAGCTGCCCCGCATGGACTACCGCCAGCACCGGCGGGCGCGGCGGCTGGTACATGAGTGCTGTAACTACGATGAGGGGAACTGCCTGCTATTGGACGACGGGGAGCCTTGCGTGTGCGTCCAGAGCATTTCCTTTTCCCTCATGTGCCGCTGGTTCCGTGTGGCTGTCCTGCCCCTTGACGGGGAGCTGGCCGCAGCCCTCTTGTACCGGGGGAGCCGGAAACGGTGCGCCGTCTGCGGCGCGGCCTTTGTCCCCAAATCCAACCGGGGAAAATACTGCCCCGACTGCGCCGGACGCATGAAGAAAATCAAAGCCGCCGAGCGAAAGCGGAAACAAAGGCATAAATGTCACGCTTTAGAGCCTTTCAAACCCGCATAAATCAAGGCTTTTTTCGTGGGTGTCAAAGGGTACGCGATACATTTATCCTTTTCCCCCGGAAACGGCGTTTTAATGCGTGACAATACGCCAAAATCAACCCGAACACAGGGAGGTGATCCTATCGCTGATTATATCAGGGCAGACACGCGGCTGCCCGCCTATCTGCCGTATCCCCGTTTCCTGCTGAAAATGGAGATTTCACAGACCGCCAAGCTGCTGTATTCGCTGCTGTTAGACCGTTCCACCCTCTCCCAGAAAAACAAGTGGCTGGACGACGAGGGCAGGATTTATATTATCTATCCCATCGCGGAGATAGCAGAAATACTGGATAAAGGCAGCACCACCATCAAGGGGGCGCTTAATGAACTGGACACGGCGGGGCTGTTGGAACGGGAACGGGGCGGCTTCTCCGCACCGAACCGGCTTTATGTCAAAGTACCGCCAGTGCCACAGGTACAGTTTTCAGACCAACTGATGGCCGGAAGTCCGCCCCTCATAGAGCCGGAAAACCGTCCTACTGATGGTCAGAAAACCGACCTTATGATGGTCGGAAAACCGTCCCCTAACCAAACTACTATAAACAACCTTACAGAGAACCAAACAAAGGGAGTGAGTGGGGAGCCGCCCGCGCCCTATGGCCGATACCAGAATATTTTTCTGTCACAGACCGAATACGACGAGTTGCAGGCAGAGTACCCCGACAGGCTGGAACGGTTCATCGAGGAAATGAGCCGCTACCTTGCCGCCAACGGGAAAAGCTACCAGAACTATGCCGCCGCCCTGCGGATATGGGCGGGGAACGACAAAAAGAAAGCCCCGAAAAAGGGCATACCAGACTACTCATGCAAGGAGGGCGAGAGTTTATGAAGAACGAAATCAACGCTGTTTTGGAAAATATGACGGCTGCCACCCCGGAGCCGGAGGACTACACCGGCGAGGACGGTTTACTGTACTGCGGCAAGTGCCGCAAGCCGAAAGAAGCCTATTTTGCGCCGGATAAGGCCGCTGTCTTTGGCCGTGACCGCCACCCGGCAGAGTGCGACTGCCAGAGAGCCGCCCGCGAGGAACGGGAGGCCGCCGAGAAGCGGCGCAGGCACCTTGACACCGTGGAAGAACTGAAACGCCGGGGCTTTACCGACCCCACCATGCGGGACTGGACTTTTGAGAACGACAACGGCAGGAACCCGCAGGCCGGGATTGCCCGCCGGTATGTGGAGCATTGGGAGGATATGCGAGCCGACAATATCGGCTGCCTGTTCTGGGGCGGCGTGGGAACCGGGAAAAGCTACCTTGCGGGCTGTATCGCAAACGCCCTCATGGAGAAAGAAATCCCCGTCCACATGACGAACTTTGCCCTTATCCTCAATGACCTTGCCGCCAGCTTTGAGGGGCGCAACGAGTACATTTCCCGCCTTTGCCGCTATCCGCTGCTTATCCTTGACGACTTCGGCATGGAGCGCGGGACGGAATACGGGCTGGAACAGGTTTTCAATGTGATTGACAGCCGTTACCGCAGCGGCAAGCCGCTGATCGTCACGACCAACCTCACGCTGGACGACCTGCACAACCCGGAGGACACCGCCCATTCCCGGATTTATGACCGGCTGCTTTCCATGTGCGTCCCGGTACGCTTTACCGGCGAGAATTTCCGGCAGGAAACCGCGCAGCGGAAAATGGAGAGCATGAAGAAACTGATTACCGACTGAAAGGAGTATTGCCTATGGCAGATAACAAGCAGCACGACACCCGCACCGCCCGCCGCCCCGACTGCGTGACGGAAATCCGCATGGGCAATTCCGTCCTTGTCGTGTCCGGCTATTTCAAGAAAGACACCACGACCACCGCCGCCGACAAAATGGCGCGGGTACTGGAAGCGGAAGCCGCTGCTACACAGGAGCCGACTTATCCGGCGTGAACCGGGGCATGGAAAAGCGGCCATGCCAGGGAGCATGACCGCTGGAACGAAAATCGGAAGTGCTTTAGCAATTCTTAATCTCATTCTCTATAAAATAATTTGCAATTTCAAAGGCTTTTATTCTTCTCTTTGCCAATGTGATTTGTGATTTATAACGCTCGGAATTATCCTTTGATTCAAATGTTTTTACTGTTTCTCTTAGCTTGTGCAGAGTTGAATCAATTTGCCTTTTGGCCGCGGTTAATTCATCTATTGTATACTTCATGTTTTCTCCTTTAACTTCTGATTTTTTTGTTAAATCAGAGTATACCACGGAGTTATGAACTTTTCTACTGCAAATATGGGACGACAACCCATACCATAAAAATCGGAAAATTGAAAAGCTGTAAAGAAGCAAATTTAACGCTTTTGCCGCTGTACAGCCCCCGCCGTTCCGTGGTACAATGAAACCACGGAATAGTGGGGCTGGCTGTCGGAAACGGAGGATTTTATGTTAAGACAAGCCACCCAAAACCTCATTACCGCCCTTTATCCGAGATTGTCCCACGAGGATGAATTGCAAGGCGAGAGTAATTCCATATCGAACCAAAAAAGGATACTCGAAACCTACGCAAAACAGAACGGCTTTACCAATCTGCGCTGGTACACCGACGACGGTTTTTCCGGCGCGAACTTCCAGCGGCCCGGATTTCAAGCCATGCTTGCGGACATTGAAGCCGGGAAAGTGGGTACGGTCATCGTCAAGGACATGAGCCGGTTAGGGCGAAACTACTTGCAGGTGGGATTTTACACGGAAATGCTGTTCCCTCAAAAGGGAGTGCGTTTTATCGCTGTCAACGACAATGTGGACAGCGCAAACGGCGGCATGGACAACGATTTTACCCCTCTGCGAAATCTGTTCAATGAATGGCTGGTGAGAGATACGAGCAAGAAAATCAAGGCAGTGAAAAAGTCAAAAGGCATGAGCGGCAAGCCTGTTACCAGCAAGCCGGTTTACGGCTATGTGATGGACGAGGACGAGAATTTTATTATAGACGAGGAAGCCGCCCCGGTGGTGCAGCAGATTTACCAGCTTTGCCTTGCCGGGAACGGCCCGACCAAGATTGCCCGTATGCTGACGGAGCAGCAAATCCCCACGCCGGGGACGCTGGAATATCAGCGGACAGGCAGCACCCGCCGTTATCACCCAGGCTATGAGTGCAAATGGGCGACCAACACCGTCGTTCATATCCTCGAAAACCGAGAGTACACCGGATGTCTGGTGAACTTCAAAACGGAAAAGCCTTCTTATAAGGTCAAGCACAGCATAGAGAACCCCGTCGAGAAGCAGGCCATTTTCGAGAACCACCATGAGCCGATCATCGACAAGGAAACATGGGAACGGGTGCAGGAGTTACGCAAACAGCGCAAACGCCCGAACCGCTACGATGAAGTGGGGCTGTTCTCCGGGATTTTGTTCTGCGCCGACTGCGGCCATGTGCTGTATCAGCAGCGGTATCAGAACAAAGACCGCAAGCAGGACTGTTACATCTGCGGCAGCTACAAGAAGCGCACCCGCGACTGTACGGCGCACTTTATCCGCACCGACCTGTTGACCGCCGGTGTCCTCTCCAATCTCCGGCAGGTGACGGAATATGCCGCCAAGCATGAGAGCCGCTTTGTAAAGCTGCTTATCCAGCAGAACGAGATCGGCGGCAAGAGAAAGACCGCCGCAGCCACCAAGCAGCTTGAACAGGCGCAGGAGCGCATTGCCGAAGTGAGCCGCATTATCAAGCGGCTGTATGAGGACAATGTGAACGGCAAAATCAGCGACGAGCGTTTCATGGAACTGTCGGCAGACTATGAGCAGGAGCAGCGGGAACTGAAAGACCGCGCCGCCGCTTTGCAGGAGGAACTGGACAAGTCGCAGGCCGCCACCGTCAACGCGGAAAAGTTTATGGGTATCGTCCGAAAGCACCTTGCCTTTGAGGAATTGACCCCCACCCTCTTGCGGGAAATGATTGAGAAAATCGTCGTGCATGAGTGCAGCTATGACGAGAACGGCACCCGCAGGCAGGACATTGAGATTTATTACAGCTTTGTCGGCAAGATTGACTTGCCCGAATAACCGCCCGACCTATCCGACACAATGGCCAAGTGTCGGATAGGAACGGCAAAATTTTTTGCACTTCTATTGCTTCTTTATCACACATAAGCAAAGTCGCAGGGAATCAAGCAGCTCATGGCGGGCGGCGGTGTCGTCCTCATTGGTATGCAGCTTATCCCTCTGCTGTCCGGCCTGTTCTAAACCTTCCCCTGTATCCTGTTTCCAGTAAAAGGAGCTGATTTATGGATTTTATCATCGACGCAATAGTGGAATGGCTCAAAGGATTGCTTGTCGATGGTATCATGGGAAATCTGGACGGCCTTTTCAATAACGTGAACGAACAGGTTGGAGAGATCGCTGTGCAGGTAGGCACGACCCCGGCGGACTGGAACGCCGGGGTCTTTTCCATGATACGGCAGCTATCCGAAACCGTTGTCCTGCCGATTGCCGGGATTATCCTTACCTTTGTCGCCACCTATGAGCTCATTCAGATGCTCATTGACCGGAACAACCTCCACGATGTGGATACCTGGATGTTCTTCAAGTGGACATTCAAGACCTTCGTGGCTGTGATGATACTGGCGAATACCTTTAATATCGCGCTGGCCGTCTTTGATGTGAGCCAGCATGTGATCCAGCAGTCGGCGGGCATTATCCAGAACGGGACAGAGATCACGCCGGACGTGATGGACAGCCTGCGGACGGAGCTTGAGGCAATGGACGTGGGGCCGCTTCTCGGCCTGTGGCTCCAATCCTTCCTTGTGCAGCTTACCATGATTGCCCTAAATATCGTGATCTTTGTCATTGTCTATGGCCGTATGATTGAAATTTACTTACTCACGAGCCTTGCGCCCATCCCTTTCGCCACGGTGTCCAACCGGGAGACCGGCCATGTGGGGCAGAACTACTTCCGCTCCCTCTTTGCGGTGGGCTTTCAAGGCTTTCTCATCATGGTCTGTATTGCGATCTACGCCGTATTGATACAGAGCATAGCGGTGGACGGCGACCCGATGGGGGCCATCTGGGGCTGCGTGGGCTACACGGTGCTTCTGTGCTTTACCCTGTTTAAGACCGGGAGCCTGTCAAAATCAATCTTCGGCGCCCATTAGTGACCTCGGGCCATATTGGCCCAAAGCGGAAAGGAGGCGGCCATGCCCCGGCGCTATAAGCTGGGAGCGGACGGACAGCCCCGCCGGGCTTTCTATGGAAAGCTCCCGGAGGAATTTACCCGAGAGGACACCATGCGCTTCATGGTGGAAACCGATTTACAGCTTTCCGGGAACGTGTCGGCGGACACGCTGGCCCTGCTCCATGCGGAAGGCTATTGCTATCAGGACGGGAACCTTGTTCCCGCCGGAAAGGAGGACCTTATGGAAAAAGGAACGGGCGGCACGCCTGCCGCCGCACCCGCGCCGCTGAAACTGGATGTAAGCGTGCGGGTCATTGAACCTGTAAAAAACCTCATGGGCTTTGCCAGTGTGAAATTCAATGACTGCTTTGTGGTGGAAAATTTGAAGATCGTGCAGGGCAGCAAGGGCCTGTTCGTGGGGATGCCCAGCCAGCCGGACGGCAAAGGCGGCTACCGGGATATGGCCTATCCTGTCACAAAGGAGTTCCGGGCGCAGCTCAATTCCGCTGTGCTGGACGCCTATGAGGCAAAGCTGGAACAGATGGCGGAGCGCGGGAACAGCGGGCGGGCCTCCATCTCCGAACAGCTCAAAGCCGGAAAGGAGGCCGCCGGGCAGACGAAAGCGGAAAAACCGGCAAAGGCCAAAGCCAGCCGTGGACAGGAGCGGTAACTTCGGGCCAGCATGGCCCGAAGCGGAAAGGAGGCGGAACCCATGCCACGAAAACGGACCGGCCATGACGCGGCCTGCTACTATGACGGAAAGCTGCTGGGCCGCTGTACCAGAGCGGACAGTGAAGCCTACTGTACCCTGATGAAAGCCTGCGGCGGGGACGCCGCCCGGGTGCTCCGGGAGTACGCTTACTTTTCCCCGGAGCTCCGCGCCATTCTGGAAAAGGCTGCCCTGATACAGTCTGACCGGGACCGGACGGGCGGAATGTTCCATGCGCCCCAGACCTCCCCGTGGGGGCCGGTGCAGACCTGTGACACCCTCTGCCCGGGAGTGTTCTTAGTCACCACCGCCAGCCACGGCGGGACGATGGTTGCCAGTGAGGCGGCGGCTATCCTCTCCCCGGCGGCCAAAAAGTGCGGCTTCAAAGATAAAGGCTACCTCTGCTTTGAGGAGGACGCCCAGGAAAGCGTGGTGCTTCGGGAGCTGCTGGACAAAAAGCTCTGGAAGGTGCCGGACCGGGTAAAGGACAAGGCCGCCTTTGAGGAAAACATCAACCGCTCCATCCGGCAGTACAACCCGGACTACTGGCGGGCAAGGCAGAGCGGCATAGAGGCCGCAAAGGAGGCCCGCCGCCCACGGCCTGACCGGGAGGCCGCAAGATAACCTCGGGCCATGCTGGCCCGAAGTGCAAAGGAGGTGTGAACCGTGGCCTATGTGCCAGTACCCAAAGACCTATCCAAAATCAAGACAAAGCTGGCCTTCAACTTGACGAAGCGCCAGCTCATTTGTTTTTCAGCAGCCGCCAGCGTGGGGCTTCCCGTCTATCTGCTTACCCGGGGAGCCCTCGGGAACAGCGCCGCCATGCTTTTGATGATCGGGCTCATGCTCCCGTTCTTTTTCTTTGCCATGTACGAAAAGGACGGCCTGCCTCTGGAAAAGGTCCTGAAAAACATCATCCGCACCTGTTTCCTCTATCCCCGGGTGCGGCCCTACAAGACGGAAAACTTTTATGCGCTGTTAAGCGAGAAGGAGGCGAAGCCGATTGCAGAAACGGACAAACGCCGGAAAGCCCGCGGGAAAAAAGCCTGACAGACGGGGCCTTTTCGGCTTGTTTGCAAAGAAAAAAGACATTCCCACCACCGCCCAGCAGACCCTCCCTTACCGAGAAATGTACCGGGACGGGGTGTGCCGGGTGTCGGAGGACTACTACACGAAAACCATCGAGTATGAGGACATCAACTACCAGCTCGCCCAGGCCGAAGATCAGGCGGCCATCTTTGACGGGTGGAGCGCCTGCCTCAATTACTTTGACAGCACCCTTCCTTTCCAGCTCTCCTTCCTCAATCACCGGAGCCGCCCGGAAAGCAGGTACAGCGTCAATATCCCCATGCAGGACGACGAGTACAACGGCGTCCGGCAGGAGTATGTGGAAATGCTGGACAACCAGATCGCCAGAAGCAACAACGGCATTGTCCGCACAAAGCTCGTGACCTTCGGCGTGAAGGCGGACAGCCTTTCTTCCGCCCGGGCAAGGCTGGAACGGGTGGAGGCGGACATTTGCGGCAACTTCAAAAAGCTGGGCGTTAAGTCCCGCTCCCTGACCGGGCTGGAACGGCTGGAGCTTTTACACGGGCAGCTCCACCCGGGAGGCACAGACCCTTTCCGCTTCGCATGGGACATGATACCGAAAACCGGGCTCTCTACGAAGGACTTTATCGCCCCGGACAGCTTCGACTTCCGGTTCAGCCGCCTGTTCCGGGTGGGGACGACCTGGGGCGCGGCCTCCTACTTGCAGATACTGGCCTCGGAGCTCTCCGACAAGCTGCTGGCGGAGCTTCTGGAAATGGACGCGGAAATGACCATCACCCTCCATATCCAGACCGTCGATCAGGCCGCCGCCGTGAAATCCATCAAGGCCAAAGTCTCCGACATTGACAAGATGAAGGTGGAGGAACAAAAGAAGGCAGCCCGGTCCGGGTATGACATGGACATACTTCCGCCTGACCTTGTGACGTACAGCAACGACGCAAAGACCCTTCTGGAAGATTTACAGAGCCGGAATGAGCGGATGTTCCTTTTGACCTTCCTTGTGGTAAACATGGCACCGACCCGCCGGGAGCTGGACAACGACCTGTTCACCGTGTCGGGTATCGTGCAGAAGTATAACTGCTCCCTGAAACGGCTGGACTTCCAGCAGGAGGCCGCTTTCCTGTCAAGCCTTCCCCTCGGCCATAACGAAATCGAGATACAGCGGGGCATGACAACAAGCTCCACGGCGATTTTCGTTCCCTTTATGACGCAGGAGCTCCGCATGGACGGCGAAGCGGTCTACTACGGCCTAAACGCCCTGTCCCACAACGTGATTATGGCGAACCGGAAAAAGCTCAAAAACCCCAACGGCCTGTTCCTCGGGGTGCCCGGCTCCGGCAAATCCTTCGCGGCAAAGCGGGAGCTGGTCAATGTATTCCTTGCCACCCGTGACCGGATTATCGTGGTGGACCCGATGGGTGAATACTCGCCCCTTATCAAGCGGCTGGGCGGGCAGGTCATTGAGATCGCCCCGGACAGCCCCCACCACATCAACCCGATGGATATTGATTTGAGCTTTGACGAGGAAAACCCGATGGCCTTAAAAGCTGACTTTATCCTGTCGCTGATGGAACTGATCGTCGGCGGCAAGGACGGCTTGCAGCCGGTGGAGCGGACGGTCATTGACCGCTGTGTGCGGCAGATGTACCGGGAGCACTTGCAGAACCCGGAGACGGCAGAAATGCCGACCCTCCAGACCCTTTATGACCTGCTGTGCGCCCAGCCCGAGGGCGAGGCGGTGCGGCTGGCGACCTCCCTTGAAATCTATGTGTCCGGCTCCCTCAACGTGTTCAACCATAAGACCAACGTGGACTTGAACCGCCGTCTGGTATGCCTGGACTTAAAGAAGCTGGGGGCGGGCCTTCGCACCATCGCCATGCTCATTATGCAGGACCTTGTCAATTCGCAGGTGTCCTTGAACTTCCTGCGGGGGATTGCCACATGGTGCTACTTTGACGAGTTCCATGTGCTCCTTCGTGACCCGCTGACCGCAAGCTACTGTGTATCCATCTGGAAAATGCTCCGTAAGAAGG
>ENA-UONU01002659-UONU01002659.1-human-gut-metagenome-genome-assembly--contig:-CS51-NODE-2659-length-10133-cov-4.126116_pt1 | contig 10133 bp, 8 predicted proteins | sample MGYA00242462_ERZ724009 | MGnify/ENA metagenome assembly ERZ724009 | reverse complement strand
TGGTATTTCTGTATGCTCTTTTTCTCGTTAACCCCGCAGCTGCTCCATCGGATCTTTTCCAAGAATGCCCGGCTCGGTCATGGTGTACGGATCCAGAACGGTGTTTAACTGTTCCTCGTCCATCAGACCCTTCTCCAGGATCAGGTCTCTGACCTGGCGGCCGGTACGCAGCGCTTCTTTTGCAATGTTGGCTGCGGTCTCATAACCCACATACGGACAGATGGCCGTGATGACACCAATGCTGTTCTCCACCTGCCTGCGGCAGTGCTCTTTGTTGGCGGTGATGCCGGTGATGCAGTTATCTACCAGAGTCTTTACTGCATAGGTCAGTGTCTCGATGGACTCAAATAAATTATAGAAAATGATCGGCTCAAACGCATTCAGCTCCAGCTGTCCGGCCTCAGCTGCCATGGTGATGGTCACATCATTTCCGATGATATTGAACGCAACCTGATTCACAACCTCCGGGATAACCGGGTTGATCTTGCCCGGCATAATGGAGGAACCATTCTGTCTCGCTGGAAGATTGATCTCGCCAAAACCGGTTCTCGGACCGGAAGACATCAGTCGCAGGTCATTGGACATCTTGGACAGGTTCACGGCACAGTTTTTCACGATGCCGGACACCGAAGCGTAGCTGTCCAGGTTCTGGGTAGCGTCGATCATATCGTAGGACTGCACCAGCTCCTCGCCGGTCAGCGTGGACATATTTTTTACAACCCGGTGGAAATACTGTACATCCGCATTCAGGCCGGTTCCGATGGCGGTACCGCCCAGGTTCAGGCAGCGGATCTCTTCTTTTGCATTCTCAAAGCGTTTGATATCCCGGCGGATGGCTGATGCGTAAGCGTGGAACTCCTGTCCCAGACGGATCGGCACTGCATCCTGCAGCTGGGTGCGTCCCATCTTGATGACAGAATCAAATTCCTGGGCTTTCTGCATCAGCGCCTCTTCCAGGCGTTTCAGCTGTTCCTGGGCATTGCCTAAAAGCTTTAATGCCGCCATCTTGCCGCAGGATGGAAATACATCATTGGTAGACTGCCCAAAGTTTACATGATCATTGGGGTTTACCAGATTATACTCACCTTTTTTTCCTCCCAGAATTTCAATGGCCCGGTTGGCAATGACTTCGTTGGCATTCATATTTAAGGAAGTTCCCGCACCGCCCTGGATCGGGTCTACAATAAACTGGTCATGCAGCTTTCCGGCAATGATCTCATCGCAGGCCTGGGTGATGGCAGATGCTCTTCTCTTATCCAGCTCTCCTACCTCAAAGTTGGTGATGGCTGCTGCCTTCTTGATCTGTGCCACACTGTTGATCAGCTCCGGCATCCTCCGGCACCTCTTTTTCTCCAATGGAATCGTGCTCCAGACGATATTTCTTTCCATCTTCCTGCATCTTTTTATCCTCCTGCATATCATATGAATATGTCTGCTGCCAGACATCATTTCCTCTTGACTTTAGTATAAATTGGCACTACACTATTTTCAAATACTTATAAAATCATACATTTTATAGATTATAGTCTATATCAGGAGGACTTATGTTTCAGGGGATGCGCTATGTCTACGAGGTTTATAAAGAAATGAGCTTTTCCAAAGCCGCCCGCAACCTGTTTATCAGCCAGCCATCTTTGAGTGCCGCAGTCAAAAAAGAGGAAGCCCAGATTGGCTTCCCCATCTTTGACCGCAGCTCCAATCCCATTCAGCTCACCGATCTGGGAAAGGAGTACATCCGATCCATTGAGATCATTATGGATGTGGAAAATGGATTTCAGAATTATATCAACGATATGCGTGAATTAAAAAGCGGATCCCTTTCCATTGGCGGTACCAACCTTTTTACATCCTATGTGCTGCCGCCGCTGATTTCCCGCTTTAATGAGCAGTATCCCCAGGTGCACCTGAATCTGATGGAGGCCACCACCGCGGAACTGACCGAGCGGCTCTTCTCCGGCTCCCTGGATCTTCTGATTGACAACCGGAGTATGGACAGTTCCGTCTACGGTAAACGCTTTTTCTGCGAAGAGCATCTGCTGCTCACGGTTCCGGCTCGCTTTTCAGTCAATGAGACCATGAAAAACTACGCGCTGACCGCCGCCGACATCCTGGAAGAACGTCATTTAAACTCCCGTATTCCGCCGGTCTCCCTGGAACATTTTCAAAATGAAAGCTTCCTGCTGTTAAAAGGCGGAAATGACACCCGGGAACGCGCGGACCGGATTTTCCACAATGCCCATTTTCTGCCCAAAATCCGTCTGGAGCTGGACCAGCAAATCACAGCCTACAACCTGTCCCGCCAGGGCATGGGCATCTCCTTCAGTTCCGACACCCTGATCCGCCATGTACCGGATGAGGAGCATCTGGTGTACTACAAGCTGAACCATCAGGATGCCTTCCGGGAAGTAAATTTTTATTACAAGCGCAGCCGGTATATGCCGAAAGTAGTCAGCGCCTTCCTGGATATGATCTAACCAATTGATTCCAATGTTTCCATCTCTCTATATTCCTTATAGATATTTGTCTATATCATCCGGCATTTCATAGTGTATTGATTTTCATAAAACCAAAACCTCCGATCCGGATACAAATTGTATCTCAGAGACTGGAGATGCGGAATACATCCGCCATGTCTGTAAACCACTTCATTTCCCGGGCATAGCGCTGACGGAGCTGCCCGGGATTTTCTTTTCCCTTACCAATATCAAAAAATGCATGCCCGCTGTGGACTGCAATATACAGCTTCCCGTCCCGGTTCAGATTGATGGAAAATTTCCCAAAAGATCTGTCCGTCAGATTCAGGATCCGCTCTGTCCGGCTGCTGTTCAGGATACGAAGTGCCTCCTGTTCGTTGTCACTGCTCAGATTAAAGCGCTTATCGAAGGTCGCATTTCCGGTCCTGATTGTCTGAGCATGAAACAGTTTATCCATTTTGTCCCGCGGCCAGATGGTAAGCCAGGTCGGAAATTCCTGATCCAGTTCACACAGCATCCACTGACCCGTATAAATCTCCCGCTCATTCTTTTCCCATAGCCCGGTCTCCTCACGCTGGAATTCATTTACATCCGTCAGTTTCACGGTACACAGCTCTGCGGTCATACCATGATATGTTCCCCGGATATACCCGCTGCCGCTGCAGTAATTATGGCTGGGCAGCGGAATGTTCGTATCCTCCGCATTTAAAAGATGCGTCGTACTGTTCATTTCTATGTGGTCAAAAACTGTGTTCAGGATGTCAGGCGCGATGGTGTCAAAGGTCTGCTGGCTCGCCTTATCTCTGACCCTTCCATGCGTCATCTGCCCCAGGCCAAGCAGCACAGCGCCTGCAATGATTAAGACCATATTTCCGCCCAGGATAATACCAGACACGATTACAATTCCGCCAAACAGTGAAAGAAGCTTTCCACCAGTCCTGCCGCCTTTGCTCTTATGCAGTTCCTGCGACAACTGCTCATCTGTCATTTTCATTTTCTGTTCTGCCATATTCTTCCCTTTCCACCACGTCGGTCAAAGCGGGGCCCGCGATCAGGCGGTCCAGCACGCTGCCCAATTCCTTTAAAGATCGGATGTAGCTGTTGCGCGCCGCATCCAGATCACTTAAGTCTACGCTGCCCGCTATAGCTGCAATACCGAAATCCGTTTCCGATACCAGAGAAAAGATCTTTCCGTCCCAGCAAAAACTCAAGATCTGCCCCTCCACATCCCGATCAAACTTTGTCAAAAAGTCGATGAACCGCGGAGTAAGACGACACGCGGCATCCTGCTCGCTGTTTGCCGTGACGCAGAAGCTGCGGTCAAAATTCTCATTTCCCGACAATACGCCGCGGGGACTATCCTCCGTTCGCACATTGGCAAGGATGAGCGAGGGAACCGGCACCCATGTCCTGCAGCGAAGGACGATGCCCTGAAAGACCATTTTCCTGCAGGTTTCATAGCCCTCGTGCGAACATCCTTTCTGGTACACATGATTCAGCTGTACATTAGCAGCAGAAAAATGTATGCCGCCATGATCGCCCTCGTGGAAGTTCTCCACGGTGCACTCCTCCCATTTGCCGTCCAGCAGATGCAGCGCTCTCATGAACGGTTCATCAATGCGCATTTCCGGGGTGTGGATATCCGGGCCAAATGCCTTTTCCCATTCTTGGCGGAAAAAGTCTCCCATCTGCTCGTGCATCAGGGCTTTCAGTTTTTTCTGTGCCCCACCGCTGAAAAAGGACGCGCAGAAAATGCCGCCCAAAAACAGCACTGCCACAAGGAGCGATTTGAGTGCCTTATTCTGCAACACAAAATAGAAAATGACACCGCTCACTGCGCCAACCACTCCCACCCAGAACCAGATGACGGACATTGCCTGATAATGTCCCAGCTTTTTTGACAGCTCTGCATCTGTCATCTTTATCGGTTTGGAGGAAACTGAAGCTCTATTTTTTTTCTTCATAAAGCTCCTCCTTAATCGCAAAGGCTGAAATACAGACTGCTGTAGGGGTCTAACGTATCAAGATCCAGAACACAGGCTTCCGGAGAGATGCTGTCCAGCTGCATCTTTCTGGCACTTTCCTGATAGGTGTCCGGCTCCGCCTGAGCCGCGAACACAAGTCCATCGTAATCAGCCGGCATATAGACAGAATAGCTTTTGGTAAGAACCGCTCCCCAGTCACCCACCTGGAAATTCCAGTCCGTGGAATAGGTAAATTCGATCAGATAGCTGTTTCCTCTCCAGCTGACGGTATGAAGATAATAGTTGTCGCCGCGGCTGCTGTTGTTAAATGTGGATCCCGCTGTCAGCCACATGCCAGTATATGCATCGTACAGTTCGCTGGACACAACGACCGTTCCATTCGCAGCACTTGAAATTGCGCTTTCCGGGATATAGCAGATTGCGTCAAAGTGCAGATCGCGGATACCATCATGGATATCGTCCGCCCTTTTCGTAATCTCCCAATAGCAGTCACTCCGGCGGTAGCCATTACCTTTCCCAGAATAGCTGCTTGCGCCATTCGCCAGCAGGAATGTACCAAGCTCCACTTCGGCATTCATTTCCAGGCCATTTCTGGTAAAATAAGGCACGCTGGACTGGATTGCTTCTACCGGGAACAGACTTCCGCCATTGGTAAGATCCATCAGATCGCCGCTGACCGTAAGGTCAAGCTGCAGGGTGTCACCGCTTCCATCAAAGTGAAGGGTGATTCCGTTTTCTTCCACCACAAGCACACCGGATTCAATCACATCATCCTGATCATTTACAAATTCCCATGTAAAATCATCGTGGATGCGCAGCCAGCGGTTCTCCCCCTGGTATTCCCAGAGTCCCACATAGTCTTCCAGATTCGTAACCAAATCCGCGTCTGCTTCCAGATGCATATCCTGTTCGGCATCCTGATCACTTTCACCGATGGCAATGGTAGAAAGATCTTCCCGGAACACATAGCGCTCCACCGGATCCCAGAGCCAGATCAGCTCTGTATTGTCTCCATATTCATCAATGAAGCTGACCAGCACATCACTTTCCCCATCGCCATCCATATCATCGAAGGAAATCGCGTTGAAGGCCTGCTCCGCGTCCGGAACGTGCATGGGAAACAATACACTGTCATAGAGCACCTGCTCCGGTTCATCCCAATAGAAAGCCGCGCTGGTCTCACTCACAGTAACCAGCACATCCACACTTTTTCCGTCATGGGTAATCGTTCCGCTGCCGGCCACCACGCCACTGGTTCTCCAGTCATCACCCGCAACATCATCCGTGCTGCCGCAGGCGGAAAGAACGAAGCCGAACATGACAGCCGCTGCAAGACAACACATCTTTGTCTGTTGTTTCTTCATGATCTGCTCCCCCCTCTCCATCACTCCATCCGGTAATACGCACCCTCATCTCCCCATATGAGCATGTCGCTGTCAAAGTCGAATACCTTGTAGGACACGCCCTCATATACGGTAGAATCCGCATAATAGGTACTTGTTTCATCCGTGGAGTATGTGAAGATGCCATGATCCATTTCCGCAGCCTCAGCGCCCGGAGCGCGCTGGTAATAACTCCAGTTTCCATTTCCATCAATAACGACATACATTTCTGCTGAAAGATCCCCGTCGTAATACCAGACACCCTCAAATTCAGAAACATTCCGCTGGCACAGATCCGAGTCCCAGCTCCAGTAGGAATCCGGATATGCGTTCTGATTTCCGTTTCCGCCCGATCCGTTCTCCACATAGGCAATCGGCTCACCATCCTCCGTAAACTCTCCCCCATCTTTATACCAGAGATACTCCATCCCCTCGCCTGGGTTAAAATATCCATATGCGGCGCTGTAAAGCTGGCCTTCCTGCATGGCAATCCGGCTGCCGGAGTCGTCCAGGCTGCTGTAGGCATAAATGGCTTCCCACTCCGGCTCGTAGCGGAGATATCCCTCATCCACGACTTCCCCGCTAAGGTAAAGGGTCCAGTTGCCCTCAGAATCAAACTCCATGTAATCGTAGTTGTTGTTCGCTTCCCCCAGCCAGATTCCCTCAAAGCCACTGAAATCATTCACCGTATCCTCACTCAGATCCCCGCCAAGGCCATCGTTCGGATCATTCTGCAGATTCTCATCTTTATCATCCTGAATGCTTTCATTTGCGTCATCCGGTAATGCAGCTGTCTCCTGTGTACTGCCGCAGGCCATGCACACCAAACTGATCGTCAATAACATTCCCGCCAGAACATACAGCTTTTTTTTCTTCATGCGTCATCCCTCCCTAATTTTCTTCACTCAGATACAGCTGCGAAAAAATACTTTGGTAAATCTCATCCATATCTTCTTCCGCATCCATGGTCTCACAGAAACCATAAAGGTAGGTATCACTGTCTGTGTCCATGGCAAATACCGTCCATTTCCTGGTATCCTCATTTTCTCCCGCGGTATACGTTACAATATAAACCGGATATGTTAAGTTCTCGGTATATTCCTCATTTTCTTCTGCAGATAGCAGTTCATAGGTATCCGTATCACTTAATGACAGGGCACAGGCTGTCAGATAATCTTCCAAATCCTGGACCTCCGGAACAAAGCAGGTTGGTTCTGCCGTATTTACCACAAGAATCTGTCCATCTTCCGTGAAATCCTCATAGCGGTACGTTCCATCCTCATTGTTTTCTGTGCGCAGGTTCTGCATGTTCGTAAAGGGCAGTGCCCCGCCCATCAAAACAGGAATCCTTTCCTCCGGGATTAAATCTCCGCGGCCATCATTGAGCAAATCATAAGATTCCAGAACGCTGCTTTCCGTTTCTTCGTAGTCTTCCTGGCTAGTGTTGCTCCCTTCGCTTTCGGACCCGCCACCGCAGGCAGCAAGGCCCAGACACACCGCCAGTGTGATTACGGGAAATAAATCGCTTTTCCATTTTTTCATCCTGCATTCCTCCCTTTTCGCAAGGCCGCGTTAATGCTCTTGTTCTGCCATGGACAATATTTCATCATGACTCAGCTCCACATCCCCGAAGCGGACAAAGATACCGTTGGTCACAGCACTGCTCCACACGTTCTTATCCGCAAGCGAAAGAAAACGAATCTTATCCAGATAAGGCTTCATGTCCAGAAAAAGCCGGCTGCCCGACACAAAATCGACCTGCAAAATATAATCGGGCAGCGGTGTAACATCCTTAAGATACCTCCGTTTCAAGAGCCCCCTCCTTTCCGCCTGTGTCATAAAGACATGAAAAAATCCACCGTACTGTTATTGTACGGTGGATTCTTCGGGATAACCATTAACTAAAGGTTAGGGTTTTGGTATGAGCAGTTCTGCAAGCTGACTCCTCTTTGTTCTGGTATCGCCCTCAATATGAAGCTTGGAGTAAATCTGATTTATGTACTGCTTGACGCTGCCTTCCGACAGAAACAGTTTTTCTGCGATTTCACGGTTGGACATCCGCTTGGCCATCAGTTCCACAATTTCAAATTCCCGCTTTGTCAATGCATCAAAAACGGCAGGACGGGAATTTTCCGCTTTTCGCTGGTTTGCTGCTTCCCCCAGTTCCATGATCTTCGCAATCAAATCCGTCCTGATTTCCCGCGCAAGCATTGTTTTGAGCCTGTCATAGTTTTCCACGAACGGCATCACCAATCCATCCGGCCCGGCATCGGACAGCGCCCGGGCAAGCAGTACATGTGCCTCTTCGGCCTTTCCTAACATCTCATATGCCACCGCGGCCTGAATGCGGATGTGCAGCGCCACCAGCGCATAATGCATTCCCTCACATACGGCTAACATCTTCTCACTCAGCGCAATCACTTTTGCATAATTCTCCTGAGCAAGATACACCTGATTTTCAATCATTTCCATCATAGGCCTGCCCGGTGCGAGCATATTGATATTGGACAGTTGGTGGTGGGAAAAAATTTCCGGAATTTTCTCAATTTTTCCCTGGAGTGCATGATAATAGGCACTGGTAACGCTCCAGATATTCATCCAGGAGGCATCATGGAGCTGCAGCAGCGTAGCATATCGTTCTTCAAAGGTATACCGCTTTTGTACACTGGCATATAAGGAGAGGCGCCACAGCAAAAAATCGCAGCAGAGAGCCATATTCTGCTGTCCATTTCCTTCAATCTGGGCATAAGCGCTTTCCAGAGCAATGTATGCGTCCATAAAATTTCCCTGCATGTAAGCCGCCTCTGCCCGCATGATCTTTTCCGCTCCCTGACCATGGTTACCCGTGATCTTATAGTAATGAGGCATACACTCGTCCATCTCGGCAAGCTCACTCTGCAGTTCTCCCGGTGCCCGGTAAAACATCATCAGTACGGAAGGAGAGCCGAATGTCCAGCCGCCACTATTCTGGATGCTGGTGGCAGGACGGCTCATCTGGCTGCTGGCGCTGCGGTGCAGGCGGCTCATGGCCCGGATATCATTGTAGCACAGGAAGCTCATGATCAGGTCGCACTCTCCAAGCAGGTTGCCCCGTTCTTCCGCTGATAATTCCGGATGTTCCTCAATAGCACTCAGAAGAAGGGCCTTTAGCTCCATCATTTTCGGGATCTGCCGCCAGGTAAACATACGGCGCATCAGCACCAGGATTGCAAACGGATTTGATTTTAGCGTTTCCTCCGGGCATTTATCCAGTATCTCCAGCACATCGGAAGGTTTTAACGATGCCAGAAGGATGCCGGCATCATTTCGGATAATCCGCAAGAGCGCATCATAGTTTTCGCTCTTCCGAAAGGCCGCGATGGCATGAAGATACTGTCTGCTGTTTTCATACCATAAGCCGAACCGTTCCCAGTAAAGCTTTTTCGTTTCTGCCTGCATCGTCAAAAAGCAATGTTCCGCACACTCCTTCATCATGTGATGAAACCGGTACGTGATACCATCCGGAAGACGTTTTACAAAGGCGTTTTGTTCCGTCAGCCTAGAGAGCATCTGCTTTGCCTGCGCATCACCGGTAATAAACTGCGCCATTTCCACCGTAAACTCATCGGCAAGGCCCATAACTGCCAAAAACTCCCGCTGTTTCTCTGGGAGCGGATCAATCATGGCCGCAGTAAATGTGGTATAAATATCTGAAGTGCGGTCCGGCAGTACCCCGTGCTCGGAAAAAGTCAGCAGATTCAGGTAAACCGCAGAAAACCATCCTTCACTGGAATAAAGAAGGCTTTCGACCTGCGATTCAGAAAGATTGGTTCCGCACCGATGTGCGTAAATGGTCAGCTCCGTATGATTTAAGCGAAGCTGCTCCATGCCGATCTGATATACCTTTGCCCCAAGACGGAACGCTTCGGAAGCTGGTAAAAAGCGGTCCCGGCTTGCAACAATCAGGTGGACATTCATGGGCAGCCTGTTGGCCAGTATGCAAAGAAACATGGATGCCCGCCGGTCCGTCAAAAGGTGAAAATCATCTATGAATATGTAAAAGGGGGTCTCTCCGGCCAGCTCATGGCAAAGATCATCTACCAGCAGTCCGCCTCCGGCGGTATCTTCCGGACAGATATAATCACGTAAAAATACAAAATCGGCGCGGGCAAAAGCGTCCTGAACACTTTTCCAGAAGATTGCAAGATTATCAGAATAAACACTGATGCGGATAACCTTTAATGGCTCAGCCTTGGTGCGCTCAGCCAGATACCAGTTTACTGCCGTTGTCTTTCCGTAGCCCATGGGAGCAA
>ENA-UONU01002658-UONU01002658.1-human-gut-metagenome-genome-assembly--contig:-CS51-NODE-2658-length-10137-cov-5.218409_pt1 | contig 10137 bp, 7 predicted proteins | sample MGYA00242462_ERZ724009 | MGnify/ENA metagenome assembly ERZ724009 | reverse complement strand
CAACAAAATATGCACAGGTGATGAATCTGCACAGTACCTTAAATGCCTGAACGGCAGGTTGAACGCGATCGGCTTTCAAACCGTCACTTCACGGGGAGATATCAAGCGCTGAATAATCTGAAGCTTTTTGAATGAAAAATGAAGATGCACCGCCGCAGCTTGCTGATGCTTGCGAAGTTTGTTTCAACATTAAGCGAGTGTGTGGCGGCACTCGCCGGGAAGATCTCCGGGCAACAGCATTGTTACGATAATTTTATCTGACGGAAAGAGTAATCCGACCGACAAGAAAGGAATAATATGGCTATTTTTGATCCCAAATCCCTCCGTGCGGAGGAGTTCATCAACGATGAGGAAATCCGCGAAACCATTGCTTATGCGGAAGCAAATAAGCACAATATCGAGCTAATCAACAGTCTGCTCGAAAAGGCCGCACCGAAGCGCAGCGGAAACGGCGTAACCTGCGCGGGACTCACTCACAGGGAAGCATCCGTTCTGCTTGCATGCGATATTCCCGAAGTTACCGAACGCCTGTACAAGCTTGCAAACGACATCAAACTTGCTTTTTACGGAAACAGAATCGTAATGTTCGCTCCGCTTTATCTTTCAAATTACTGCGTGAACGGTTGTGTATACTGTCCGTATCACCTCAAAAACAAACATATCGCCCGTATTAAGCTGACGCAGGAACAAGTGCGTCAGGAAGTAATCGCTTTGCAGGATATGGGGCATAAACGCCTTGCGATCGAAGCAGGCGAAGATCCTGTTCACAACCCGATAGAGTACATACTCGAATGCATAAAAACTATCTATTCCGTTCACCACAAAAACGGAGATATTCGCAGGGTGAACGTGAACATTGCCGCAACCACGGTTGAAAACTATCGGAAACTTAAGGATGCCGGCATCGGAACGTACATCCTGTTTCAGGAAACATACAATAAAAAGAGCTATCTTGAACTTCATCCGACGGGACCGAAGCACGACTATGATTACCATACCGAGGCAATGGACAGAGCAATGGAAGGCGGCATTGATGACGTCGGACTCGGTGTTTTGTTTGGATTGGAGGGTTATCAATATGAATTTGCAGGGCTGCTGATGCATGCCGAGCATCTTGAAGCAGTTCACGGCGTCGGGCCGCACACAATCAGCGTTCCGCGAATCAAACATGCGGATGATATCGATCCTAATGTTTTTGACAACAGCCTTTCCGATGAACTCTTTGCAAAGATTATTGCATGTATCCGCATCGCCGTGCCGTATACCGGCATGATAATATCCACACGCGAAAGTGAGACGATACGCGGCAAGGTGCTTGATTACGGCATTTCGCAGATCAGCGGTGCATCACGCACTTCCGTCGGCGGATACACGGAAAAAGAGCGTCCGCATGACTCCGAGCAGTTCGATGTTTCAGATCAGCGCACGCTTGATGAGGTTGTCCGCTGGCTTATGGAACTGGATCACATCCCGTCATTCTGCACGGCATGTTATCGCGAAGGCCGCACAGGCGACAGGTTCATGAGTTTGTGCAAAAGCGGACAGATTCTGAATTGCTGTCACCCCAATGCACTCATGACACTGACAGAGTTCCTTGTTGACTATGCTTCAGACGAAACGCGAAACATTGGATACGAAATGATTTCACGTGAAATTGAAAAGATTCCCAACGAGAAGGTCCGCGAACTTACAAGGCAGCATGTTGCAGACATTCGTTCATCCAACAGGCGTGATTTCAGGTTCTGATTTTAAAACTGTCAAGATATATTCGGAGGGGAAAAATGAGTTTAAACGATAAGCCCGCCGCCGAACGGGTGCATATCGGCTTTTTCGGGTTGCGCAATGCGGGAAAATCCAGCCTTGTGAATGCTGTGACGGGACAGAATCTTGCACTTGTTTCCGATATAAAAGGGACTACAACCGATCCTGTTCTAAAAACAATGGAGCTGCTGCCGATAGGTCCCGTTGTCATCATTGACACGCCCGGCATTGATGATGAAGGTGAGCTTGGCTCAATGCGTGTTGAGCGTGCTGAAAAAATGCTGCAAAAAACTGATATTGCCGTCCTCGTTGCGGATGCCGCTGCGGGTCTCAGCGAACACGAAGGCAGGCTTATGCGCATTTTTACCGATAAGAAAATTCCGTTCGTCATTGCCTTCAACAAGTGTGACCTTTTGAGCGCGATTCCGAAGAGCAAAAGTAACAGCCTTTACGTAAGCGCAAAAACAGGGTTTGGAATTGACGAGTTAAAAAATCAACTCGGGTCACTTCTGCCTTCCGCCAAACACGAAAGAATGCTCATCGGAGACTTGGTATCTCCGAATGACATTGTTGTTCTCGTAACGCCGATTGATGAATCTGCGCCGAAGGGACGACTTATTCTCCCGCAGCAGCAGATGATACGCAGCATACTTGATGCAGCCGCTGTCAACATTGTTGTTAAGGACACGGAGCTTGAAGCTGCTCTCGCCGCAATCGGACGCAAGCCTAAACTTGTTATCACCGATTCCCAAGCGTTCGGAAAGGTCAGCAAAATCGTTCCCAAAGACATATTGCTGACGTCGTTCTCAATCCTGTTTGCCCGTTATAAAGGTGAGCTTGAACCTTTCACGGCAGGCGCAGCAAAACTCAACATGCTCGCAGACGGCGACAGGGTGCTGATTTCAGAGGGCTGCACTCATCACAGGCAGTGCAACGATATCGGAACGGTTAAAATGCCGGGATGGATAAAAGAGTATGCAAAAAAGGAGTTGTTCTTTGATTTCACATCCGGCGGAGACTTTCCGAGTCTTGATGAGCTTCGTAAATATGCCTTGATCGTTCACTGCGGCGCATGTATGCTTAACGAGCGTGAGGTTCATTCAAGACTTGAAAAAGCTGAAAAAGCAGGTGTCAGCATTACAAATTACGGCATTGCGATCGCTCAAATGCACGGAATTCTGCGGCGTTCACTTTCGCCTTTTCCCCAATTGCTGCAAAAACTGCGGGAGCGTTAATCTCCGCACAGATTGAATTGCTGCTGCATCAGTTTGCCCCAATTTAAAAACGGATAGGCCGTAAACACTGTCTTTGCGGCCTGTCCGCTTTCTGTTTAGAGCAAAAACCGTGACTGTGCCCGCACGAACGGTCGGAACACAATCATCAAAAATATTTTCCAAAGCCTATTGAATTTTTCAAATTCGGCGTTATAATGTATTGTGATGAATTATGCGAATTGTGACAACAACACCGATCTGGTTTCCGGGGTACGTCAAGCGACGAAATGCACCGGAGCAAAGGATCCAAAGTATCCGAAGGATCCAAAGCAATTGGGACCGCTTGTGCTTGCATATATCGGCGACACGATATATGACCTTTTTGTGCGCACGGAATTAGTTGATTCAACAACGCTTACGGCACACGGGCTGCACATAGGCGCAGCAAAACGCGTTTGTGCCAAGGCACAGGCCGCAGCATTTCGCCGTATCGAGGCGCTGTTAACGGATGATGAATCCGCAGTTTTTCGGCGCGGCAGGAATGCGCATATGGGGTCTGTGCCGAAAAATGCAGCGATCATTGACTACAGGATTGCAACAGGAATGGAAGCTCTTGTCGGATACCTCTATCTGTCCGGCAAAGATGAGCGGCTTTCGCAGCTTATGCGCATTGCGCTGCACGATACAGCTGAGATTGCAGAACAGGCAGAGAAATAGAAGAAGATTAATTAACAGGAGAAAAAGATGGCAAATTACAACGATCGCGGCGGCAGGCGCAGCGATGATTACAAGCGTCCCAATCGAAAGAACAGTGATGGTTTCCGTTATTCGGACGACAGGAAGCCCCGCTTCAATGATGACAGGAAGCCCCGCTTCGACGGCGACAGGAAACCTCGCCTCAATGATGACAGGAAGCCTCGCTTCGACGGCGACAGGAAACCTCGTTTTGACGGTGACAGGAAGCCTCGCTTTAACAGCGATAGAACCCCCCACTTCGACGGCGACAGAAAGCCCCGCTTCGACGGTGACAGGAAGCCTCGCTTCAATGATGACAGGAAACCCAGCTTCGACGGCGACAGGAAGCCTCGCTTTGACAGCGACAGGAAGCCCCGCTTTGACGGCGACAGAAAGCCCCGTTTCGACGACGACAGAAAGCCCCGCTTTGACAGCGACAGAAAGCCCCGCTTTGACAGCGACAGAAAGCCCCGCTTCAATGATGACAGGAAGCCCCGCTTCGACGGCGACAGGAAGCCCCGCTTCAATGATGACAGAAAACCTCGTTTTGACGGTGACAGGAAGCCTCGCTTCAATGATGACAGGAAGCCCCGTTTCGACGGCGACAGAAGGCCCCGCTTCGACGGCGACAGAAAGCCCCGCTTCGACGGCGACAGAAAGCCCCGCTTCAATGATGACAGGAAGCCTCGCTTCGACGGCGACAGAAAGCCTTTCGAGTCAGACTTCTTTGAAGATGAAGTACTTGATGTTGAATTCAATGCATTTCCTTCTCCCGAAATCGTTGAAAATGACGAGCAGGAGCGTGATCTGCCCAGCATAATCATGGGCAGAAATCCCGTCAAGGAAGCAATCAAAAGCGGACGAAGCATCGACCGTATCCTTGTAACAAAGGAACACGATGGTTCTTTGGGCGAAATCATCGGCCTTGCCCGTGACGAGAATCTTGTTATTCGAGAAGTGGATCGTTCAAAGCTGGACGAAATCTGCATGCCGTTCGGCCATAACGGCAAACCCGGAAACCATCAGGGCATCGTTGCAGAAATCCCGGGTGTTGAATATGCCGAACTCGAGGATATACTTGACTATGCCCGCGTTCGCGATGAAAAACCATTTGTTATTCTTCTTGACGGCGTTGAAGATCCGCATAATCTCGGCTCAATCATCCGCAGTGCGGAGTGCGCCGGCGCACACGGAGTTGTTATAACAAAGCGTCGCAGTGCACCTGTAACGGCAACGGTTGTGAAAACCTCTGCCGGAGCGGCTGAACACATGCGAATCGCCCGTGTTGTGAACCTTGTTTCTGCAATTGAAACACTGAAAAAGGAAGGCCTTTGGATTGCCGGCGCGGACATGGCGGGCAACAGTATGTATGAAGCGGACATGAAGGGCGGCTTTGCACTCGTTATCGGCAGTGAAGGCAGCGGGCTCAGCAAACTTGTAAAGGAAAAATGTGATTTCCTTGTTTCCGTACCGATAAAAGGCAAGATCGATTCTCTTAATGCATCGGTTGCGGCAGCTATCATCATGTTTGAAAAGAACAGACAGGACAGCGTGAATTAAAAATGAAAACTCTCCCGAACGACGGAGTTTCCGCCGATATTGAGAATCTTGACAGCCTGAACGATGAGGCATTGGCTCGACTTGCCCAGAACGGCAGCAGTGATGCCGAGCATACACTTGTTGTTCGTTTTATGCCTCTTGTGCGTATAAAGGCGCGTCCCTATTTTCTTATCGGTGCGGATCATTCCGATCTTGTTCAGGAAGGTTCAATCGGTCTGTTCAGCGCGATTCGTGATTATGACTGCGAAAAGCATACAAGCTTCCGAACCTATGCAGAGGTTTGTATAGGCAACAACATTATTGCTGCAATAAAACGCGCAACACGCAAAAAGCACTTTCCGCTGAACAGCTATATTTCGCTCGACAAGCCGGTTTTTTTCGATAATCCCGATGACGAGGCGCGCTGTCTCGGCGACTCGATCCTGCTTGCTGCCACAATCGACCCGGAGGAGCTTGCCATTGACCGCGAGGCGGAACTTCACATCCTGCACGGGCTCAAAGCAGAGCTTACGGAACTTGAGTTGAGTGTTTTACGGCTTTATATCTCCGGAAAAAGCTATGCGCAGATCGCCGAAAACATTGGCAGAAGCACAAAAACAGTTGACAATGCGTTGACGCGAATAAAGAAAAAGGTCTCAAAGCTTATTCATGCAAATAACCATGAACAGTCATAGAACCTTGGATACAGTTCAAGCCGACTTCCGAGTTTGATCACGGGAGTCGGCTTTTTGTTTTACGGGCAGTCAATAACTCACAACAAAGTGTGATTCGCCGCATCAGCTCAGTTTCTGTCGCTTTTTAAACGCCCGAGCATTACAAGATCATAGAAAACCCCCTTAGGCGAGCGAAATCTCTCCCGCATTATTCCTTCGGGTATAAAGCCGCATTTCTGCGCCACTTTTCCTGAAGCAGGGTTTTCGACTGCATGACAGATTTCAAGCCTGTTGAATCCAACCTCATCAAAAAGATAGTTGCAAACCGCTTCAAGCGCTTCGGTTGTTATGCCTTTGTTCCAGCAATCCCGTGCAATGCAATAACCGATTCCAGTGCGTTCATCGCGCTCCTTTATGCTTGGTGCGCCGATGCTCCCGATTAGTCTGCCGTTGTATTCAATGGCCCAGCTGTAATAATCGGGTTTTTCGTACTCCTGAACCCATTTGCTGAGAAGCTCGCGGGTTACATCGAGTGTTGCATGCGGAGGCCAGCGCATGAATTTCGTTACCTCTGCATCATTTGCCCAATTGTTGAACATATCCTGCGCATCATCAACGGTGAATCTGCGAAGTTTTAAGCGTTTTGTTGTCAGTTCTTTTGTTCCTTTGTGCGTAAGCATTTTTTGAATTCTCCTTTGCTGCTGATGCGTTATATATGCAAACAAGCGGTACAGCTTATCATCTGCACCGCTTGAATTCATCCTTATAAGGTTAACCGCTGCTCAGTGAGCTTTGCAGCGATATTGAAGAGGCGATGCTTGACTGTGCAAAAGTTCGGGTACGGCAAAAAACATTCCGACGACTGCTTTAAGCAAGGAATTGACGAGAGTATTCTGCTGCTTTTTGCTGCGCTTTTGCATCGCTTTATCTCCTTTTCTGATATTTTCGAGATTATACACATTCATGTATGTATTGTCAATACAATTCGGACGGTTGCAGGCAATATATTTGTGTTTTTTCTGTTTAAAGCTCGCTGTTAATTCTCACCGCAGGCTACAGAATACATCCAAAACGCATAAACACCGTAACCTCTGTTAGGTTCATTAACAAAAACATGGGTTACAACGGCCGCGATCCTGCCGTCTTGGACGATCGGACTTCCGCTCATCCCCTGCACGATCCCACCTGTTTTGTTAAGCAGCCGATCATCGGTTATTTCAATAACAAGCCCCTTTTGACCCGGTGCGGATTGCGCTGCATTTTTTATAATTTTGCAGCTGTACGGCTGAGGTTTCTCACCGTCAATCTGAGTTATAATATAAGCTTCTCCCTTATGCACTTCGTTCGGAAAAGCTATCGGCAAGGTCTCTCCCGCTTCGCATGTATAATCCGCAGAATCCGCAATGCCGAAAATCCCGAGTTCCGTATTAACATCAATGCTTCCTATGCGCAGGCTTTTCGCACCAAATGCCCCGCGCAGCTCACCCGGAAAACCGCTTGAACCCTTTGTAACTCCGAGAACATCCGCTTCGACCATTTCACCTTTCCTGACATTCAGCAAACTGCCGGTATCCGCATCCAAAACCGCATGTCCGAGTGCTGCCGAAGCTTTTTCTTTTTCCGTAACAAACGACAGCGTTCCGATGCCGACCGTGCTGTCGCGCACCCATGCGCCGATTTTCGCCTTGCCGTCTGTACCCATTTCGGGTTTTACGGTTAATGTCTGCCGTCGGTTGTTTCGTTCAAAAACTATTTGTGCACTGTCCGGATTTGCGTTCAATGCAAGCTGCATCTCTTCGCTTGTTGACACCGCAGTGCCGTTAATGCTTAAAATAACGTCACCTGCACGAAATCCCGCCCGTTTTGCCGGGCAGCATTCCCGACCGTCTCTGTTTCGGAACGAACCGCTGCCGACAATAAGCAGTCCCCGAAGATTAATCGATATCCCGACAGCACGTCCGCCGGGATACAGCATTGCACGTTCTTGGTTATATATCGGCACGTTTGCGAGTTCGAACAGATTAAACAAACGCACCGAGATCCGTTTTGCGCCGAGTGTTTCGTCCCCCGATTCCGTGACATTCAGTGCGCCTTCCTGCCCATGCGCCGGTGATTCCGATTCAAATATTGAAAGAGTGTTTTTTAAATAGTCCAAGCATTGAGCTCCCCCCTTTTCAGCATCATTCAATGTGCTTACGCTGTTTATGAAAACAGCCTTCGGCAGAGCCCTCACCGCACGCATACGCGGAGAATAGTTAAAAAAAACAACCAGCGCAGAAAGTATGATGCCGAAAATTTTAATGCCGATATTCCCCCGCGGCCCTATATCCGTATTGCTGCGCACGGAATTATCTTCGCCTTCTCTGCATGCACAGCAGTTTTTCACCGCGTTATTTAAACAATCTTTTTCTTTCGGCATATTCGTTCCTTTTGCTGTAAAACAATGCCTTCTTTTATTACCCATACGTACAACACCCCAATTTATCATTTGCCGAACATCAGCAGGGTTATTGTTTGTATGTTGGTTGTCGATTATTCGCAGAGAACCGTGCGCCTGATGCAGGCGTCGGAACAATATGTGCCGCATAAATGAGGCTGTGTTTACAAAAACCGACACGATGCCTCCGTGTCGGTTTTTGTCTTAAAATAAATTGACGGTGTCATCAGTCAAGCTCATTGACTTTTGACAACTTGAATCTGTTGGCAGATTCGATAAGTTCGCTTGCGTACTTCTGTGCGGATTCATCCGCCGCCGATGCACCCATAATTCGTGCAAGTTCTGCGCTGCGTTCCGCATTGTTCAATTCACGGAGCGATGTTTTCGTTTTTTCGCTGTCGGAATGCTTTTCGACAAACAAATGGCAATCGGCAAAAGCCGCGATTTGCGGAAGATGAGTGATTGAAAGCACCTGCCTTGAGCGCGCAACGCTGTACAACCGTTCGCCGACAATCACGGCCGTTCTTCCGCTTATACCCGTATCAACTTCATCGAATATCAGTGTAGGCGTTCCGTCCGCACCGGCACAAACAGTTTTGATCGCCAGCATCACGCGGGAAAGTTCGCCGCCGGAAGCCACCTTTGAAAGAGGCTTAAGCGGTTCTCCCTTGTTCGCAGACAGCATGAATTCAACATCATCATTGCCGTTTGCGTGGAGTTTTCCGTCTTCCGGCAGGAATATAATGCCGAACGCAGCCTTTGCCATTCCAAGTTCCTGCAGCTGTTCGGTTATTCTTCGGCACAGATCTTCAGCGGCTTCTTTGCGTTTTTCAGTCAGTTTCGCTGCTGTTTTGCAGTAATCCGCTGCAAGCCTGTTCCGCTCCGCAGTCAGCTTATCCCTCAGTTCCTGTGAACCGGTGAGCTCGGCCAGCTCGGCCGAAGCTTCGCTGCGGTATTTAAGGATATCTTCAATAGTCCTTCCGTATTTTCTTTTCAACGAATTGATAAGATCGAGCCTTGTCTCCAGTTCGTCAAGCCGTTCCGGAGAATACTCATATCCCAGCCGCAATTCGCGAAGCTGATATGCTCCATCCTCAAGCTCATAATAGGTATTATTCAAAAGTTCATACAGCTCAGCGTATTTTGAAGAAATTTCAGCAATCTGAGCAAGCGAATTCACGGCAGAGCCGAGTTTTTCCAATGCGCCGCCGTCGCCCGATATGTTTTCACCGCTGTTTTCGAGAGCTGAATTAATCTTTTCGGCATTGGAAAGCATGTTCAGCTCCTCTTGAATCGTCGCTTCCTCTCCGACAGTCAGCGCAGCTGCGTCTATTTCGTTTATTTGATATGAAAGTATATCGATTCTTCTTTCACGCTCCGCCTCTGACAGGAAACCCGAATTCAGCTTGTGAACAACCTCAGAATGCTGTCGATAAAGATTTTCCGTTTTTTCTTTGAGCTCCGCAACCGGCAAACCCGCATAATTGTCAAGCATTCCTATATGTTTCTTTTGCGAAAGAAGCGACTGATGCTCGTGCTGGCCGTGAACATCAACAAGCGTATCCGTCACGGTTTTCAGTGTTGCAAGCGGAACTATTTCACCGTTCAGTCTGCAAGTGCTTTTTCCCGAAGCGGTTATCTCACGCATCACAACAAGCGTATCGTCTTCATATTCGATGCCGAGCGCGTCAAGTTGTTTTTTTACTCCATCCTGTCCGTTAATGTTGAAGAAGGCTTCCACTCTTGCCTTTTGGCTGCCTGATGAAATCAGCTCGCG
>ENA-UONU01002641-UONU01002641.1-human-gut-metagenome-genome-assembly--contig:-CS51-NODE-2641-length-10164-cov-155.014344_pt1 | contig 10164 bp, 6 predicted proteins | sample MGYA00242462_ERZ724009 | MGnify/ENA metagenome assembly ERZ724009 | reverse complement strand
TGGCTTATGTACCCGTACCCAAAGATTTAACCAAAGTCAAAACCAAGGTCATGTTCAATCTGACCCGAAGGCAGCTGGTCTGCTTTACCGCCGGGGCGCTTGTAGGCGTACCGCTGTTCTTTTTGCTCCGTGAGCCTGCGGGAAACAGCATGGCCGCCATGTGTATGATGCTGGTCATGATGCCCTTCTTCCTGCTGGCAATGTATGAAAAGCATGGACAGCCCCTGGAAAAGATCGTCGGCAACATCCTAAAAGTGGCTGTGATCCGTCCCAAGCAGCGTCCCTACCAGACCAATAACTTTTATGCCGTATTAAAGCGGCAGGAAATGCTCGATAAGGAGGTGTATGACATTGTTCACCGCAATGAAAAGCTGGCTGCGCCGTCTGCTGGGAAAACCAGAAGAAAAGACCGTGCAGCCGGTAAAGACAAAGAAAAAGCTGTCCCGCGCCGATAAGAAGCAGATCGAAGCGGCCATTGCCCGCGCCAACCGCACGGACAAAAAAGGAAAATCGGCACAGGACAGTATCCCCTATGAACGGATGTGGCCGGACGGGATCTGCCGTGTATCGGACAGCCACTACACAAAGACCATTCAGTTTCAGGACATCAACTATCAGCTCTCCCAAAATGAAGATAAGACCGCGATCTTTGAGGGCTGGTGTGATTTCCTCAATTATTTCGACAGCTCGATTCACTTCCAGCTGTCTTTTTTGAACCTTGCGGCATCGGAGGAGACCTTTGCAAACTCCATTTCCATCCCTCCCCAGGGGGATGCCTTTGACAGTATCCGTGAGGAATACACCACGATGCTGCAAAATCAGCTGGCCAGAGGAAACAACGGTCTCATCAAGACCAAATACCTGACCTTTGGTATCGACGCTGACAGCATCAAAGCTGCCAAGCCCCGTCTGGAGCGTATTGAGACCGATATACTCAATAACTTCAAGCGTCTTGGTGTAGCTGCCAGAACACTGGACGGTAAGGAAAGGCTTTCCCAGCTTCATGCGGTATTCCACATGGATGAACAGCTCCCGTTTCAGTTTGAATGGGACTGGCTGGCTCCTTCCGGTTTGTCCACGAAAGATTTTATTGCACCAAGCTCCTTTGAGTTCCGCACCGGCAAGCAGTTCCGTATGGGCAAGAAATACGGGGCTGTTTCTTTTTTGCAAATCCTTGCACCGGAGCTGAATGACCGTCTGCTGGCTGATTTTCTGGATATGGAAAGCTCGCTCATTGTGAGTATGCACATTCAGTCGGTGGATCAGGTGAAAGCCATTAAGACGGTAAAGCGTAAGATTACCGACCTGGACCGCAGTAAGATCGAGGAACAGAAAAAAGCAGTCCGTGCCGGATACGACATGGACATCATTCCCTCTGACCTTGCCACCTACGGCAGTGAGGCGAAAAAGCTGTTGCAGGATTTGCAGAGCCGAAACGAGAGAATGTTCCTTGTCTCCTTTTTGGTGCTGAACACAGCGGACAATCCCCGTCAGCTTGGCAACAACATCTTTCAGGCAGGCTCTATTGCCCAGAAGTATAACTGTCAGCTGACCAGACTGGACTTTCAGCAGGAAGAAGGGCTGATGAGCTGTCTGCCTCTGGGACTCAATCAGATCGAGATCCAGCGAGGGCTGACCACCAGTTCTACGGCTATCTTTGTACCGTTCACCACACAGGAACTGTTTCAGAACGGCAAAGAAGCCCTGTACTACGGCATCAATGCTCTGTCCAACAACCTCATCATGGTGGACAGAAAGCTGCTGAAAAACCCCAACGGCTTGATTTTGGGTACGCCGGGTTCCGGTAAGTCCTTCAGTGCAAAACGAGAAATCGCCAACTGCTTTTTGCTTACCAATGATGATGTTATCATCTGTGACCCGGAAGCTGAGTACGCACCTCTTGTTGAGCGTCTGCATGGGCAGGTCATCAAGATCTCGCCTACCTCAACCAACTACATCAATCCGATGGACCTGAACCTGGACTACTCGGATGATGAAAGCCCGCTGTCCCTCAAGTCTGACTTTATCCTCAGCTTGTGTGAGCTGATCGTGGGCGGTAAGGACGGATTGCAGCCGGTGCAGAAAACCATCATCGACCGTTGTGTGCGTCTGGTCTATCAGACCTATCTCAATGACCCGCGCCCGGAGAATATGCCCATACTGGAGGACCTATATAACCTGCTCCGTTCACAGGAGGAAAAGGAAGCCCAGTATATCGCCACGGCCCTTGAAATCTATGTAACCGGCTCCCTCAATGTGTTCAACCACCAGAGCAATGTGGACATCAATAACCGCATTGTCTGCTATGACATTAAGGAACTGGGCAAGCAGCTCAAGAAAATCGGTATGTTGGTGGTCCAGGATCAGGTGTGGAATCGTGTCACCATCAACCGTGCCGCTCACAAGTCCACCCGCTACTACATCGACGAGATGCACCTGCTTTTGAAGGAGGAGCAGACCGCCGCCTATACGGTGGAAATCTGGAAGCGATTCAGAAAATGGGGCGGTATTCCGACAGGTATCACCCAGAATGTCAAAGACCTTTTGAGCAGCCGCGAGGTGGAGAACATCTTTGAAAACTCCGACTTCGTGTATATGCTCAACCAGGCAGGCGGAGACCGACAGATTCTCGCCAAGCAGCTGGGCATTTCCACGCACCAGCTTAGCTATGTGACCCACTCCGGTGAGGGCGAGGGCCTGCTGTTCTATGGCTCCACCATCCTGCCCTTCGTTGACCACTTCCCGAAGAATACCGAGCTTTACCGCATTATGACCACCAAACCCCAGGAACTGAAAAAGAAGGAGGATGAATGATGATGAACCCCAACATTTTGAATAAAAACCCGCTGATGTTTTTTGACAGGGCGGTAAATGCCCAGCGCAGCCAGCTGCTTACAGTCATGGCCGATGCGGTAAGTGAGTGCCGCACGGCGGCAGATCAGGCAGCCGAACTGAATGAGACCGGTCAGGTGGGGCTTCTCCGTCTGGCAGAGGTCTGGAGCGCCATCCGTGCCAAGGAAGGCATGGGCGGTCTGGTTCTGGAAGGAACCGAAGCGAAGATCCTGTCCGATGTGGTGGCACAGTTTTATGCCTACCTGTCCGGCTGTATGTTCAACGATCCTGTGGGGATGGCCATTTATGCAGAGCTGCACTACATGATGTCCTCCCTCATGCTGGGAGAATGGTTTGAATAAAGAGCCGCGCCTGCGCTTTACCGATGAGGAACGGGCTGACCCTGCGCTGGAAAAGCCGATCCGCAAAGCGGAGAAAGCTGCGGCCAGAGCAGATAAGGCGCAGGCCAATATTCCAAAGAAAAAGGTCAGGCAGACGGTCATTGACCCGGATACCGGAAAAAAGACCTCGAAGCTGACCTTTGAGGACAAGAAAAAGCCACCCTCCAAAGTTTCTCAAGGGGTCAAGGAAGCTCCTGTCCATCTGGTCGCGGGCAAGCTCCACAAAGAGATCCGGGAAACAGAACAGGACAATGTGGGCGTGGAAAGCGCCCACAAGTCCGAGGAGGCGGTGGAGACCGGCGCTTATCTGGTGCGGGAGGGCTATCGCAGCCACAAGCTGAAGCCGTACCGCAAAGCAGCCCAGGCAGAGCGCCAACTGGAAAAGGCAAATGTAAATGTCCTGTACCAGAAATCCTTGCAGGAAAATCCTCAGTTTTCCAGCAATCCTCTTTCCCGCTGGCAGCAAAAGCAGGCCATCAAAAAGCAGTATGCCGCCGCCAAGCGCACCGGTCAGACTGCCGGAAATACCGCCCAGGCTGCGTCCAAAACCGGAAAAGCCGCAAGGACGGTAAAAGAAAAGGCACAGCAGGCAGGGGCATTCGTCATGCGCCACAAGAAGGGTTTCCTGATGGCAGGGGTTTTGTTCCTCATTACCTGTATGCTGATGAATACCATGTCCTCCTGCTCCATGATGGCGCAGAGCATCGGTTCCGTTCTCTCCGGCACCACCTATCCGTCGGATGACCCGGAAATGCTGGCGGTGGAGGCAGATTATGCAGCCAGAGAAGCCCAGTTGCAGGAGGAAATCGACAACATCGAAAGCAGCCACCCAGGGTATGACGAGTATCGCTATGACCTTGGCATGATCGGCCATGATCCTCATGAGCTGGCGGCCTTTCTCTCTGCTGTCTTGCAGGGCTATACCCGGCAAAGCGCCCAGGCAGAGCTGGCGCGTGTGTTTGCAGCACAGTATCAGCTGACGCTTACCGAGGAAGTGGAGATCCGCTACCGCACGGAGACCTCCACCGACCCGGAGACCGGCGAGACCACCTCAGAAGAAGTACCCTATGAGTATTACATTCTGAATGTGAAACTCACCAGCAAGCCCATTTCCGCTGTGGCGTCGGAGCTATTGACCCCGGAGCAGATGGAAATGTATCAGGTCTACCGACAGACCATGGGCAATAAGCCGCTGTTGTTTGGCGGCGGTTCCCCTGATACCAGCGGCTCGGAAGATCTATCCGGTGTGCAGTTCATTAACGGCACCCGCCCCGGCAATCCGCAGCTGGTGGAACTGGCGAAAAGTCAGGTGGGCAATGTGGGCGGTTATCCCTACTGGAGCTGGTATGGCTTTGACAGCCGCGTGGAATGGTGCGCCTGCTTCGTATCCTGGTGCTATAACCAGGCAGGAAAAAGTGAACCGCGCTTTGCAGGCTGTGAGTGGCAGGGCGTTCCGTGGTTCCAGTCTCATGGACAGTGGGGCGCACGGGGGTATGAGAACATTGCTCCCGGCGATGCCATTTTCTTCGATTGGGATCTGGATGGTTCCGCAGACCATGTGGGAATCGTTGTCGGCACCGATGGCAGCCGTGTTTATACCGTGGAGGGAAATTCCGGCGATGCCTGCAAGATCAAAAGTTATGACCTGAATTATCAGAGTATCAAGGGCTACGGCCTGATGAACTGGTAACAGAGATTTTTTAGAAGGAGTGATAGACGATGGCAAAGAACAAAATTGAGCGCATTGACCAGGAGATTACAAAGGTCCGCGAGAAGATCGCAGAGTATCAGGAAAAGCTCAAGGCGCTGGAGGCACAGAAAACCGAGGCAGAAAATCTGGAGATCGTCCAGATGGTGCGCGCACTGCGTATGACCCCGGCTCAGCTGAGCGCCATGCTGTCCGGAGGCACAGTTCCCGGCAGTTTGGCTGATGACAACAACGAACAGGAGGAAAACAGCTATGAGGAATAAACGATTGCTCCGAACACTTTCCGCCCTTTGCCTGACGCTGGTTCTGGCATCGGGCTTTACCGTTCCCGCTTTTGCCCAGGGCGCAGCGCCGCCCCCGGCAGAGGATACCACCAATGACAGCAATGTGGTGGTGGAAGAAACGGAAAAAGCACCTCCGCTGACCCCGGAGGGTAATGCCGCTCTGGTGGATGATTTTGGTGGCAACAAGCAGCTCATTACCGTTACCACCAAGGCAGGCAACTATTTTTATATCCTGATCGACAGGGCCAACGAGGATAAAAAGACTGCTGTTCACTTTCTGAACCAGGTGGATGAAGCGGACCTGATGGCGCTGATGGAAGATGGAAATGCCAAAGAGGAGCCGCCTGCGGTGTGCAGCTGCACGAAGAAATGTGAAGCAGGGGCAGTCAATACGGCCTGTCCGGTCTGTGTAACTGATAAGAGTAAATGTACGGGAAAAGCACCGGAACCTCCGGCAGAAACACCGGAGCCGGAAAAAGAGAAGCCTGCCGGACTGAACCCGGCTGCGCTGATCCTTCTGCTGGCTCTGCTGGGCGGCGGTGGCGTATTTGCCTACTTGAAGCTCGTTAAGAATAAGCCTAAGACCAAGGGCAATGACAGTCTGGACGATTATGATTATGGCGAGGAAGATTCCGAGGAATGGGAAACCGAGGATGAGGAGTCGGACGAGCCTGACGCTGACGGGGGCAGCGCAGAAGAAGATGACGAGGACAGCGTGAAATGACCCGTTTCACAGACAGTCCCTATGAACGCATGATGACACGCAGGCCGGAGGGCGGGAAGAAAACTTCCCGTCCTCCTTCTTTACCCCAAAGCCACCCCTGTTATGGCTGCGGGAATTATGGAAGTCCCTGCGTAGGCGTCTGCCACCGGGAAATGTCCCGATGGCTCAAGGAGAGGAGGAACCATCATGGCTCAGTATAAATTGGTAATTGCCGAAAAACCATCGGTTGCCCAGAGTTTGGCTGCGGTGATCGGCGCAACTGCCCGTAAGGACGGGTATCTGGAAGGCAGTGGCTGGCGTGTCAGCTGGTGCGTGGGCCATCTGGCTGGTCTTGCGGATGCAGACAGTTATGATCCCAAGTACGCCAAGTGGCGATATGATGACCTGCCTATCCTGCCGGAGCATTGGCAGATGGTGGTGGGAAAGGAGAAGAAAAAGCAGTTTGATATTCTCAAAAAGCTGATGAATTCCCCGGAGGTGACGGAGGTGGTAAATGCCTGTGATGCCGGACGCGAGGGCGAGCTGATTTTCCGCAGCGTCTATGAGCTGGCAGGCTGCCAAAAGCCTATGAAAAGGCTCTGGATTTCTTCGATGGAGGACTCCGCCATAAGGGAGGGCTTTGCAAACCTGCGCCCCGGTGCGGACTATGACGGACTTCGTGATGCTGCCCTCTGCCGTGCCAAGGCCGACTGGCTGGTGGGGATCAATGCGACAAGGCTTTTTTCCGTGCTGTATCACCGAACCCTCAACATCGGGCGCGTGATGTCCCCAACGCTGGCGCTCATTGTCCAGCGAGAAGCTGAGATCGACACCTTTAAGCCGGTTCCCTTTTATACCGTGGCGCTGGAGCTGCCCGGTCTTACTGTATCCGGGGAGCGCATGGCGGATAAGGCTGCTGCCGAGCAGCTGAAAGAAGCCTGTCAGGGTGCAAATGTCACAATCAAAAAGGTGGAGTGCAAGGAAAAGTCCGAAAAGCCGCCTGCCCTCTATGACCTGACTACTCTGCAAAGAGATGCCAACCGCCTGCTTGGATTTACAGCCCAGCAGACCCTGGACTATCTGCAAAGCCTGTATGAAAAGAAGCTCTGCACCTATCCCCGTACTGACAGCCGCTATCTGACCGGTGATATGGCAGACAGCCTGCCGGTGCTGGTCAATCTGGTTGCCAATGCTATGCCGTTTCGCAAAGGGATCGCCATTACCTGTGATCCGCAGACGGTCATCAACGATAAGAAAGTAACCGACCACCACGCAGTAATCCCTACCAGAAATCTCAAGGATGCAGACCTTTCTGCCCTTCCTGCGGGAGAAAAAGCGGTGCTGGAGCTGGTGGCCCTGCGTCTGCTGTGCGCCGTAGCCCAGCCCCATATCTATTCGGAAACGGTTGTAATTGCCGATTGTGCCGGTGGGAAGTTTACCGCCAAAGGAAAAACGGTAAAGCACCCCGGATGGAAAGCACTGGAGAACGCCTACCGTGCCAAAATGAAGGATGCAGAGCCGAAAGAAGAGGACACAGAGAAAGCCCTGCCGGAGCTGACCGAGGGACAGATCCTTTCTGTTTCTGCGGCAATCGTCAAAGAAGGCAAAAGCAGTCCTCCTCTGCACTTTACGGAGGATACCCTATTGTCCGCGATGGAGACTGCCGGAAAAGAGGATATGCCAGAGGACGCCGAGCGAAAAGGTCTGGGGACACCGGCCACCCGTGCCGGTATTTTGGAAAAGCTGGTATCTGCCGGTTTTCTGGAACGAAAAAAGAGCAGGAAAACGGTGCAGCTTCTCCCTTCCCACGATGCAGTCTCCCTGATCACCGTTCTGCCGGAACAGCTGCAATCGCCGCTTCTGACTGCCGAGTGGGAGTACCGCCTGGGCGAGATCGAGCGCGGGCAGCTTGCCCCGGAGGAGTTTCTGGATGGGATCAGCACCATGCTGAAAGATCTGGTGGGGACTTATCAGGTCATCAAGGGAACCGAGTACCTGTTCACTCCGCCCCGTGAGGTGGTGGGCAAATGCCCTCGCTGCGGCGGTGAAGTTGCAGAACTGCAAAAAGGCTTCTTCTGTCAGAATGATTCTTGCAAATTTGCAATCTGGAAAAATAACAAATGGTGGGCTGCCAAGAAAAAACAGCCGACCAAGGCTGTGGTGTCTGCACTGCTTAACGATGGCCGTGTCCGTGTGACGGGGCTATATTCGGAGAAAACCGGCAAGACCTACGATGCCACTGTGGTTTTGGAGGACGATGGACAGTACGCCAACTTCAAGCTGGAATTTGACCAGCGGAAAGGAGGCAGCCGATGAAGCTCTCTTTAGTGGAACGGGAAACCATTCTCCTCTATAACCAGGCGGAACCAATGGCTGAGGTCTACACCCATGATCCCCGTCTGATGGAGAAGCTGGAACTGCTGTCAAAAAAGCACCCCGACCAGATCACCCGAAAGGGCGCCCATAACTTTACCGTCCCTAAGCGGTGTGTATCAGTCCGGGAGCCATACAGCGCCGAGCGCCGCAAAGCTGCCAGTGAACGGGCCAAAGCTGCCGGATACCAGCCCTCTGTGAGAAAGTCCGGCAGTTAAAGGCACATGGCAGAGAATGTATTTGAAGCGGTCAAGCAGTCGGTCAGCACCAGAGAAGCGGCAGAGTTTTACGGGATAAAAGTCAGTCGAACTGGCATGGCCTGCTGTCCCTTTCACGATGATAAGAACCCCAGCATGAAGGTAGACCAGCGGTTCCACTGCTTTGGCTGCGGTGCAGATGGGGATGTGATCGACTTTACCGCAAAGCTCTTTGACCTCTCCCCAAAAGAAGCGGCGGAGAAACTGGCACAGGACTTTGGCCTGATCTATGACAGTCAGGCCCCTCCCCGCAGGAGGTATGTCCGGCAGAAAACCGAGGCACAGCAGTTTCGGGAGGACCGGCAGCGGTGTTATCGCGTACTGTCCGATTACTACTATCTGCTGAAAAAATGGGAGGCCGACAATTCTCCCAGGACACCGGAGGAAGAACCGCACCCCCGTTTTGTGGAAGCAATCCAGAAGAAAACCTATGTAGAGTACCTGCTGGACCTTTTTCTTTATGAAAGTGAAGAAGAACAAAAGGCATGGATTGCAGAACACACAGCAGAAATCACACACTTGGAAAGGAGATTGAAAATCATGGCTGAGAACAAACCCACCAACCGAGAGCGGCTAAGGGAAATCACAGATGGCATCGAGCAGGGCATCAAAGAACTGTTTGAGAGCGAAAAGTATATGCGCTATCTGTCCGTTATGTCCCGCTTCCACCGTTATTCGGTAAACAACACCATGCTCATCTATATGCAGAAGCCGGACGCCACTTTGGTAGCCGGATACAATAAGTGGAAAGACCAGTTTGAGCGTCATGTAAAAAAGGGCGAGCATGGCATTACCATCATCGCCCCCACACCGTACAAGAAGAAAATCGAGGAGCAGAAACTGGACCCGGATACCAAGGCTCCGATTTTGGATAAAGACGGAAAGATCGTTACAGAGGAAAAAGAAATCGAAATCCCCATGTTCCGCCCGGTCAAGGTCTTTGATGTGAGCCAGACTGACGGGAAACCTTTGCCGGAGCTTGCTTCCTCCCTTTCCGGAAATGTGCCCAATTATGAGGCATTCATAGAGGCTCTGCGCCGCAGCGCGCCGGTGCCAATCACTTTTGAAGCAATGGCCGCCGATACGGACGGCTATTTTTCTGCCGATCATCAGAAAATCGCCATTCGTCAGGGCATGAGTGAGGTGCAGACGGTTTCGGCCACAGTACACGAGATTGCCCACAGCAAGCTCCATGATCCTAAAAAATATGAAATGCTACCGTCATGGAAGGTTGTGCTGGAGGGTGAAGGTGGAACCAAGCATGATTTCAAGCTGGATTTTGCCACAGAAAGAGAAGCTGAACAGTTTGCTTCTGATATGGATTGGCGCTATGTGGACGAAAATCAGTTTGAATGGCGTCTTGCAGTTGAGGAAGATCCAACCGCAGAAAAACAGGCAATCAAAAATCGCCACACGGAGGAAGTGGAGGCTGAAAGCATCTCCTATGCGGTCTGCAAGTATTTTGGCATCGAGACCGGAGAAAACAGCTTCGGCTATATTGCAAGCTGGAGTCAGGGCAAGGAACTGAAAGAGCTGAGAGCCAGTTTGGAGACCATCAACAAGACCTCCGGCACTTTGATCTCTGACATTGAGCGCCACTATAAGG
>ENA-UONU01002636-UONU01002636.1-human-gut-metagenome-genome-assembly--contig:-CS51-NODE-2636-length-10193-cov-3.852436_pt1 | contig 10193 bp, 7 predicted proteins | sample MGYA00242462_ERZ724009 | MGnify/ENA metagenome assembly ERZ724009 | reverse complement strand
TCCCGGTCTGCCCCGGTTACGATCATGCGGTAAGCGCCTCCAAAGGCCCCGATCAGTCCAGCTGCACTTGGCTTTACTGCCTGAAGCTGCTTACCGGGATTGATCGCCTGGAAGCCATATTTCTTCTGGGCGGTCATATGCTGGTAGCCATATTTGGAAGCTTTTTCCTTCAGGGCATCCATCCCATTCGGCTTTGAACTTTTCCCAAGCGTCCCCCGTCTGAAATCAGGCGTGGACTTCGCCCCTTCATGGGACGCAGATGCCGGGCCTTTTGTGAACCCATGTGTTGCTCCGCCTTCTGTAGATTGTGTGGCTTTTGAATATCCGTGTCCTGCCCCTGCCTCTACGGTCTGGCGGTTCATTTTGGCGAAATCATGCCGGAGTTCACGGGCCTCCTCTTTTTTCGGAGTGCCGGTTGTGCGTGAGGAAGCGGATGAACCATAGGATCCAGCAGACGATCCTGGACGTTCATTGGATGAAAATCCGGATCCCATCTGTGTATGGGCGAATACATGGCTGTTATCTCCGGAAGGCCGCGCCGCATTTGCGTTAAGAGACCTGGCCCCAGCCTCTGTTCGCTCCCCTCTGGATGCATGCCGCGGCTGATAATCAAGTTCAGAAGGCCGCGCCTGGGCTATAGCGCTTGCGTAATCCTTTTCTGTCGGATGTTTATCCTTTTGCGGTTGTTCCATCGCCGGAGCATGCACCGTATTAAATGAAGTAGAATGTTCATAAGCGGCTTTCCCGGCAGTATACGCTGCGGCTGTTCCAGTATAAGAACCGCTGTGGGCGGGCTGACGGTCGTAGGAGTCACGGTTTGTATTTCCGTAAGATCCAGAATACTGCTGTTTTCCCCATTCGCTTCCCTTTGCTGCCGCTTCAGCTTTTTCTGCAGTTGCCGCATTCTCTTCTGCGCGGCGCTGGCTGTAGGAATCAGATGTTGAGGAAGATGCGGGTTCCCCGTTGTCCTGCCTGCTGCCCTGGCTGCTGTATTGGGAGCTTTCAGAAGAGACCTCTGCCTTATATCCATTATCAGCTGTGCCGGGATATGCCCCTGATGCGCTTCCTGCTCCTGCTAAGGTTGTGATCTCCCTGTTTTCCGTAATCGGTTCTCCGGAAATGCTTTTTTCGGCATAGGGATCTGACGCTTCCTGGTAAGAAGCCGCTTCTTTATAATCCTGCTGCCCATGCGCCGTCTGGTAATCCCGGTTTTCCTGATAAGACCATTCAGTCCTGGATTCCTGATATCCCTTCTCCTGATTGGGGAAAGCAGCCTGTTCCTGCTGCGTATAATCCGTATTCGCAGACGTGGATTCCTGATAAGGTTCGTAAGGATAGTTTTCCTGTACCTGCTCATTTTCGTAAGAAATCCCGCTGTTGGACGGAGAAGAATCAGCTGCTCCTGCCGGGACCGTTTCATCATGGACAGGCTCATCATAATAGGAACCTTCCCCATATCCGGCTTCATGGTAATCATCCACATGATCTTCCGCTGTTTTATGTTTGTAAGAGTCCCACTTCTTTTCAGAAGCAGGCTCCTCCGCTCCGTCTGTTAATATCGCGGCGCCACCGCACTCCGATCCTTCTTCTCTGGTGCCATCTTCATTTACTTCCATTGAATCAGGCGTTTCAGCGTCCTGCTCTTCGTTGAACCCCTCCGGAAGCCGCTCTTCACCAAGCTCCTTTTCCAGCTCAGCTTCAGCCTCCATACTTTTTTCCGCTTCGTAAAATGATTCGCGAACCGGGAATTTATACCCATCCTCATCGTGAAGGAAGACCACTGTCCCGCTTTCCAGGTTGACCAGGGATCCATCTTTGGCTTTTACAAAACGGTGCCCGGTATTAACCGGATTCACTTCACTTGCAAGGAGCCGCTGGATACGGGCTTCTTCATTATCTCTGCTCGCATAGTTCAAATGGACACGTTTATCCTGCGGGGAATAATAATCGCCGTATTCATTACAGTTCTTTATGAAATCATGTTCTGACCGGTAACCGCCCGGACATCTGGTATAAACAGGGCCGGTTCTGTCAGCGGATTTCCACGCATCTTCATGGGATGTGGTTTCCCCATCAGTATCCATTTCCTGAAATGTTTCATCCTTTGTAAAGTCATAATCTTCCGGGTAAAGGATTTCGCCGAATTCGTTGACAAGACGTCCTTCGGAATCGCGGTTCCATACTGCATTGGGGTTGAACTTCCTTTTTTCTATCCGCTCTATGATCTCGTCATCATCAAGCTCCCCGGACCAGTCCCCTTTATGCAGCCTGCCATCCTGGTCAATAAAACTTCCTGTTTCCGGATCCATGTATGGGATGTATTCCCCAGAATAATAACACTGATAACCGTATTGGGTCTCGTGGAAGTGGTTTTCCTGGAACAGCTTCTGCTCTTTTCGTTCCGCTTCGTATACGATCTCCATGATTCTGGATTCGTACCGTACGTCATAGATGACAAAGTTATGTCCATACGGGTCTGTTTCAACCGGTATCCCGCGTTCCGCGCACAGTTCTTTCAGTGCCTGCGGAGTCAGGTCATCCTGTGTGTAGGCAATACGGACAGAATCCGGGTTTTTTACAGCACGGCCATAGATGCGTTCATAGAACTTCATCTCGGCTTCCTGCCGCGCTTTCTGGGCACGGTATTTCATCAGGGCCAAGGCATATTGATAGCCCTTCTGGATGATAGTCAATACAGAATATTGGATATTATACTTATCTGTCGCCATATTTCCTCCTGTTCCGAGCACATTTCTGTCCCCTGTATTAAGCTCAAATGGAAATATGAAAGAAAGCAAAATTGGGAACAGCCTGAATCCGGAAGGAAACTGACCGCAAGATCAGGAAGAAAATTCATACTGCCTTTTTGAAATTTTCTTCCGTCCAAACCTGCATATTTTGACGTGGATAGAGGTAAGTCTATTGAGACATTCAGAAAAGCATGCAGAGGTTATTATGAGCTTTTTTGATTATTCCTGTACGCTTAACCAATATCACGCCAGGAAACAGAGAAGCTTAATGACCAAAGAATTACGCCAGCAGATAATGGTAAGGGATAACTATACATACCAAATCTGTGGAAAACACATGTCTGATGAGGTCGGGCTGCAAATCGACCACATCATACCTGTTTCAAAGGGAGGGAAAACGGTTCCTTCCAACCTTCAGGTATTGTGTTCGAAGTGCAATGGGAAAAAATCAAATAGATGAACAGAATTTTGGAGGAAATACCGTTGTCTCCTTTTTTATATAATCCTCCTACTATGCATACTTTCAGTGTATCAATTGACCGTGCTCATTCCCAAAATGAGCATTTAAGGATCTCTGCAGGTAGCAGAAGGAAGGAGAAAAGTATGGAACAGAAGGTTTTTGTAGTTGTGAAATGCGCTATGGGTAAGGATTACCACCGCATTGAGGGAGTGTTTTCCAGTCGTGAAGCAGCCCGTGATTTTGTTGAGCAGCAGATCCAGGCTGAACTCATGCATTGGGACGATGCGAGGTGGCTGGGATTGGCTGACGAGATGTCGGTGACCAGGATAAAATGCAACAATCCTGCACAGACATTCACCCTCCGGTTCGACAACGGGAAGGGGAATCTTCTTTTTGTCAACTGGGACATCTACGAAAGGGAAGTTGGTTGACAGAAACTCTGTCCTGTAGCGCATGACGGAGGAAATTCAGAGACAAATTGTATACAGGATATGGTGCCAGTGGTGCCACTCTTTACCTCAATTTGATTTTTTGTGTGGGTTATGGTACGCTCATCATGTAGATAAAGATTATGATATACCATAGCCTGCCGGAAAGGATTTTATATTATGGAAAATGAACCAACTTTGCTTGCGAGACAGATTGATTCCTCCGGCGACAGGGCAAAATACGACTCTCGTAGAATTGGAAAAGGAGAACATTGATCTAATGCAGGCAGTAATCGTTAATATGGGCGATGCAAATGCTCCTGTTAAGAATCAGATTCTCCGACTAATGAATGTATTGCTTTCTGATACCACTGGAACAAAGGAAAAAGAAACGCATTATGGAGGATGAATTCCATATTGCGATGAGCAAAGAATTGGAGAGCGAGGTGCAAAATATGTGTGACCTGAGCCAAGGAATTTATGAAAAAGGCGTTAAACAAGGCATCGAACAAGGTATTGAACGAGGCTTAAATCGAGGCATTATAGGAGCAATAGAAATGCTCCGTGAAGATGGTAAAGAAGATAAAGTTATTATTGAGAGAATCATGAGAAAGTATCATTTGACCAGAGCTGAAGCGGAAGCTTATGTTCTGGAGGCTTGTACGGTATGATTTTAAAGCGACCTCCCGCAGATGCGGGAGGTTTTTCAGTTATTAATCAAAGAAACAAGATCCGAAACAATCTCATTATATGTTTCCGTAGAAACCGTTGCCAATGCTATTGGATCCCTGATATAGAGTTCGAAAGCTTCACAGAAAAACTCCCGCTCATTCGAGCCGGCATATACGCTGATTCTGCTGCTTTCCTTTTCTGCCAGCTCCTTAAAGCCATCCCTGGAACTGAACCCCCATTTATTGTTGATGTAGTGTCCCATTTCATGAATGATCTGCCTGGGGTATTCATCCTGCAGATAGATGACTTTTTTCTCATAATCACTGACACCCTGTATCTGGCCGATTCCGGTATAACCACCATAATCCGCATAAGCTTCCTGGGTGATATCCTGCTCTCTCATGATGATATGGAACCCATCTGCCTCAAACTGACTCCGTATCTTTTCCGGTATAAGCAGATAACTCTTCAGAAGTTCTTCGTAGGAATTGATATGCAGGTTTCCGGACAGGATGAAAACAGACGGTGCCTGGATTGAGGATGCCGGGATCGTTTCGTATTCCAGGTAGGGCTGCCTCTCAAGATCTTCTTTCGGGATATATCCCAGCCTGCCATCCTGCTGAAGCCTTACAAGCCAATAAGAATCGATCCCCTTCACTGTGTCAGAGATAATATCAGCCCCAGCCCCTTCCGGGACTGAAGCCAATATGGATGAGTTTTCATCCGGTGCGCTGTATAATGAAGTCGCCTCAACCGCCAAAGCGTTGATTTCAGGGAACCAGGATGTCTGGAGACATTCCGCAGAGGGTGGAATATTGCAGCAGATAAGGAGCGCCGCCGCAAAGAAAACCAGATGCTTTTTAATTTCCATCTCTATCCTCCCAGCGTCTCTTATTTTCTTTCACTTTCTGCCTGCGGCTTTCCAGTGCCTTATAGACGCTGATAAACAGCGCCGCAAGTGAACCGGTCAATATTGTCCAAAGCCCAAGATGGCTCCGGTCACCTGTCGGCTGGGAAACGGTAGAGCGGAGGGAATCCCCTTCCTCTCCTGTTCCGCTTTCTGAGCCGGAAACGGTAACAGAGGAATCTCCACTGGAAGATACATCAACCACCCCGCCTTCAGAGGCGTTTTCGGAGGAGCCTGAGTTTTCAATGCTGTCCTGCCTGTTCACGAGACCGGTACCGTCCGCTACATAACCGGCTTTCAGTGCATCAGCCCTGTATTTATCCGCATCAGCCTTATATCTTGCGGCATTTGACTTAAAAACCATAAGCTGTTCGTCCGTCAGCCCGCTCGATGTGCTGGTAGTCGATTCATTTGCCGTTACCCGTTGTACCACAGTAACCTTAACCGTATCGCTTGTTTTACCGCTTTCCGATACAGCAGTAATGGTACAAGTTCCCGCACTGACCCCGGTGATCACGCCAGAAGAGTTGACTGTCGCTACAGAGGTATTGTCGCTCCTGTAAGTGACTGCCCCCGTATTCCGCTTTGTAACTGAAAGGTTATATGTCCTTCCTGCATACATCCGAATGCTAGAAACTGTGATATTCAGTGTTTCTGCTCCGGATGCCGTTGTCCCTTTCCCGTTGACGGTAACCTTTACGGACGCTTCCGCATCGCCGCAGCTTACTGTGATAGTAGCCGTGCCCTCCGCCACCGCAGTGATCAGGCCTTTTTCATTTACCTTGGCGACTGTGTCATCGGAACTTTCATACTTGATATCATCCTTTTTTGCGTTATCGGGTGCCACCGTCACTTCACCGGCAAGGCTGTAGGTCCTTCCTGCATTCAGGGAAATCGTCGTTTTCTCAAGGGAAATGGATTCCGGCAGGATTTCTTCATAGGTCGCAGTCATCTGCAGGTCGCTGTCCGGCATAATAAATGTCGTCCGGATGTCGTTTTCGTCATACCCGTCAACATATTCCAGCTTTACAGAAGAAGTCCAGCCGGTAAAGAGGTATCCATGGTCTTCTACATCCGGTACGCTGATCGTCATTGACTGCCCGCCGGTAACGGTCTTTTTCTGTGTGGTAAGAAGTCCTGATGAAGTCCGGCCTGTCACCTGGATCACATATTCTTCCCCTTTTACAGTCACTCTGCATTCAGCCTGTGCATTCCCGCAGGAAACAGTAACCGTAGCCGTACCGGAACCGATGGCGCGGAGTTCCCCGTCCTCAGATACTGTGACCACATCCTCATCGCTGGACTCAAAAACAACATCTCCATCAAAAGCGTTGGAAGGCTCCAGGGTATAGTCAAGGGTTTTCCTATCCCCGACTTCCATCTCAATGCTTGTGTCATCCAGGAAGATATCTTCTGCTTCGACCTTTTCATATACGGCAGTTGCCGTAACATCCTCGCCCGGCATATAGAAAGAAAGCCTGTAGTCTTCTTCCGTCGCACCGTCCAGGAATTCCACTTCGGTGGAAAATTCCCAACCGATAAACTGGTATCCGTCCCTTGTTTCCCGGATTGCCGTGATCGTCACTGCATCCCCTTCCAGGTATCTGCCACTTCCGCTCACATCCTGGGTCACATTGCCTTCCGCATTCACTTCCAGCTCATATTCACCGGACACATAGACAGTACATGTGGCGCTTCCTTCCCCGTCCGTCACAGTAATGACTGCTTCACCGGCGGAAACTGCCGTCGCCTGGCCGGATGAATTGACCTGTACGATATCTTCATCTGAGGATTCATAGTGCAGTGTTTTGTTGCCGCTGCTGTGTGCCTTCAGCTGGAACCTTGTGCCCACCATGACTTTGATATCCGTCTCATCCAGCACAACTGTTGAAAGTTCATAATCTGCTGCACTTACCGGGAATTCAGCTTTGAACTGGTCCGTGGTATACATCCATTCTGCTCCCTTGCTGAACGTCCCGCTTCCCTTCAGGAAATACCGGTAACTGTCTTTCCCTTCAGATGCGGAATCCCCGGCAGGGTCGAGGTAATAATACTGTCCGCCCGCTCTGACGATCAGGTACGCCTCTTCGCCGTCCAGGATCACTCTGGAATCAAGACCGGCCCGGTTAAACAGGTAATAGCCCAGTGTCGCATACCCAGCTGAGGAAGCCCATTCCCCATCTGCTGCCGCCGCTGCTCCGGCTGTTCCATTGGCGGAATAAGAAAGGTTGTCATACATCCAGTCATAGATATGCTTTGCTTTTGCATAATCTGACATCGTGCTGAACCCGGTGCCGCCAAGCACCTCATCAGAAATATCCTCCAGCTTTTCTTCCCCGTCTGCTCCATCCTGGTAAGAGATACCTGATATGGAAAGCGTGAGGCCGCCTTCTTCTGTCCCATTAAACGAAAAACCAGCTCCGGCGAAACCCATCAGCAGCATATCCCCTTCTGCCGGTTCCCCTGTATGGGTACACGCTTCCAGAAGGATCTCAGCCGCCATTCTGGCAGTTTTTAACTGGGCATCGCTGTCCATGCTGCTGTCTGTGAACAGCCCATATTTCTCTTCTTCATCCCCAGCCAGTTCCAGCCCATCCAGAACATTTTCTGTGAAAGTGACCTCCAGTTCTGCCTTCCGGCCAAGGAGCGCATCCTTCAGAGCTGCCGCTGCCTCTTCAACAGCACGGTCATAGTCCGTTTCATCAATTTCTGCGAAAGCATTCCCTTCTCCGGGGATCCCTCCATCATTGCCCGCCGTCGGGTTTTTCAGGCTGACATCTGCTGAAAACAATGCTTCCTGCGTGGATTCCGGTTCTGTGTTTTCCGTAACAGTCCCGTCTATCTCCCTGGAAACTGTTCCGCTGCTACTGTCCTGAGGCTCCGCAGCTGGCTCTTCAATGAACCCTGCGGAATCCCCGGTGCTTTCTCCGGGTTCTTCCATGCCGGTTCCATCCATTTTCCCATTCCCTGCAGCATTGTCATTGCTAATTTCCTGCCCATCGGTGCCGGATCCGGACGGCACCTCCGTCCCTCCTGTGTCTGGCAGGCTGGATGACGTCGCCTCCTGTTCCTGCATGCTGTTATCATCTGCTCCGCCCGACTGAACGGACATGACAGCCTGGGTTTGATTTTCCTGGGCTGAAGCTGGCAGTACCGTCAGTCCGGTTGAGCTTAGGCTGAGTGCCGTCGCAATCGATAACGCCCGAATAGTATTGCGGTTTCTTTTCTGCATAATTACGCTTCAGACGCCCAAAAAGCGCCTTTCCTCCTTTCCTTTCGGAAATATGACGACTGGGAGTTCCTCAGGAAGTATAAAAACAGGTAGAAAAAACACAAAAAAGACGCAAAAAAGGCCGCCCGTCCAATATGATCCAGGCGGCATACCTTTACAGCGTTTCTTTCCTCAGGCAGCTTTCAGAAAAATTTATTTAAGATATCCATGCACAGGTTTTTCATGCTCCGCTCATCCGACGGGGTTTTTGGGAATACGATTCTCTGGGGGCAGTCACGGTATTTCATTACGATATGGTTTTCCTCCCTCAGGATTTCAAATCCCATTTTTTTCAGTTCCGCCTCCATCAGCGGGTTGATCCTGTCATACCGTCGGAACAGCGCTTTTACTTCATCTTTCTTCCCTTTCAACAGGTTTTCATCAAACCCGTTGGTCTTCAGAACATTCTCTATCAGCTGCTTCCGTCTGGAACCTTCATGCACGGACTTTAAGGCGCTGAACAGGCAGTCCAGTATAATCTCCCTTGTCTCCCCTGGATAGCACTCCACTGACTGCTCAAAATTCAGCAGGGCAGGGTTCTGGACGGCGCCGAGCTGCATCCTGAGAATATGGTTTTCCCTTTCCAGTTCCACATTCCTTTCCAGGATCCTTTTTGTTTTTTCCTCAGCTTTTTCCAGTTCGGAGCCAAAAGTGTCATAAATCTGCTCGTTCTCTTCCATGACCCGCTGCTTTTCTTCCTCCAGCCCACGTTTTTCCTCTTCCAGGTTCCCGTTGATGAGTGCCAGGAACTGTTTGTCTTCCGGGATCTGTATCAGCTGCATGGATTCCCTCATTTTATAAGCGATCTTCTTCTCAGCTGGGCCTTTCCCTATCTTGCGGGGCGCTACATACATAAGGCGGCTGCTTCCAGGGCACATCACAACCACATTACCACCATATGGGTTCCTGGAAAAAGTTTCTGAACGCAGTTCCCATGAAATGTCGTCACTTGCGTCATATAGGACATGCGCATATCCGGCGTAAGTTTCCGCCAGGGTTATGGGGTCAATCAGATAATTGTAGGTATTGGTGATCGATATGTAGATGCAGGGAAGGCTGTGTTTATCTTCCCTCATAATGATCCTCCGGACCATTTCCTTTGTGCTCCTGGTCACAATATGCGGGCTGGAAGTAACAGGTAGCCCGTCATCGTCTTCAACCATACCGGTTCCCAGGATCTCATGGAACAGTTCATAGCCGTGGAATGCTACAGTCAGCTTTGAATCAGCGGGCTGGATGGAGTCACAGTATTCCATAAGTGTGCCTGCATCCCGGTCAAGGGTCCAGGTGTAATGGAATACAGATCCATTGTCATATGCAACCTTGTACCTGTAATTCAGCACCCCATTCTGCCCTTCTACCACTTCTATACCATCCCCTGCATCATTATCTACTGGATGCGCTTCATGCATGTCTGTACACAGGGCGGCAGTCTCCATCAGTTTCTTTTTCCCATTCAGGATATACCGGTAAAGGTCTTTCTCCGGTATCCCTGGTTCTTTCAGTCTCAAACATGTATAGTTTTCTATCATTTCTATTTCTCCCTGACAAATTCTGGTGTTATTTTCCCATTCTCCAGTTTCAGCCTGGCTGTAAATGTCCCTCCATCTTTTTTCTTAAAGCCTTTGATTGCGGAAGTTTTCTTCCCACTTAAGAGGTCATCTATATTTTTATCTGTAAGTTTTCTGTCATGCCAGCTTTCCCA
>ENA-UONU01002634-UONU01002634.1-human-gut-metagenome-genome-assembly--contig:-CS51-NODE-2634-length-10195-cov-3.465385_pt1 | contig 10195 bp, 8 predicted proteins | sample MGYA00242462_ERZ724009 | MGnify/ENA metagenome assembly ERZ724009 | reverse complement strand
ATAATAGGCTTTTACTTTTGTACATTGTATCCGTTCAGCCTTTCTAGTGCTTAAACGCAAAAATACCACCTCAGATTTTCTAAGGTGGTGTTTTATTCTCTCTATTTGCTTCTAGCTTTTGTTCGTAACTTTAACGGTATCGATCGATCTGGATTCCACCAAGCATCACCAGAATAATTTTTCCAGTCTATTTTCCAATGGTCCACTTGTTCGTATTGTTCTACTCCACATGTTCATGCCAATCGGATGCAATCCAGGTTTTACCCGATTCTCCTGGCGTCTCACTAGCGGACCCATACGCTTGTGTCTTCCATCCGACATTTTCTCATCTAAAGGTTTCGGTCACGTCACCACAATTCATAAACTTGTCTAGGAAAACCATAATTTTTCCAAATCGCTGCATTCTGTAGAAAGACTCAATCCTATTTCAAACCCTGATTGACTGTATTGCTCCAACCTTTTTCCATAAAAAACTATCCATGATTTAGAATATCACGTTGAAGGCTCATATTCGCTACGAGCATATAATCGTCTTTCAATGCCGTCCCATCTGGAACTCTCCAGGTGACAGACATCTTTGGGATTCTGCTTTTAATTCGTCAGGAATTCAATCGGTTAGTATATCAATCTGATAGGTATTGGTCTACGTTTTCTAAACGTTCACTTTTACTGATACAGACAACTCTTATATCAACAGGAATGGGGGCACTACTAGGGAAATTCAATATTTTCTTCTCTATAATATATCCTTTTGCTCCACACATTGTACACCCTTTCTGCCTCCCGTGGCTCTCTTCAAGCAGTTTGATAAAGACGCCACTAGTCGAATATATGTAACGAAACATATATGCTATTGCCCAAAATCAATTATCCGCATCTAGTATTATGAAACATATTTCATAACATTTTTTACCTTTTGCATATGAAGGATGACAAAATTCTGTTGTTGGATTAGAACTTAACCTTGCATTTCAATTTAAGCTCTAACTTATTGCATCCTTTGGATATACAATTTAAAACTTACTTTGATATTTAATCGTTTCCACAATATTGGGAATTATATAGAATTACATATAAATTTAAGCACAAACACAACACTTTTACATGTATGGCATGTATTTAACACACTTCAATTATCCATTCGTAGATTCCTTTCCTTGTTTCCAGCCTCCCTCATCAACTGGAATAAAATCATCTATAAATGACGAAACTGTTTCTAAACGATTTGGGACATGTTGTATCTGTCGCATCATTCCTCGGCTGGATTGGAGGATCATTTCGCATGGAGAAACACATTTTGATCCTGGCAACCACCCACGATTTCCTCTGGAAATTCGAACGGGAGGATGTCAATCTGTTACAGCAAATGGGGTTCGTGGTTCACTATGCGACGAATATCAAAGAGCCCACATATGTCTCCTATAAGAAAGACATCCAAAGGATGGGGGTACAAATTCACCACATCGAAATTGCAAGATCTCCCTTTTTGCTTCGGGACAACTGTAAAGCGCTCCAGCAACTTCTACAGCTGATTGATCGGTATTCTATCCAGGCCATCCACTGCCACACACCCGTCGGTGGATTGTTGGGCCGGCTCGCCGGAAGACTCTGTAGGAATCTTTCTCCCCTGATCCTCTACACTGCACACGGCTTTCATTTTTACCGGGGTGCTCCTTTATTTAACCGCTTGGTCTACTATCAAGTGGAAAAAAAATTGGCGAACGACACGGATGTACTGATCGTCATCAATGGGGAGGACTTTAAAGCCGCTCAAAAATTTCACCTTAAACCGGGAGGCCGTCTCTATCAAATTCCAGGCGTTGGGTTAGATCAGAATGTTTTTCACCCGCTCCCCGATCAACGGCGAAACGTCCTCCGGGATCAACTTGGAATTGGAAATCACGATTTTTTTCTTCTCTCCGTGGGCGAACTCAATGAAAACAAGAACCACCGTGTCGTTTTGGAAGCTCTGGCAGAAATGAAGCGCCAGCATAAGGACTTGTCACACATCCGCTATGGAATTTGTTGAGAAGCAAGTTATACTCTTTGGGTATCGTACACAGGTTTCGGAAATTCTCGGTTGTGCCGATGCCTCTGTTCTTTCTTCAAAGCGAGAGGGACTTGGAATGGCAGGACTGGAATCACTGGCCATGGGAGTCCCCGTCCTTGCTGCTGATAACCGCGGAACACGCGAGTACATGGTGCACGGCCAGAATGGTTTTGTTTGCGAGCGCAACGAAGCAGCTGCATTTATCGAAGGCATTGAATTTTTTCTGCGGTTAGGCCCAGAAGAACGCGCAATGATAAGGGACCGTTGCTGTGAATCCGCAAAACCCTTCGCAAAAGCTTATACCAACGCCATCATGCAAGAAATCTACGCCGAGGTGAATCGTAGGATTGAACAACGTATGTATAAGCCGTCCTATAAAAATCAGCATCATCATGGGGGTATTTAATCCACGTGTCAAAGAACGATTTTTTCGTTCGATTCAATCTATGATTGTACAAAGCTTTTCTGCCTGGGAATTGCTCCTGTATGACGACGGATCTTCGGAGCCCTATGCCACTGCGATCCGATCCGCAGCAGACCTGGATTCCCGGATACTGCTCATTCGGGCCCCGCAAAACCATGGGCTCGCTGATGCATTGAACACCTGTATACGGACTGCCAAGGGAGACTATATCGCCCGAATGGACGACGACGATTTTTCCACGCCCGACCGGCTTTACAAGCAATATCGGTTCTTAGAGGAACATCCAGAGTATCAATGGGTGGGAAGCTATGCAGAACTTGTGGATTCACAAGGAAAATGGGGGATTCTGAGAGTTCCAATCGTTCCACAGGCCCGCGATTTTCTCCACAATTCCCCATATATCCATCCATCCGTCCTGTTTCGCAAAGAGGTACTCATCCGCAATGGAGGATACAACCCAGCAAGGGTATTTTTTCAATGTGAGGATTACGAGCTGTTTATGCGTCTGCATCAAAACGGGGAGCGAGGATATAATCTTTCGGAACCGCTTCTAGAATATTGGGAGGATCGGGACTCCTATCGAAAGCATTGGGTATTCTCCATACCTCGACATTTTTCTATGTCCTGAAACCGCTACTGGTCGGGGCGCTTCCTGTTTCCCTCCAATATTCCATCAAACGTTGGGAACAGCAAAAGCGCATCAACGGCAAAAAAGGGAGGTAAGCGAAGTCCATGCAGGATGATCGGCTCGCGCTGTATCAGCGCGAATGTCAAAATAGTCCCCAAATTGTGCACGCCCTTCAGGAACTGCCTCTCATAGGAGAGGATGCCATCTCCATCGTTTGCCGGTATGTGTTGGCTCCAGCATTGGGCGGGTTTACTCAGTGGCTTCTCAAGGAAGCCTGTAAAGCACAAAAACAGCGGCTCTACTTCTTGGCGCGGGACGGATATTTGATGTATCGTGCCGCGCTTCTTTTCTGTGAAAAGCAACGGCTTCCCATCGAATGCCGCTATTTGAGCTGCTCTCGTTATTCTCTTCGGATTCCAATTTTTCATTTGGATACAGAGGCCGCCCTTGCATACCTCTGCCGGGGTAGCTTACAAATCAGCCTGGAACGAATTCTCACACGCGCAGGGCTTACAGCCGATGAAAAGGAGGCTGTTTTCCAAGAACTCTCCCTACCCTATGGGCCAACAGTACGTCTCTCTCATACCAGGTTGGCGCAAATTCATGAAAGTCTGCGTCAATGTAGCACATTTCTCGCGGCCATGAACCGCCATTCAGCGGAAGCGATGCCAGCGTTAAAGGGGTATTTGTCCCAGGAAGGGCTTTTGGAGGACAGAACCGACGCCATTGTTGACAGTGGGTGGACAGGTTCTATGCAGATGGTCCTAAACGAAGTTCTTTCCCACATGGGACGAATTCGGCCGTTGAGTGGATACTACTGGGGACTTTATGAGTTACCTGTCCATGCAAATCGCACATTGTACCATTGCTATGATTTTTCCCCCACATCGCCTCTCAAAGCGAAAGTTTTTTTCAATAATTGCTTATTTGAGGCCATTTTTACCGCTCCACACGGTATGACAACCGGATACCGAAAACTTGGGGACCAATATGTCCCCCATTACGGATTCTCAGATGCACGCCGGAATGCATTTGTCGAACGTATAGAAGCGGAGATATTCCCCTATATCGAGCGGTTGGCGGAACATACACAAATACTGGAGCTTTCATCCGAAGACCTATACAATGACCGAACCATTATACAACGGCTCCTCCAACGGTTCATGGCGGCCCCTTCTCCAGCAGAGGTTGCATGCTTTGGGTCCCTTCCCTTCTCCGATGACGTATTGGAAGGCGAGGAGCAACCTATCGCCTTCCCACTAACCGAGAAAGAATTGACACAAAGTCACCCGCTTCACAAACTCGTTGCCATATCCGGACGCGGGAAGCTCCCTCCCCGCGAAAGCGCATGGTATGAGGGAAGTGTGGTTCGCTGCGGAAAGCATATCCGGTATCATCTGTGGCAGTATACTCTGTATCAATGGATGCGGTACAGTCGAAAACGCCTTATGTATATGAGGGGAAAAAGGAGGGACAGCCGATATGGTTGATACAAAGCAGAGCAAGCAATATGCATTTGTCGTCCAGCAACTGACAGCCAGGGAAATCAAACGAAAATATGCCCGGTCGTATCTTGGAATTCTGTGGAGCGTCCTGAACCCTCTCCTCTCGATGGTGGTTCTCTCTCTGATTTTTTCACAGCTATTCCGGCGTTCCATAGACAATTATCCCATCTACTACCTGACAGGTTATCTCCTATGGCAAACCTTCACAGGGGCAACCACCGCCGCTATGACCGCCCTTGTAGACAACAAGATGCTATTGCTTAAAGTAAAATTCCCCATGGACCTGTTTATCCTCACAAGAGTTTACACCGCCCTAATCAATCTGGGCTATTCTGTCATCGCCTATATCATCATGCTTTTTGTATTCCAGGTTCCTGCGAAGTGGACTATGTTTCTGTCCCCTTTGATTGTTTTCTTTCTCTTTCTCTTTTCACTCGGGATTTCCTATATACTGGCTACTGCTTATGTATTCTTTGGCGATATAAAGCACCTGTACACCGTTTCGCTGACAATATGGATGTACTGTTCTGCCATCTTTTATCCGGTCGAGCAGCTTCAGGGTATGATTCGCGTCATCATTTGGAACAATCCTATTTACACCTACATCCACTGTATGCGAAAAGCGGTGATGGTAGGCGAACTGCCGACTCGCATCGAATGGATACAGATGCTTTTTTGGAGTGTGGGTATCTACTTGATCGGCTATCTGATTTTTAAAAAAAGCCGAAACCGAATCATGCAAAAAATCTGACGGAGGCGTCTGAAATATGCCATGGCAAACGAAAACAGCCACCCCGCACCAAACACCCAATGAACCGTCTCCTGCCATTGTGGTCAGCCATGTGACCATGCAATTTAAACGAGCAAAGGATGAAGCAACCAGTCTCAAAGAACTGCTTGTACGAACGCTGCGCAGGCAACACCGCTACGAAATCTTTCTGGCATTGGACGACATCAGCTTTACCATTCAGCCCGGCGAGGTAGTTGGTATCATTGGCACAAATGGCTCTGGGAAAAGTACCCTTCTCAAGATCATCTCCGGCGCCCTGATTCCGACCTGGGGCAGAGTACAGGTCGATCGAAAAAAGGTTCAACTTTTGACACTGGGAACCGGTTTTGACCCGGAACTGACCGGAAGGGAAAATGTCTACCTAAATGGAGCAATCATTGGATACCCTCAAAAATTCATCGATCAAAACTACTCCGCCATTGTGCGTTTCGCGGAGTTGGAGGGCTTTATGGAGGAAAAGGTACGAAATTATTCCTCTGGAATGGTTTCGAGGCTTGGCTTTGCGATCGCCACGATCCGGGACACCCCCGAAATCCTCATTTTGGATGAAGTATTAAGCGTAGGAGACATGTTCTTCCGGCAAAAAAGCGAAGCCCGCATTCGAGAAATGATCCATGGCGGTTCCACCGTTCTGCTGGTGTCTCACTCCACCTCCGTCATCGAAAACAATTGTACCCGGGCTATTTGGATTGAAAAAGGCCATCTTCGCGCTTCTGGCACTCCCAAAGAGGTTTGCCGCGCGTATGAAAAACTGAAGGAGATGTGAGTGTTGAAGGACCGGCTCTATGCACTCTTTGTAAATCGCGTTCCAGGAATCCGTGACCGGTATCGCAAAAGCCGGGAAACAAAGGCAGCACGTTGGAAATCGCTCCTACTCTTGTTGGGACTCAACCTCCAGTATTATGTATTCTTTCGCAGAAGCTTGGCATATCCAGAGCGGAGTCCCATGTATGAAGAAAAACGTCTATACAGCAGCGGAAGTGAGTCGTCCCTCTCACAGCGGGAGGCCCCCGAGGCATTCGCCGCAAGGCTAGCTTCCTTTGATGTTATCTCCTTCGATGTGTTTGACACCCTCCTTTTCCGGCCATTTTCCCACCCAACGGATCTCTTTTATTTGATGGGTATGGCGTTGTCCTATCCAGACTTCCGTCAAATTCGTATTGACGCCGAAAAACAGGCTCGGAAAGAAAAAAAGAATAACGCCAATACGTTCGAGGTATCTCTGTCCGATATTTGGGAGATTATGGAGCGGGAAACTGGCATCCCCAAAAAATATGGGATGCAGGTGGAGGAGGAATGGGAACAACGGTGCTGCTTCGCCAATCCATATATGTTACAAGTGGTCCATGCGCTGCTAAGGCGTGGCAAGGTGGTAATAGCTACCTCTGATATGTATCTACCTGCTGCCTTCATCCAAACGCTTTTGAGCCGCTGTGGTTATCGCTCATTGGCCGGTTGCTTTGTCTCCTGCGAATTTGGAACATCCAAGGGAGATGGCCTCCTTTATGAGGTACTCCGCCGTTCCTTCGGCCAGACAAAGACATATGTGCACGTGGCAGATAACCCCGAGGCCGACTATCAACAGGCTATGCGCCATCACATGCAGGCCATCCTTTACGCCAACGTCCACCATATGGGAAACCTTTACCGTCCGATGGATCTCTCCGCCATTGTTGGCAGCGTGTATCGTGGAATTATTAACACCCATATACACAATGGGCTCCGGACTTACTCACGCGAATACGAATATGGTTTTATTTATGGCGGCCTATTCGTAACCGGTTATTGCCAGTTTATCCATCAATATGTCCAAGCGCACAGTATAGAGAAAATCTTATTTTTATCCAGAGATGGATTTGTCCTTCTCCAAGCATACCGGCAGATGTATCCAAAAGAGACTACTCGAACCACATATGCGCATTGGTCTCGGCTGGCAGCGATCAAGTTATGCGCCGACGATTACCGCTCCGAATACTTCCGAAGGTTTCTTACCCACAAAGTCGATCAAAAGTACACCATCCAGCAGATTATAAAAAGCATGGAACTGGATCGTCTGCTTGATACGCTCTGTCAAACAGTGAAGGTGGAGCCGGATACGGAATTGACGTATAAAAATGTGGGAACCATTCAAAAATATTTGATGAACCACTGGGGGGACATCCAACATCTCTATCAAGAGCAGGTGGAAGCTGGCAAAGTGTATTATTTCCAACTTTTAAAAGGGTGTCACCGTGCTGTGGCCGTGGATATTGGCTGGGCGGGCAGTGGCGCCATCCTGCTCGACCATGCAGTCAATCGCCTTTGGCTTCTAGATTGTCCGATCACCGGGATTCTCGCCGGGACAAATTCCTGTTACAGTCCAGAGATAGATGCGAGCGAACCGTTCTTGTTCGCAGGCAAACTGGTCAGTTATCTTTATTCCCAAGGCGTGAACCGCGACCTTTGGAAGTATCATGATCCCGCACAAGGCCACAATCTTTACTGGGAACTCCTGTTGGGCGCTCCAGAAGGTAGCCTGAAAGGGTTCTATTGGGATCAATCGGGAAACTGCCAATGCCGGTTCAAAGAAAATGTTCCAAATCCAGAACGGATTCACGAGATCCACCGGGGAATTCTGGATTTTGTAAAACAGTTTTTAGCTGTGGAAGACCGCTTTGGTTGTGACATTCCCATTCCTGGAAGGGACGCCTATGCGCCCATGGTGAGTGTCTGTAGCCGAAAGAATAAATCGTTTCGAGAAGGTCTGGAGGGGTTACTGGATGAAACACATATTGCATAACGGGTCCGATAAACCGCTTGTTTTGTATCACGCTATCAGTTCTTATCAGCTTCTGGAAGTGATTCTCCACCGCTTGACCTATCACAAAAAAGAGTGGGCTGTATTGATTCTGCCGGATTTTATCCTGCAAAAATATCCACAGTACAAACGATTAGTTACACAGCATCTTTTTGATGAAGTGTATCTCTTTCCCTATTTGCACATCCTGCATCGCACGGAAAAGCTGATTCTCGAGGATGTAAAACAATGCTACGAACAGATCGTCCCCTACCCCATCGCCGACTTTTCCGAGGTTTATGTTGCAGGAGCGCATTTTTACTTTTCCTTGTATCTCATTCAAAACCGGATTCCTTTCTATTTTTTTGAAGATGCTGCCGGGATGTTGAGCAAATCGCAGGAACTATATGAAACTTTGGCGGCCAGCTTTCCTACACATGCAAAAATTGCCCGGAAATATCGACTGTTCAATGGAGAAAATCCCTACATTTACCGGGTAATCTGTTTGAAGAAAGCACAGACCATCGACGTCTCCGACGAACGATACCTGGATTTTTCCGTGGAGGAAGCCTTACAAAATCTTCCGGAACGGGAGCGAAAAAACCTGATTCATTTTTTCTTAAAGCATCGCCTTTGGACAAAAGCTGAAGCCATTTTATTGACCCAACATTTTGCCAATCTCAATATGATGAGCGAAGAAGAGCAGATTCGCTCGTACAAGCTCCTTCGGGTCAGCGCCCTTCAGGATGTACGCCTCATTATTAAAAAGCATCCGGACGATTATTTAAACTACCGGAAGATCTTCCCTGACGCAGAATTGATCAAAGAAATCTTTCCAGCAGAACTTCTCCCCTATGTTTTTTGGCGAAAGCCCACCTCCATCTATACGTTTGATTCCACCAGCTGTGAGAATCTTGGTAAACACTTTTTGATTCAGAAGATCGAGAGGAAATCCTATGCAGAATAATCTGGTTTTGATTGTTGTCAATTCGGTATACCAACTTTTTACTGCAGTACACATGCGAAGAAGCCTTCTTGCAGACAGATTGGTCGACCTTCTGGTCACGGACGTCACTTCCGTTCTGAATGAAACAATACCCCGGCTGCAAGAAACAGGACTGTTTGAACGAGTGATCTCCGGGACTACCAAGGAGCTCAACAAAAAATATGCGGCTGCTCCAGCAGACGTACTCAATGAAGGTTTTCAAAATATTGATCGGACGTTGCGTTGGAATCTAAATGAGGAACTCGCCAGTTATTCGGAAATTTACTTTTCCAATTTTGATCCCTTTATCCGCATGTTGGCCTGCCTATACGAGGCCTCTCCCTGCGAATTCATCTGCTATGAGGATGGCTTCTCCTCCTACGTGATCGACTATCTTCGGGAAAACCGGGCTGCCATCAATCGCCACCCAGAGGGTGGGAAAATTCGAAACAAGGTCCATCGAGTTTTACTCTATGAGCCACACCTTGCCCTGCGTGGAGATTCCCTCACCAATCAGGCCTTGCCTAAAATCGACCGGCGCGATCAGGAGTTGAAACTCCTGCTGAATTATATCTTTGACTATAAAAAGCCGGAGGAATGTATGGACTTCATCTTTTTGGAACAGTCCTTTCGGGCCGAAGGCATTAAAACCAACGATCTTGCACTGATGCAATTATGCCAACAAACGGTTGGGCCAGGCCGATTCCTTGTAAAGCCCCATCCAAGGAATCCGGAAAATCTTCCCTTTCAGCTTGGATTAACCCGCAAATATCCCACAGGAGCGCCGTGGGAACTCTTCCTTCTGAATGAAAGCCCTGATCGCCGCACCATCATCACCGTCTGCTCCAATGCAGCGCTGACAAGCCGCATTGTATTTGGAATGGACATCAACACGTTGATGTTGTACCGCCTTTTTGAAGGAAAAGTCCTTTGGAAGGAAGATGCCATTCTAAAGCAGTATCTGCGTAAGTTCCTGCGGCAGTTTGCCGGACAAAATTATTATGTGCCACAAACGATCTACGAGCTACAGGATATAC
>ENA-UONU01002626-UONU01002626.1-human-gut-metagenome-genome-assembly--contig:-CS51-NODE-2626-length-10220-cov-5.697688_pt1 | contig 10220 bp, 10 predicted proteins | sample MGYA00242462_ERZ724009 | MGnify/ENA metagenome assembly ERZ724009 | reverse complement strand
TCCTCCATCGTGTAGTCGTTCATAGCCGTCTTAGCGAAGTAGGAGAAAGCGTTCAGAGCCTTTTCGTTGTACTCGTCATTCTTATCCTTGATAGAGAAACGCTCGGTGTGAGTTGCGCCCTGTGCGTTTACCAGCTTGATTTCGATACGACCGAAATCCTCGTCATAGGTTGCGTCATAAATGCGGAAAACGTATTCCCCCTCCGGGATAATTACAAAACCGCTCGTCATAGGGATTCTTGCCATTGTAGTGTCCTCCTTAAAAAATTCCTTTTTTCATACTGTTGGAGAAGACGATTTCCGTCAACTTCCATGCCTGTTCCTCTGTGAAACCAGCCTTGATATAGCTGTCGTACATATTGTGAAGCTCAACAGCGGCTTCATCGTATTTCTCAACCTTGAGAGCTTCCTCACGCTGTTCCTCGAGAGCTTTCATTTCCTCGGTCTGCTTCTTATGCAGTTCCATAACCTGTTCGGTCAGTTCCTTACTGTTTGCCATGAATTTATCCTCCTTATTTAACCGTCATGCGGTAGGTTTCAGATTTCTTGCTGTACTTATCCAGCAAGCCGTCAGCTTTCAGAGCGTCCTTATCAACGCTGGTGGTCTCTGAACGAGAGACAGTCCACACATAGGTAGAACCCTTGACCTCGACCTTCTTGTCACCGTCACGGAACTGCCCCATAGCGTGTTCCTTGATAATGTCGTTAATGGTCTTGAGACGCTTCTCCTTGTCTGCGGTGGAAGCGGAAATCTCGTCCAACTCCTTCTTGAGACCTTCGGCTTCTGCAATCAGAGCTTCAATATCAGTCTCGGGAGACAGGGTGTTGGTGCGGAGTGCCGCAAGGACTTCAGCGTCCTTCTTCTCGTCATACTCCGGGGAGATACCAGTGTCGACATAATCAGCCCACCACTGCTCAACAGCGGCTACCTTGTCTGCGAAATCCGGGTAACGCTCGGAGACCTTGAACTCAACCGTGATAGTGTTGCTTGCGGTCGGCTGATATGCCGCCGGGTCTTTGTAGTCCTTCTCGTCAAGGAAGGAAGCGACCATAATCACATCGTCCACACCGTACAGGTAAGCGTATAATGCCGCCTGTAATGCGTAATACTCGGGAACATCGTTCTGCCAGTCCTCCGCACGTTTGGTGGTCTTCATTTCGAGAACAGCTTCGATGGTCTTGCCGTCTTCACCCTTCATCAGATAGTCCCACATACCGCCGAGGTGCTTGCTCTCCGGGAAGAAATCTCCCCATGTCTTATTGAAGTAGTCCTCACCCCACACATCGGAAGGGCGAACAATGTCCATGCCGTAGGACTGCTCCATGTAGCGAGCCTGTTTCGGTTCGATGGTTTTACCAGCTACCGTGTAGATAGTGTCCTCGAAGGGCTTTTCATAGGTCTTGGTAATCGCACACCACATTTCAAATGCGGTACTCCACGGATTCAGACCGAGGATAGTAGCGAAGCGAGTACCAGTGATTTTCTTGGTTTTCTTAGGAGGGGCAATCTGAATACGATTGCCCTCGAGCCACTTAATGTCTGCCATTACTTAGCCCCTCCTTCCAGCATTGCAGTAATCTTCTGAATCAGCGTCTCGCAATCGGACTTGGAAATCTCCGTGAATCCCTTGGTCTGTACTGCGATGTTCGCAATCAGTTCCTCCTTGCTCGGGTCAGCGTCCTTGAGCTTCTTGAGAACAGCTTTCAGACCCTTAATCTGTAAAGCAGAAGCATTGTCAGCCGGAGCAGTCAGATTCTCCTTCACTTCCTGTCTCTGCTCGGGAGTAGCCGGAGCTTTCTTCTCTGCCGCCGGAGCGGAAGCGGTCTCACCCTTGCCGAGATTTGCGTCAATGGAATCGCTCTCGCAAATATCCAGCGCAATCATATACAGGTAGCGGCGCATATAGGTGATGGAAGAACCGAGAGCCTGCATTTCGTTCGTAGCCTGTTTGCCAGCGTTACTTACGATAGGAGCAATCTGATTGAACGGAGCAACGAACGGTACGGATTCCTCCGGGTTGTCGGTGTTGATGATGTTCATGGTTGCAACATCAGCGGTGAAGTTCACCACAGGGATAAGACCAACCTCATTGAAAATGCGGATAGCGGTCGGTACAATGTCCTCAAGCTCGAAGTATTTGAAGGACAGGTGCATATTCTTTCCTGTCTTCTCCACGTTCGCTTCAAGGAACTTTGCCCTTGCAGTAAGGAGCTTCTGATATACATTTGCGGTCTTGGTAGTAGTTGCCATTTTCTTTGTCCTCCTTGGCTTTTTAGTTTTTTCGGGTTTGATACCCTTGAAATCGTCAACTCGCTTTTTCGCCATTGCGATGTAGAAACTTCTGTCTACCTCGTCAATGGAAAGCTCGTTATCGTTGTCGATGATACAGTGTTCCGGGAGAGAATCTATTTTCGCTTCGGAATCGTCCTCTGCTTTCACCTTGAAGATTTTTCCGTATCTCTCGTCCGCTGTGGCGTACACTCGGTTCACCTTCTGAACGGACTGCTTTTCACCGTCCACCACATGATAGGCTTCTCGGTACTTCGCCCCGGCTTTGGCGATAATCTGAAACTGGAAAATATCATCGCAACTATTTATGGTGTCTTCGACAGGTGTTCCGTTCACAAAGAACTCCTTGAGGGCAGTAGCTACAATCACACAGGAGTTATTGATATTGAAAGCACCAGCCGGAGCGATACCCTTCACGAGATAACCGCCTTTGGCTTTTGCTTTGCCGCCCGGCTGAACCTCAACGTAGTTGTTTACGTCTTTCTGCGCTATCTTGATAACGGTATCTTCCTCGAGGTCAAAGCCTGTACGAGACTGCCATTCAGCACAGATAGCGGTCAATGTGTCGTAGTCCTTCTTTTCGCACTCGACCATGATACCGTCCGTGTTGAGCTGGACAATTCGCAGTCCTTCAATCTCTTGGTAACAATGCTCTGCAAGTTCCAGTAGATATAACTGCCCGGAAATGCAGACCGACCTACCCATGAGAGGGTCGTAGAGGTCGTTGTACTGATTCAGCAAGCAACCGTAGGTGGTGTTGCAAACCAGTTTCAGAGCGTTCGCCGTGTGCTTATCGCCAGCGGCTTTCGCTTTCATTCGGCGGTCGAGAATGTCCTCGTAAATCTGCGGAGACGGAATGTTTCTGCTCGTGTACCCATTGATGGTACAGAGGTGTGGATAGTAGCTTCCTACGTCCTCATTCCAAATTCCTCTATCCTCGGTTTCCTCCCAAAAGAAGTTCGGGATTGCGCCGTGAATACCACCATACCCGAGTGTCACAGGACACTCACCGATGTTCAGATTAAACTTGCCTTTGAAAAGCTCGCTGTCCGAAATGGAGAGGTCATACATTCTATCGAAGAAAGCGAAGACCTCCGGCGGTATGTACTCTTTTCGCAGATTGTCCGGGTACACATACTTGCGTTCATCATCGTGCGGCTTCTTGGTAGCTTTCAGCATTGCCGCAGTCAGTTTGGCGTTCGTCATACCCATTGCCTTGACTTCATCAAGACCAGCCAGCCGACCGAGGTTGATTTTGTTCTTCAAGTAGTCCTTACGAATGTCAATCAGTCTCTCGGCGGTATCAACATCATGTTTACAATAGAACTCCGTCTCGGCTTTTTCCTCCGGGGTGAGAGGACGGTCAATGTCAAACGGTACGCTGGATTCCTTAACCGACATACCGAGGTGTCCTTCAATAGCTTTAAGGGATAGACCCTGTTGCGTATCGTCTCGAATATCCACATTACTGAAACGGAAGTAGATACCATCGAGAAGCGGACACTGCCAGCCTTGTCCTCCGGCAATAATGAAATCGTTGACCTTTTTAATTTCCTCCGGGGCAAACCCGGCGGCAATCGCTTTGATGATGTACTGGTCGTAGTGTTTCGAGTTGAAACCGACATAGATACAATCATCGGACAATGCCATTTTCAGAGCTTCGTTGTCGTTCCAAATACAGGTGTAAACGCCTGTTTCCTTATCCTTGAGGGTTACGAGCCAGTCATAGGCGAAGACCTCACAGTCATAAGAAATCAATCGCATGGGCTTGTCCCTCCTTCCTTTACGAAGTAACAACCGTTCTTTCGATAGGTCGTACATCGCTTCTTATAGGACTTCACGAGGTAAGCTATATCGTCCACGAAATCGTAGGCGATAGGGTCTGACTTCCCTTCAAAGGTACGAGCAATACGCCCGATACTCTGTGTCACCACAGCGTAGTCCTTCTGTGGGGTGGTGAGGTACAGACGCTCCAATCGTGGTACGTCCAGTCCTTCCTTCGCCAGTGAGTAGGTAGCAAAGAGGTATTTCTTCTTGCCGCTTCTCATGTCCTCAAGAGCCTGTTCTCGTTCAGCCTTGCCCTTTTTGGTTGTCATTTTGCCGCTTATCATTACAGCGTCCTTCTGCATATCAGCCGGGAGAAGACTTATCAGCTCCTCGAGGTGATTCAGCCTGTCCGACAGAATCAGAGAAGGTCTCTGTTCGATGGAATCTGCAATGAGCTGATTCCGGGCGGCGTTTTCGGTAAGATAGGTAATGAGCTTGGTGTAGTTCAGTGTTCCGTCCGTGTTAAGGGCTTCCCGGCTTATCTGCACCCCTGTACCCACAGGGTAGATACCTACCTTCATAATCTTGTCAGCCACAGCTTCGTCCGGGACTTTGTAGGCAACCTCACCAACGAGGGCGTAGGTAGCTCGAATCATTCCGTCTGACCTGTGTACCGTTGCTGACAGACCGTATTTGTGTCGTGCCGATAAACTGTTCAGCACTTTTTGATACTGCGTCACGGCGGTAGGACTGCCGCTGACCCGGTGTACCTCGTCTGTGATTATGCAATCCCAGTAGTCCCGGTACTGTGCGAGGTCGAGCTTGCACATCGTCTGAATCGTGGCGAAGGTGATTCCCTCACCGAGATTGACTTTTCCTTCCGTGATAGTACCCATGAGGTCTTCACTCATATAGAGCTTGGCTCGTTCCTTACTCTGTTTGATAAGGTCGAGTGTGTGGCAGAGCCATAATGTACGCCGTCCCAACCTTGCGGCGAGGGCAATTCCCATCTGCGTTTTACCGCTTCCAGCGGCACTCTGTAATATCCCATACTGGGCGGCTACCATCGCTTGTACGGCGGTTTCTTGGTAGTCATAGAGTGGAACATCAGCGTTGAAATTCACCTCCACAGGGGCGGCAAATTCGCTCAAAAACAGTGCCTTATCGGATATGTCCTTTGGTAGTAGCCGGAGTGTTCCAAACGGAAGCACCAGCGTTGTTCCTCGGGTCTCATAGAGTGACAGGACTTTCGGCGTGTTGCCGAGCCATAGGTTCATGCGAGATTTCTTCGCATATTCCGGGTTTGGTATGGTGAGATTTCTCTTACACCACAGAACCATTTCCGGGGTAGGGTTCTCGACCGTCAGTGTGTTTGAGACTTCAATCAGCATTTCTTCAACCACCTTTCCAGTGGCGTTCCATACTCTCGAATGTCTGTCAGATTCAGAGCTGACTTCTCATAGGAGAGAGCCACCATTGAAAAGTGCGGAATCATAATGATTTCGTCTTCAACCTTGAGTGCGAACCAGCCCTCGCCATTTCCACAGGCTTTCCATGTCTCCATAGCAAAATGCTGATTTTCTTCCACTCGTGAGAGTGGGAATCGGTTGTGAGAACACACCTTACAGTCAATGAGATACGCTGTTTTGTTCTTTACTGCGATAACGTCTGCTGGTTGTCCGGCGGCGTTCTGCGCCATGTTGTGACACCAAAAGCCATGCTGGAACAGCAGTTCGCAAAACTCGGTTTCAAAGGTGTTACCGATTTTTCGGTTAGTAGCCATTACATTTCAGCACCTCCTCCGTGTCGGAATGAACGGCTGAATCATCGACATAACCGTCCAGCTCCCGAATATAGGAGGAAAGCTGTTCAATCTGATTGTGGTAATACTTCGCACAATCCCAACCCATGTGCTTATCAATCAGCTCCTCGAAATCCCTCGGGGAGAAGACTGTCTCCGGGTGGTTATCCTTCATTGCCAGCACTTCGGGCATTTTCCTTCACCTCCTGTTCATACTGTTGCATGAGAGCGAGAACACTCTCACTGTATGAGGTGGATTTGATACCGTTTTCCCATGCTTTCTTAGCACCGTAGTCACCCATGTTGTATGCCATCAGAGCTAAACCGTAGTCATTGTAGTTCTGAATGTACGAACCAATGACCTTGATTCCACAGAAGACATTCTGATATGGGTCAAGCATATCCGCTGTTCTGTATTCCTCTGCCAGCCATTCGTGATTGATGGTGTTAATCTGCATGAGACCGTAATCCCCAGTCTTACTAACCACTTCCGGGTTGAACTTGCTCTCTTGGTCTATCATTGCGATAACGAGTGACACTGGAACATTTTCGTCCGCACACACCTCGTAGATGTATCTCTGTAAGCTGTGTGAAAGTGGTACATCGAAGTATGTAACTTCTTCGGCAACCGGGAGGGAATCGGCTTCGTAGGAAGGAACTTCAACCGTCTCCGTTACGGTAACTTGTTTCTTCGGAGCGGTAGCTCGTCCTACGACAAGACCACCGATAAAGCCAATCAGTACCAGCGTACCGATGATGATATATGCTTGAATCACAGCGAGCTTGTGTCTGTTGATTCTTTTTGTTTTCGTTCCTCTACATTGCGTAGCCATTTCTGAAAATCCTCCTCATTCTTAGGGTCTGCGTAAAACTTTGTGATGATACCCACTAAGGGTCTTGCGAGGTCATTTACCTGTACTTCCGACAGGCTCATTCATTCTCACGTTCCTTGAGAATTTCCTCGCAAACAGCGAGAATCTGCTTTGCCTTTGGGTAGGTATAAACCCCTCGGAGAATACTTGACATCATAGGCGGCTGAACTGCATAACCTCGCTTCTGCAATTCCAGTATCATGTCTACCTGTGTCATTCCCACATTTGCCATTCTCTCTTTAATGTCCACGAATCTCTTACCTCCTTTACGATATAAATTCTTGAAATCAGAATTACCATTGACAATTAGCCGAATTATTGTTATTATTCTTATAAGACCATCAATAACTATAACTTCCCGAAAACTGCCATTTTCGAGAGGTCGGTTTCTTATTGCCAATTCGTGTTTTCCGAACTTCATGTTCTTATTCTAATTCTTATTATGCGAATTGTCAAGAGGAAAATTCGGGTTTTACGAATTTATTTTTGTAGAGGAGGAATTGCTATGACATTCGCAGAGAATATCAATCGTATCTGTGCTGAAAAAGGCACGAATCTGACCGCCATTGTCAAAGCTGTTAAGGGTTCAAGTTCTTTCGCAACCGCCATCAACACCAAAGGTTCGTTGCCGAAGGAATCTGAAATGCTGGAAATGGCAAGACTGCTTGGGTGTTCCGTCATGGACTTCTTCGCAGACGAAGAAGACATACCCGAGACCAAACCAGCCAACGAAGACGAGGAGGACATTCTTCGTATCTACCGTGGACTGTCCCGGCGAGCGAAGCATGAGTTCATGTCTATGGCTTATGAATTTGAGAACCGTGAGGAGCTTGAGGGGGATAAGGGAACAACTGCGGCAGTGTGATAAGGTCATTCCCTTCGCTTTGATATATAGAAAGAAGATATTGGAGGTGAGACTATCAAAGCGGTAATATATGCTCGTTACTCGAGCCACAACCAACGAGAAGAATCAATCGAGGGACAGCTTCGTGAATGTCACGAGTTTGCCCTCAAGAACGACTTCATTGTCGTAGACGAATATATTGACCGGGCTATCTCCGGCAAGACAGACAACAGACCGAGCTTCCAGCGGCTTATCAAGGACAGCGAGAAGGGGCATTTTGACGCTGTGATTATGTACACCCTTGACCGCTTCGCCCGGAATAGGTACGACAGTGCCATCTACAAAGCAAAGCTCAAACGTAATGGTGTGAGGATTTTCTATGCCAAACAGCCAATGCCGGACACCCCGGAGGGAATCATTCTTGAATCCGTCCTCGAGGGGTATGCGGAGTATTACAGCGAGAACCTTGCCCGGAGTATTAAGAGAGGTTTGAAAGAAAACGCTCTCCACGGTATCGCTATGGGAAGTCCTGTGCTTGGGTATAAGATAGGAAACGACCGCCAGTATGAGATTGACCCGGTGGGTGCAAAAGCCGTCAGAACCATCTTCACGATGTATGCAGAGGGTAAGTCCAAAACGCAGATTGTGAATTGGCTGAATGAGCATGGGTTTAAGACCTCCCGGGGGAACGCTTTTAATAAGAACAGCCTGTCCCGGATTCTACGGAATGATAAATACATCGGAGTGTACCGATACGATGATGTAGTCTTGGAGGACGCAGTACCGCCTATCATCGACAAGACCTTATTCGATAAGGTACAGGCAACCTTCCGGCACAACTACACAGCCCGGGCAAAAGCCAAAGCCATAGAGGACTATCTACTCACTACAAAGGTCTTCTGCGGTCACTGCGGAGAGCCTATGGTGGGTGAGAGTGGCACTTCAAAGACCGGGAAGGTTCACCATTACTACAAGTGCGTGAATCGTAAGAGGAAGCACAACTGCGAGAAGAAGGTCGAGAAAAAAGAATGGCTCGAGCGGACTGTCGTTGAGTTCACGGTGCAACAGGTACTCACCGATGAAAACATAGAGAAAATATCCACTCGAGCTATGGAGCTGATTGAGAAGGAGCTTCAAGACACTTCCATTCTCATAGGTTTACAGGAACGATTGAAGGAGACTAATAAGAGAATCAAGAACCTCATGTCTGCAATAGAGCAAGGCATTATCACACCAACAACGAAGGAACGTCTTGAGGAGCTGGAAGAAGAACGCAGAGACCTCGAAGGGCAGATTGCCCGGGAGGAAATGAAAAAGCCCCTCTTGACGAAGGAGCGAATCATGTATTGGCTCGAATCGTTCAAGAGGGGTGATATAAAAGATGTTGAGTATCAGCGGCGTATCATCGACACGCTTGTCAACTCGGTTTATGTGTACGATGATGGGGACAAAGGACGTAAGCTCGTGCTGACTTTCAACATTTCGGGGAACAATACGCTCACTATCTCGAGTTCGGATATTGAGCGCACAGCTCCCGTTTTTTTGGACGCCCGGACCTTTGATGGCAAAAAATGTCTGATAATCCCCGCCCTCCGGACGGTATCCGTGACATCCCTTATGTTCCCCGGCCTTCGTCTTTCGCATATAAACATCCATATCATCTTTGAAAAAGTAACCGTCCCGGGCCTCTGCCATAAAGGCGCACCGATCATCGGCGCCCATCGCTTCCGCACTTTTTCTGTTATAGACCGCTTTTATGCCACTGTCTTCCCTGTCTCTTAACTGACACAGCAATTCATATACCGGCCGCATCAGCGCCTTGTCCCGGACATAGATATAAGCGCTGCCGTCACAGGACTTCGCATAGACGCGAAAACTTCTGACCCTGCCGCGGCGCCCCCGGATCCATCCTTTTTCCCGGAACAGCGCGTTCAGACAGATCATCTGCTCCACATCCTTCTGGCTGTGGTCACCGAGCAGCACAAAAATCGTATCCTCCGCCATGTCCAGCCGTTCCAGCAGATCCTGGATTTCCATCAGCCGTTCACTGTGGCGCTCCATCGCCGCCCACGCTTCCGGCGATCCGGTACCGTAGTCGTGTTTCTGACTGTCCACATCGGTAAAATGAACCAGTGTCAGATCCGGTCTGTATTTTTCCAGCGTATACTTCAGTGACGCATGGGTAAAATGATCCAGCTCCGGCTCTTTAATCCCATTTCTCAGGCGGCCGAATTTCTGATTTAAATAAAATTGGTAAAGCGGCGTCCCGTTTCTGAGCGATGTCAGAATCTGGTTCGTCCACGGACGGTTTGCAAAAATCTCCGGCAGATTCCATGTGATTTTTGACCGGGCCGTCACCGGCCACAACAGAGCTGCCACCGTCATCCCCTGTTTCAGGGCTTCATCATACAGCGTTGTTCCCCGGATATATTTCCGCTGCCAGTACCAGTCCGGCGACTTCCGGTTCGGCTGGATTTTCGTATTATCCACGATTCCATGATGGACCGGATACCGTCCTGTCACAATCGACGTATGGGCCGGATAGGTAATACTCGGATACACCGAATGGACCGACATACACCGGCTGGCCCCATCGAAAAACCGGGCAAATCCCGGAAGTTCCATCGCTTTTTCAATATCCCCGCTG
>ENA-UONU01002624-UONU01002624.1-human-gut-metagenome-genome-assembly--contig:-CS51-NODE-2624-length-10231-cov-5.493612_pt1 | contig 10231 bp, 8 predicted proteins | sample MGYA00242462_ERZ724009 | MGnify/ENA metagenome assembly ERZ724009 | reverse complement strand
ATTCCATCTTTGATCACAATCGTAATCCCCCATTATCCACCAGAGTTCCACCGCTTTGAGAAATAAAAAGCAGCGGCATATTTTTAAAATACACTGCCTGTCTGTTAATTACAATTTTAAATTTTATTAACTCTTTTCATTTTTAATAAGAAATATCGAACACAAGATTTTTCTGTCGAAAAAGTGATGATCGAACCACAAAAACAGAGCTGTCACACTCACGCCTGATCAGCAATACATCCTGCTCCGGCATCGTGTGACAGTCCTTTTTCTTCCCTCTCCCCTCAGAAGGGTCAGTCTATTCCAACACTTCCGCTGCTTTTCTTCACAGCACCATCTCAATCTTCACCGGCCGCATGCCCGTAAGAAAGGCGCTTCTCTCATCCGGCTGGCTGGTTCCGATATACAGGCTGAAATGGGTTCCATCCACATATCTCCTGCCTTCCTCGTCCACAATGGTAAAGGCAAAGGCAGGAATTGTCAGGCTCACTTCCTTTTTCTCTCCCGCCTTCAAATTCACTCTGGTAAAGGCGCAGAGAGAAGGATGCAGCGGGGCAAACGCGGAATCCTCCGCATGGATATAGGCCTGAAGCACCTCGTCCGTATCGTATGCACCGGTGTTTTCCAGCACCGCTTTCACGGCAAAGTTCCCGCCCTTATCCGGCACATCCGTTTTCGATATTCCCTGTCCCGCCTTCTCTAAAGCGGACAGCGCAGGCACTTCCGCCAGAACAGCCTCCCGCACCTCAACACGGCCATAGGTCAGGCCGTAGCCAAAGGGATACAGGGGCTCCTTTTCCAGGTAGCGGTAGGTCCGTCCTTTCATGGAATAGTCCTCGAAGGCCGGAAATCCATCCAGATCCCGGTAAAAGGTAACCGGAAGCTTTCCGGAAGGGGAGCAGGAGCCGAACAGAATATCAGCTGCCGCCTTTCCGCCTCTTGCGCCGGGATACCAGACCTGAAGAATGGCGTTCACATGCTCCTCCGCAAAATTCAGATCCACCGCGCTTCCGGTGAGTACGCACAGAACCACGGGCTTTCCGCAGCCTGTCACCGCCTCAAGGAGCTCCCTCTGGACCTCCGGCAGTTTCAGGTCCACCTTGTCGCCGGAAGCGTAGCTGTTTCCGGTATCTCCTTCTTCGCCCTCCAGAGTCTCGTCCAGTCCCAGGCAGAGGATCACCACATCACTGTGTTCCGCGACCGTAAGCGCCTCCGAGATGCGGTCCTGTCTCCAGCCCAGGCCTTCCACCCGGTCCTTATACAAGTGGCAGCCCTCGGAATAAAATACGCGCACGTCCTCTCCCACCGCGTCCTGAATGCCTTCCAGCATGGTGATATAGCGGGAGGAGGTTCCGTGATAATTTCCCACCAGAGGGCTTCTGCTGTCAGCGTTCGGTCCGATCACGCCGATGGTCTTCAGCCTGTCCTTTTGAAGCGGCAGGGTGCCGTCGTTTTTTAAAAGCACCATTCCCTCTCTGGCGATTTTCTGCGCCAGTTCCAGATGCTCCCGGCATTCCACAACCTCATAGGGAATTTTGTCATACTCCGTTTCCGTAAAGCAGCCGAGCATATAGCGGGTGGTGAACAGCCGCTCCGCCGCCTGCGTGATTTCTTCTTCCGTCACAAGTCCCTGCTCATATGCTTTCAGAAGATGCAGGTAGGTGACGCCGCAGTTCACATCGCAGCCTGCCTTCAACGCCATCGCCGCAGATTCCTCCGGCGTTTTGGTCACACAGTGATGCTCATGAAAATCCTTAATGGCCCAGCAGTCCGACACAAAATGTCCCTCAAAGCCCCATTCTCCTCTCAAAATCCCCCGGATCAGCGTATTGCTGCCGCAGCAGGGCTCCCCGTTGGTCCGGTTATAGGCGCCCATGACGGCCTCCACCTCACCTTCCTTCACACAGGCCTCAAAGGCAGGAAGATAAGTCTCGTACATATCTTTTTTCCCTGCTCTCGCATCGAACTCATGGCGCAGTCCCTCCGGCCCGGAGTGCACCGCGAAATGCTTCGCGCAGGCAGCCGTTTTCAGATATTCTCCCTCTCCATCCCCTGCGGTTCCCTGCAGGCCCTCCACATAGGCTACGCCCATGCGCGAGGTCAGATACGGATCTTCCCCATAGGTCTCATGTCCCCTTCCCCATCTGGGATCCCGGAAAATATTCACGTTGGGGGACCAGAAGGTGAGTCCCTTATAGATATCCCTGTCATTATGCTTCGCGTATTCGTTATATTTGGCGCGTCCTTCCGTCGCCACCGCATCTCCGACCGTGCGCAGCAGCTCTTCATCAAATGCCGCCGCCATTCCGATGGCCTGCGGGAAGCTGGTCGCCACGCCAGCTCTCGCCACACCGTGCAGCGCCTCGTTCCACCAGTTGTAAGCCGGAATCCCCAGCCTGGGGATCGCAGGCGAATCATACCGAAGCTGGGAGGCCTTCTCCTCCAGCGACATTTGTGCTACCAGTTTCTTTGCGGCCGCTTCGGCCTTCTTTCTGTCTCTCATCTTTCCCTCCATGCCGAAGCGTTTTACGCTGAGGCACGCGCGCCGAACCTCCAGTTCGGCGTCTGCGCCAGAATAGAAATCCCATACTGGGATTTCTATTCCAGGGATTTGCGACGCTTCGGCGCAAATCCTGATTGAAAATGCGCTATCGAGCGCATTTTTCAATCTTCCCTCCCATATGCCGCCACAGTAGCGGCACTTCATTCATGGTTCTTTTCATCAGTCCCAGTATATCCCCTTTTCCCGGCAGGCGCTTCCGAAATATGGCTTTTCAGTGGTCAAATTGTGCGTTTTTTCTTCCGGCATCTTCCAAGAAAACGTATCAGCGCAACCGCTCCTACAGTGGCGGCGCCGATTTTCACCAGAGCAGACCAGGCATCCGTATATTCCATGATGATTTCCCAGGATTCCCCCGCTAACGCCCCAAGAAGGACCAGCATGGTATCCCAGATCAGACTTCCGGCCAGCGTATAAACGGTAAAGCGTCCCGCCTTCATCCCCGCCATTCCGGCAGGAATGGAAATGAGGCTTCGGATGATGGGAATACAACGGCCGAAAAATACTGCCTTCTCTCCCTTTTTTTCAAACCATCCAAACGTATCTCCCACCTCTTTTTCCTGAAAGCCCAGCCGCTTTGCCAGTTTCCCGGAAAAAAGGCTCCGTATGCGCGCGGGATTCAACAGACGGCCCAGACCATACAGAAGCCAGGCTCCCGCCAGGGAAGCTACAGTGGAGGAAGCGATCACCCCCGTTATGGTCAGATTGGTACAGGTAGTCAGAAACCCGCCGAAGGTGAGGATCACCTCCGACGGGATCGGCGGAAAAACGGTTTCCACAAGGATCAGCAGCCCGATCCCCGGATAACCGAATTGATTCATGATATTCTGCACCAGCTCCTGCATGGACTGCCCCTTCTTCCCTTCCGCTTTCCATCTGCTTCCAGTCTATGCGTCTTTGGGGATGTCCCATGCCCGCTGCCTGCCCTCCTGCCTCACGGCTTTCAGGTTCTTCTTCTCCTTCACTTCTTCAGGTCGCTCTCCAAAAGCTCAATGGCTACCTTCAGATCCTTCTCTGCAGACAGATAGGCGTATCTGCCGCTTCCGTCCGAATATTCCCCCTTCTGCTCCAGTGTCATTCCGAAATCCTTACAGTTTTCTATGGCCTGCTCCATGCGCATACCGCCGACCTCAAAGGCAAGATGGTGGATGCCCTCTCCATGGCTGTCCAGAAATTCCCTCCAGGTGGACGGCGCCTCATTCGGCTGAATCAGCTCAATCTGAAAACCGGGAAAATTGAAGAAGGCAAGCAGGCTTTTCGCCTCCGGCGCTTCCTCTCCCTTATACTGTGTACGGGTGACGGCATACTCCCCGGAATCCCCCACCGGCGGCTCCTCCACGCCCAGAAACTGCGCCCATCTCTTCTTGGTTTCATAGATGTCCTTTACCACAAATCCTACCTGTACGACCACATTGTTCCCTACGATTCCGCTCATACCTGCCTCTTTTCCTGCGGCTGCTCCGCTTCATCTTCCAAATACCCCTTCAGTTTCAGATACGCAATGATCAGCTCCACGGCCCCGTCCACACCCGTCTGGGAGGTATTGATCATCAGGGCCTTGTTTCTCTTGTCTCCCCAGACCTCATCCGTATAGTATTGATAATAGTTCCTGCGGATTTTTTCCGTTTTCCGGATCATCTTCGCCGCCTTCTGCCGGTCTCCCAGATGGTACATCCGCTTGATACGCCGGATCTTATCCTCCATATTCGCGTAAATGAACACATTCACCACATCGTCCTGATAGGCCAGAATCACATCCGCACACCGTCCCACCACCACGCAGGACTCCTCCCTCGTCTTATGCAGGATGAAGTCCGCCTGCATATCGAACAGCTTTTCATTCAGATTCTCCGATTCGAAATCATAGGGAATGAGCGGCTCCCGGAAGGGAGAGGATTTGACCTCGTCCTGATTCATCAGATCCTCCACACTGATCCCGCTTTTCTTTGAGATTTCATTCAGAATAATCCGGTCAAGGAAGGTAAAGCCCAGCCGCTCGGCCAGCTTCTCCCCCACCTCATGGCCTCCGCTTCCATATTCTCTTCCGATGGTGATCGTCACTTTCTTCATACCTTCCTCTCCCTTCCGCCGCCGTCAGGCGGCATATCATCAGCCGTTCTCCGCCTGCAGCGTCAGCTCCTCCGACGGCAGGTCGGAGGTACAGTGGCCGCATTTTACCGCGTCAACCGGTATCTCGCTCTTACAATAAGGACAGATTTTTGTTTTGGGCTTCGCGGGCTCTTCATCCTTTTTCTTCTTGAAGCCCAGCTCCGATATCTTGTTGATCGCCTTTACCAGCAGGAAGATCACAAATGCCATGATGAGGAAATTGATCACCGCCGTGATAAAGGCACCATAACGGATCTCCACATCGTTGATCTTCAGGACCAGATGGTTCAGATCCATGTTGGCAATCAGCCCCAGCAGAGGAGAAATCACATCATTAACCAGGGAATTCACAATTGCCTGAAAAGCCGCGCCAACGATAACGCCGACCGCCATGTCGATCACATTTCCCCGCATAATAAACGTTTCAAATTCCTTCAGAAATTTTTTCATCTTCTGCCTCTTTCTCCTTGTATCTTTATTGTATCATGAATCGCCGGATGCTCCAAGAAGGAACTTCGGTTTCTGTTATAACCACTGTTTCTGTGGTATACTGTAAAGGCGGATGTTTCCCTTCATCAAAAAGACATCCCCGGAAAGGTGTTTGAAAAAGAATGAAGAAAAAGACGTTTTTTCTCCTCCCCATACTCTGTCTTCTGCTGCTCGCCGCCGGAGCCGGATTCTGGTTTTTTTCTGCAGGAAGTTCCCGCTACATCCGGGCCTCTGAAGCCGTATCCTCCTCGGATACCAGGCCGAAAACGGAAACCAATCCTCATACCTCTCTCAGCGTTCCTTCCTGCATCACAAAAATCGGAACGGACTATTTTATTGTGGATACCTATCATGATCAGATCATCTGCAGCGACAGCCTGACCCGTCCCTTAGTGGAATGGCAGGTGGTGACGGATCAGATTTCACGCGGCCATACCATCGCGGGGGACGGTGCGGTCTATCTGGCAGATGACACGGAGAATGACCGGATTCTGGTCTTTGAAAAAAGGGACGGCGCATTTCTGCTCACCCAGGAATTTAACGATATCGGAACCCGCCCTCACTACGTAGTCTATGACGAAGAAACGGAGCGCTTCTATGCCTACAGCTCCATGACCGGAGAGCTGTACGTTTTTCTGCGGCTTGCGGATTCTTCACAGGTGGTTCTGGAAGAGATCCGGAGCATTGAAAAGCTGAACGGCATTTACGTGCGCTCCTTCACCATTATGGGAGACGAAATCTATTTCGTATCCGGCAATTCCACCATCATACGCGCAAGGCTTTCCGACCTTTCCATCCTGGAGGAATACCCTGTCCCTGCAGAAATCGCGGGAATGATCCAGCTCGAAAAAATACAGGATTATTACTACATCACCGTCTCCACGGATGCCTCCGGAAGCCAGGATTATGCCACCATCCTGCGCACCAGTGACCTGCACTCCCTCGCCGCCGGAGAGTATGAGGACATCTACTCCTGTTTCGTAGGCGGCGGGACGCCCTACTATATGGGAAACTTCGACGGCCACTATTATCTGACGGAGCACCGGATTCCGGGCTGCTCCATCTGGCAGTTTGATGTGATTGAAAATGAGATTGCCAATGTGACCCTTTTATATTAATTTCAGGCAGGCTGCTTTTTCGTCGTCAGATTCACGATCAGAATTCCCGCGCAGACCAGCGCCAGCGCAGAAAGCCCGCTCCAGCCAAAGGCCTGGCTTCCTTCGCCGAGAAGAAGGGCAGACAGCAGGAAACTGAACATGGGATTCATAAAGCCGAATACGGCTACTCTCCCCACCGGATTGTATTTCAGCAGAATGCCCCACAGCGTATAGGCTGCCGCAGAGATAAATCCCATATAAAGAAGCAGCACCCATCCGCCTGCGGGCACGCCCGCCAGATTAACCCGCCCGCCGCAGAGCAGCCCCACCGCGGTGAGCACAATTCCACCGCACATCCCAGCAGCTTTCTCAGCGTGAGTCTTTCCATATGAAAAACTGCCACCGCAATAAAAATAGAAAGAAATACATTGGAGCCTCCGATGATGGCCGCCTTCACTCCGGTGGTATGGGCCAGCCCAATATAGTAAAAAACATACTGAGCCACGGTCTGCACCATGGCCAGCTTCAGAATCATGGGCAGAAAGGCCTTCTGCGGCTTAAGAAGCTTCCCTCCGCCTTCCCTTCTGTTTAAAAAACTTCCCGCCAGAATGACCATCACCCCTGCCAGCATGAAGCGCATTCCGGCAAACACGATCTGCGCCATACTGTCGGCAGCTGCGATGTCAAACAGGCGGTATCCGATCTTGATGCTTGGAGCAGCGCTGCCCCATAAAAAACAGCAGATCAGGGCGCAGCCAAACACCACGCCCGTTCTGCTCATGCGTTTTTCAGCACTATTCATGTTATTCCTCTTTCCGGACATCATTTTGAGGCCCGTAATAATCCCGGATGGCCTGTTTCACCGCTCCGTACGCCTTCTTCGGTTTCCCGTCCACGTCCACGATCCCCCAGTAGCACTCGGAAGGACAGTCGGACGCGCCGCAGTGATAACAGTGACGCGCATCCTGGAAGCAGAAAAGGAAGCTTCCCAGCACATGAGGATTCTCCGCAAAAATCTGGAGTCCCCGGCGCAGGTACTCCGCCTGCACCTCCTCGGTGTGTCCGCCCTCTACCGCATGGAACCAGCTTTTTTCATAGCAGACGTCCGGAATCCCCTCCGGAAGCACGGACGGGTCCGGCCTTCTTTCCTTCACCGCCCCGCCGGAGGAATAGCCCCATTCATTCGCCAGCACAGGAAGCTGATAACGCTCATGCAACGCTTCAATCACATCGTTCCAGCTTTCCACCGTTTTTCCCTGCCAGGAACCGAAATACTGGTCGTCACCGATATAGCCGAATTTATGGCCCGGCGCATAAACCAGATCCGCCACCTTCAGGCCGTCCTCATGGTACCGTGACAGATTGATGCCGCATTTGGCCTCCGGATTCTCCCTCACGATTCCCTCCGCGCTGGCCCTCGCCGTCTTCGTGGTGATATCCATGCTGTAGCTGCCGGAAAAGGTTGGAATGTCGATTTCATTCATGCACTGCCACAGATTTCCCGCGATTCCCTTCAGGTCCCGGCAGATAAAAGCGCAGGTATCCGCCACATTCCGGTAATATTCTTCCGTTCCCTTTTCCCCCACAAAATCCGGCCATGCATCCTGATACCGGGTTTCTTTTGTCTTTTCATCATAATAGTAGCCGCCCATTCCCGGCGTGGACGGCATGATCCGGATGCCGGCGTCATGCGCCTTTTTCATCTGATCTCTGTCCCGCAGATATTTTTCACTGAGCGTCCCGAACATCCGATCCTTCCAGGGAAAACAGATCCCCATCCGCGTCCAGGAAAAGCCCAGATCCAGAATCTCCTGATAAGCGTCCTTCACATCATAGGCGTATGCGATTCCCAATATCTTATCCATATCCTTACCCTTCTTTCCTCTGCGGTTCCTCCTGCCCGCCGGAAAATCGGCGGGCAGAAAGCTCTCCGCTCAGATAAACATCACCTTTTCGCTGCTTTCCTGAAGTCCGTCCGCTTTCACGGTAACGACCGCTTCTCCTGCAGCGCCATTGGAACGGATCACCGCAAGGGCGCGTCCGTGGAACGCATGTATCCTGTCCCCTCTCAGGCTTTCCATGCCCTCCGGATTGCCGTTGTCCACGCCGATCAGCTCAGCCGCTCCTTCCACCTGGAAGGTCAGAAGCCCGTCTGCCTGAGGACAGAAGTTTCCTTCCGCATCCTCCAGCCACACTTCAATCTGAGCCACATCCAGGCCATCCGCCTGTGCTTCCTGCCGATAGCAGGCGGTCCGGACCACGGCCGGCGCTCCTGCCGTCCTCACCGTATGGCGGGCCGCTTCTTTTCCATCCTTATAACCCACCAGTTCGATGCAGCCCGGTTCATACGGCACATCCCAGCTTAAGAACAGGTCATCCGTATTCACCGGCTCCGGCTCCCTGTCAAAATGCCCATAGCGCTCCGTCATGCCGTATGCCGGATAAGCATACGCCTTCTTTCCATAGGATTTTCCATTCAGGAACAGCTCCGCACTGTCACAGCTGGTATAACCGAGCACAGGAAGGATGGTTCCTTCCGGCACATCAAGGTTCCAGTGGGGCAGCAGATGAACCATGGGCTCCTCCCGTTTCCAGATGCTCTGATAGAAATAGAAGCTGTCCTTCTCAAAGCCGCAGGTATCCAGCACGCCCGCGCTGGAGGAGCGGGACGGCCAGTGCGCCTCTCCCAGATAATCGATGCCCGTCCACATGAAGTCTCCTGCCACGTAGTCGTGAACCATGGTAAAATGAAGCAGTTTTCCCACCACCACTGGAGCGCTGTAATAGGGCCGCTTCCACCATCCCGCGTTCTCCGACATATTCAGGCTGTACTCGCCCCGCACGCCGCCAAGTCCGCTGTTCTCTGTTCCGATCACACAGCGGTCCGGGCGCGCCCTCTTGTCGTCGTCATACAGGGTTTCCGCCCTGGTGCGCCATCTTCCCACGTAATTGTAACCCACCACGTCAAGCTCGTCCAGGAAATCTTCTCTTGCCGCCCTGGGCTCGGCGCAGATCTGGTCATTCGCCTGGGTCACGAAGCAGCCGGGAACCAGCTTCTTACACAGAGCCTTCAGGCTCCTTGCAGTCAGACAGCCCTCCGGAACCGTCTGATCCGGCACCTCGTTTCCGATGCTCCAGATCACGATGGAAGGGTGGTTCCTGTCGCGAAGCAGCATGACGGTCAGATCCTCTTCATGACATTCCTCAAACCATTCCGAATATCCGCGGCTTTCATGCGTGTTGCTTCCAAGCTCTTTTCCCTTCAAAATGCGCCACTCGTCAAAGGCCTCATCCATCACGTAAAAGCCCATCCGGTCACAGAGATCAAGCAGACCGGGATCCGGTGGATTGTGAGACATACGGATGGCGTTTACCCCCATGTTTTTCAGCTTCTTAAGCCGCCTCTCCCAGATCTGAACCGGAACGGCCGCGCCCATGCTTCCGCCGTCATGATGAACGCACACGCCGTTGATCTTCTCCCGCTTTCCATTAATCAGAAAGCCCTGGCTGCAATCAAAGGCAACGCTGCGAATTCCGGCAGGAACGCTGATCTCATCCTGCTTTTCTCCATCTGCCCACAGGATCACTTCCACCCGGTAAAGGACGGGATGCTCAGATGACCACAGCTGCGGATGGGGAATGTCGAACCAACGCGCGAAGGTCATTTCTCCGTCCAATGCGTAGGAAACCGGCTCCTTTGAGAGCATTCCGGCTTCCGCCGCATTTCCTGCCGTAACCGTCCGGCTTGCCTGACAGAGGCTTCCGTCCGGCGCGTATACTCTTGTTTCCACACCGATTTCCCCAATGTCCGCGCCTGCTGCACCGGCCACCCTTGTCTCCACGATCAGAGAAGCGGATTCCTCCGTCACGTTCACACAGCGCGCATATACTCCGTATGGAGCAATATGAACATGCCTCACACCGATCAGCCACACGTCTCTTGTGATTCCGGAGCCGGAATACCAGCGGGAATTGG
>ENA-UONU01002622-UONU01002622.1-human-gut-metagenome-genome-assembly--contig:-CS51-NODE-2622-length-10232-cov-3.406898_pt1 | contig 10232 bp, 7 predicted proteins | sample MGYA00242462_ERZ724009 | MGnify/ENA metagenome assembly ERZ724009 | reverse complement strand
ATTTCTTCCATGAGATCCGTGCGGCCGAGGAGGCAGAAATGGTGGGCTATATGCCAACAGTCATTCCGTATCTGATCCTGTCCGGAGACAAGGATCCGGTGGGAGAGAATGGGAAAGGCGTGAAAAAGCTTGCCGCCCTGTATCGAAAGGTAGGCATACAGGATATCACAATGAAGCTGTATCCCGGTGCGCGCCATGAAGTGCTCAATGAGGTGAACCGGGAAGAGGTATTTGAGGATATCCTAAGGTGGCTGACAGAGAAATATAACATCATGTTTTAAAGCCGGCACATGCGCCGTTCTGTCCGTTTGCATGCTCAGGATGCTTTCTGTCCGGGCTGATTTTTCATCCACACAAAGGCAATGGCGCAGATCAATACAGAAAGCAGGGATCCTGCCGGAGCAGCACAGCCCATGGGAAACAGGTTGTCCGGATAGTATTTTGATGCCAGATAAGCCAGCGGAATACGGGCACAGACAACGGAAAGAATGTTGTGTAAAAAGGAGATTCCGGAAACTCCGTAAGCACAGAAATATCCGCTGAAACAGAAGTGGATTCCGGCAAAAACGCAGTCCCAGATATAACTGTGCAGGTACTGGCTGCCCAGACGGATGACATCGGCATTACCTGAAAAAAGGCTGACAATATGGTGTCCGGTAAACTGCATGAGAATGGAAATCACAATACCATAGGACACCGCAATGGTGGTGGCACAGGCCAGTGTCTGGCTTGCCCGATCGTGCTTTCCGGCACCAATATTCTGTGCGCACAGGGCTGAAACGGTAGACAGCATAGAGGACGGAACCAGAAAAAACAGGCTGATCATTTTTTCCACAATACCGACTGCGGCAGCGTCATTTAAGCCGCGGCGGTTGGCAATAATGGTGATGACAATAAAGGCAATCTGGATAAATCCGTCCTGCATGGCGATCGGAAATCCAATTTTTAAGAGACCGCCCATCATGCTTCGCACCGGTTTTAAATCTGCAAAATGAAATTCCGGGATCATGCGTTTGCGACAGATCATGGTCAGGGAAATCAGCACACTGATGGTCTGGGACAGGGTGGTGCCAAGCGCCGCGCCTGCGGGACCAAGCTTCAGCAAGCCGATGAACAGATAATCCAGGGCAATATTAAAAGCACAGGCAATCGCAATGAAAAACATAGGACTTTTCGAGTCTCCTATGCCGCGGAAAATGGAGCTGATGATGTTGTAGGCTGTGATAAACGGGATGCCGAGAAAACAGATGGTCAGGTAGGTGATGGTGCCACTGACTGCTTCCATCGGGGGGGACATGACAGCCACGATGGGTTTTACAAAACAGAGCAGGATTGCGGTCAGGGCAACGGACAGCAGCATGAATAAAGATGCTGTATTGCCGACAGCAAGATTGACCTGTCTGCGGTCCTGTGCGCCCACAGCCCGTCCGGTCATAACCGTGGTGCCCATGGCCAGTCCCACGATCATGACGGTAAGCATGTGCATGACCTGACTGCCGATAGAGACAGCGGTGGTGCTGTCTACAGAGTTAAACTGTCCGATGATGAACAGATCTGCGGTGCCGTACAGGGTCTGCAAAAAATAGGAAAGAAAGTATGGCAGTGAGAAAGAGAAAATGGTTTTTGGGATACTGCCGGTAGTCAAATTGCGTTCCATTTGTATAGCTCCTTATCGTTCGATTCTGATTTGATTATACTGGGAAAAAAGGATTAAGTCCATTATAATATCAGAACGGTAAAACGAAATCCAGTTGACAGTTTTTCCCTCATGCCGTAAACTATCCTACGGAATAAGTGTCGGCCGTTCGGGGCCGGTGAAAAGGGAAACGGGTGTGAATCCCGTGCGGTGCCGCCGCTGTAAGCGCATGAAGGGCAGTCTGGATTTCACTGTTTTATATGAAAAATGGGAAGAAACCAGACAGTATTGCCGCGCAAGCCAGAAGACCTGCTTTTTCCGCTTTTGCTGTCACGGTCCATGGCAAGGCAAGGGAAACAAGGGCGAAGTCTGCCCTGGGTGCAAAATACGGTGCATCATCCGGTTTACTTTTGGTAAGCCGGATGGTGCTTTTTTAATGGGAAATTGCATCCTGTTCCTGCATGGGTGATACAGAAAATCAATTTTCAACATCAGGAGGAAAACAATTATGAGAAACAAGAAACTGGTAATTTTAACTATGGCTGCCTGCATGACTGCAGGTCTGGCAGCCGGATGCGGCGCAAAGAGCGCGGATAACGCAACAACAGCTACAGCGGCAGCAGAGAGCACCGCAGCAGAGCCTGCGGAGAGCAGCGCGGAGGTGACGGAAGCAGCTGGAGATTCCACCGCAGATGAGGCATATGAGCCGGTTACCATTACCTTAAACCTGGAGCGTTCCGGTCTGGGTGAGAATGTAGAATATACCTTCACCGAGAAGCCGTCCGCAGTGGTTGCTTCCGGCGATCAGATGGCAGATTTCTTCTTTGATCTCGGTCTGGAAGACCAGATGGCCGGTTACACCAAGGGAAGCTGCTGGAGCACCGTTTCCCAGTATCCAGCAAGAGATAAGGTGCCGCAGCTGTTAGAGGCAGGAAAGGGCATTTCCAATCTTTCCAAAGAGGAGCTGGTGGCAACCGGATGCGATTTCCTGATGGGCTGGGATTCTGTATTCTCCGATAAAAACTTTGGAAAAGAGTTCTGTGATGCCAACGGAATCGCAATGTATTTCCCTTATGTATGCTCGGATAAGGCAACCTTTGAGGAGCTGTACAAAGACTATGAGACACTTGGGAAAATCTTTAAAGTAGAGGATGTGGCATCTGAGAAGATCCGGGCTATGAAGGATACCCTTCAGGAAGTAAAAGACACGCTGGGTGATGATGTTTACCAGAATCCGGTGACTGTTTTTGCATACGATTCCGGTGAGGATGCCCCGTTTACCGCATGTCAGGGTATGCCGGGTGATATCATCAAGCGGGCTGGCGGCATCTCCATTTTCGATGACATTGAGGCTGGATGGGCTACTCCGTCCTGGGAGGAAGTGGTAGAGCGTGACCCAGATGTGATTCTGATCCTGGACTATACCGGTGACATTTCTGAGAAGAAAAACTTCCTGGAGACCAACGAGTTTACCAAAGATTTAAGAGCAGTGAAAGAGGGAAAAATCTATTCCGCATGCTGCAGTGATATGCAGGGTTCCGCAGGTTCCGCAGAGGCAGTCAGAGAGATCGCAAAGCAGCTGTATCCGGATAAGTTCTAATCAGAAACTGTTGAAACATGAGGGATTTCCTGCATGGGAAGTCCCTGTTTTTGGAGAAAACATGAAATCAGAAATCAGTAAAAAAAGTGACCGGGAAACTGGCCGTTTTATAGGTACCCTTCTGATGGTTCTGCTTCTGATCGCGGCAGTAACGACTATCTCCGTGACCCTGGGTGCCATCCATGTGTCACCGGATGAGATCGTAAAGATCCTGGCAAATAAGACATCCGGAAAGGAGATTTTTGCGGTGTCCTGGGAGCAGAAAACAGAAAATATCATCTGGAATATCCGTTTTCCGTGTGTTATCATGGCATTTATTGTGGTAGCAGGCCTTTCTCTTTGCTGTGTGCTGATGCAGGCGCTCACAAAAAATCCACTGGCAGATCCCTATGTGCTGGGAATTTCCTCCGGTGCCTCTGCCGGAGCAGTCAGCGTCATCATTCTCGGCCTGTTCAGCTTTATGGGTGGTTATTCCGTGATTTTTGGCGCGACGCTGGGTGCGGCTGTGGCCATCAGTCTTTCTCTGAGTATTGCGTCGGTAAAAGGGAGGATTACCTCTACCCAGCTGGTGCTAGCCGGAATTGCTACTTCCGCCTTGTTCTCCGCACTGACGAATCTGATCGTTTACGGGTTTAACAATGGTTCCGATAAGACCAAGATGGCGCTTTACTGGATGGTAGGCTCCTTAAGCGGAGCTACCTGGAGCCGGGTAAAATATGTGTTCATCGTGTCTGTTGTTATGATGGCAGTGATTCTGTTATTTGCGCGGGAGCTGGACATTCTTCTTTTGGGAGATGATGTGGCAGAGACGCTGGGAGCAGATACCAGACGCATCAAGCTGCTGATCATTCTGGCCTCCACCGTACTGACCGGTGTGGTTGTTTCGGTCAGCGGTGTCATTGGCTTTGCAGGACTTGTGGTGCCTCATGTGATGCGAGGCTTCGTGGGCTCCGGCCATAAGCAGCTGATCCCAATGTCTATTCTGGGCGGTGGTCTCTTTGCCATGATCGCGGATCTGATCTCCCGCATCATCATTGCGCCGGAAGAACTTCCAATCGGTGTCATTGCGGCATTTTTCGGAGCTCCGTTTTTCCTGTATCTGATTCGGAAAGGAAGTGTGGGCCGATGAGTTTAGCTGTAAAAAATCTGGATTATGAAATCGGAAATGAGCGGATCCTGAATCAGATTTCCCTCGAAATCAAAGAGGGAGAATTTGTGGGCCTGGTTGGACCGAATGGCTGCGGCAAGTCCACACTGCTGAAGCATATCTATCGGACCTATAAGCCTAAGGGGCAGACCGTCTTTCTGGATGGGAAAGATATCATGGACCTTTCAGCTAAAAAACTGGCGGGAGAACTGGCGGTCATGGCGCAGGAAAATCAGCTGGAATTTGATTTTACCGTTCGGGATATGGTTATGTTCGGACGTTACGCCCACAAGAAATTTCTGGAGGGAGATACGGCAAAGGACCGGGAGCTTTGTGAAAAATGCCTTCGGGAAGTAGGACTGAGCGGCTATGAAACACGCTCCTATTTAAGTCTTTCCGGCGGAGAAAAACAGCGTGTCCTCCTGGCCCGGGTACTGATGCAGGAAAGCCGCTACATTGTTTTGGATGAACCGACCAACCACCTGGATGTCAGCTATCAGTATCAGATCATGGATATTTTACGAAACCAGGATGTCACGGTATTCTCCTCCATCCATGACCTGAATCTGGCCGCGCTTTACTGTGACAGGATCATTTTTCTGTACCAGGGAAAGATTGTAGACCGCGGCACACCGGAAGAGGTGCTGACGAAAGAAAATATCCGGAAATATTTCGGAATCGAAGCACAGGTGACAAAAAATGAAGCCACCCGGAAGATGCAGATTTATTATCTGCCGGGGTGGGTGAAGGAAAAGGAATGAGCTTGAAAAATAATAGTTGACGTGGGATATTCAAAGGGGTATATTATAATTAGTTTTGTACCATACAAAATTACATCATAAGTTCAAATAACGATTTATCGTAAACGCCGCGTGTGCGGCTCACAGTGTGTGAAAAAGTAACTGCTATTCGGAATCAGAGTGGCAGTTTCTTTTTACATAAATATAAACAGAGATGAAGAATGTGGGAAAATAAAATTTGCTATTGGCAAAAGATATAAAGGAGAATGTATGGGAAAAGATTACTATGTAGGCATGGATGCGGGAACTGGATCTCTCGGATGGTCTGTCACGAATGAAACGTATGAAATTCAGCGTTCTCACGGCAAAGCATTATGGGGAGTCAGACTGTTTGATGCAGCGGAGACAGCAGAAGAACGCCGTGGATTTCGAACAAACAGAAGAAGGCTGGATCGCAGAAACTGGAGACTGGAACTTTTACAGGAAATTTTTGCAGAAAAAATCAATCAGGTCGATGATGGATTTTTTCTGCGCATGAAAGAAAGCCGTTATCTGCCAGAGGACAAAAGAGGTACAGATGGAAATTGCCCGGAGCTTCCATATGCTATATTTGCAGATCATGATTATACAGACAAGAATTATCATAAGCAGTTTCCGACGATTTATCATTTGCGAAAATGGCTTATGGAAACGTCAGATACTCCCGATATTCGACTGGTCTATCTGGCGATGCATCATCTGGTAAAGCATCGGGGGCATTTCCTGTTTTCCGGAAGCATCGATGAAATTCGGGAATTTCATACGGCGTTTGACGCGTTTTTAGATCTGGTACGCGGTGAGGAACTGGGATTCGAGAGAACTTTCGATGAAAATTGTTATCAGGAGACAGAAAGAATCCTGAAGGATGAGCATCTTACGCGTTCCATGAAGAAAAGCCATCTGGTAAAATGTCTTGATGCCGGAACTGCTGCAGAAAAGGAACTGATTGGGGCGATTTCCGGCTGTACTGTGAAATTAAGCAGTATTTTTGCAGATGGAGAACTGGATGCCTGTGCACGACCAAAATTTTCTTTTTCAGATATTTCTTATGATGAAAATGCGGGAGAACTGCAGGATATTCTGGGAGAACAGTATGTGATCATTGAAAGTGCCAAGGCCGTGTATGATTGGGCCATTTTGGCCGATGTGCTTGGCTCTTATCGTTCTATTTCGGAAGCGAAAACAGCTTTATATGAGAAACATAAGAAAGATCTGCGGTACCTGAAAAAACTGGTGAAAAAGCATTTATCCGCAGAGGCATACAAGGAAATTTTTGTACGGTCGAGTGAAAAAGTTTCCAATTATCCAGCATATATCGGAATGACCAAAAAGAACGGAAGGAAAGTACCGATTCAGGGAAAACAGTGCAGTCAGGGTGAGCTGTACGTATATCTGAAAAAAAGCGTGATCGATCAGATCGCAGATGAAAACGCAGCACAATATCTGCGGGATGAAATGGAACATGGAACATTTCTTCCAAAGTTGGTATCAAAAGAAAACAGCGTCATTCCATATCAGATTCATCTGTATGAGCTGAACCGCATTCTGGAGAATTTACAGGATAGAATTCCTCTTTTGAAACAGGAGGGAGAGCATATCAGGCAGATTTTTGCATTCCGTATTCCGTATTACGTAGGACCGCTGAATGGAGTTCGCAAAGATGGAAAGGAAACAAACTGGGTTTGTCGGAGGCAGGATGGAAAAATTTATCCCTGGAACTTTTCGGAGATTATTGATACAGAGGCCAGCGCAGAACGGTTTATCCGCCGGATGACAAATAAATGTACCTATCTTCCGGCTGAGGATGTTCTTCCAAAAAATTCATTGTTATATGGAAAATTCATGGTGCTGGATGAATTGAATAATCTTCGTCTGAATGGGGAACCGATTTCCGTTGAGTTAAAACAGGCCATTTATCAGGATGTATTTAAGCGTTATCGTAAGGTAACACAGAAGAAGCTGCTTGCTTATCTGATTCGGGAAGGAATTGCAGGGAGAGAAACAGATATTACGGGAATTGATGGTGATTTTAAGAGCAGCCTTACTGCATATCATGATTTTAAGGAAAAATTATCTGGAATAGAGCTGTCTCCATCGGAAAAAGAAACGATTATTTTAAATATTACATTGTTTGGAGAAGATAAAAAGCTGCTGCAGAAAAGACTGAAAAAGTTATTCCCGGATATGACAGAGAAACAGCGTATTGCAGTCAGCAATTTATCGTACAAAGGATGGGGACGGCTGTCCGGAAAATTCCTGGAAGGCATTACAGCGCCGGATCCGGAGACAGGAGAAGTGTGGACGATCATTCGCACCATGTGGGAAACAAATGATAATCTGATGCAGGTTCTCAGCAGTAAATATCAATTTGCAGAGGCAATCGAACGGGAAAATGATGCGGACGAAAAAAAGGAGATTTCTTATCGGCTGATAGAAAATCTGATGGTTTCACCGGCTGTCAGACGTCAGATCTGGCAGATGCTTCTTGTTCTGAAGGAATTATGCAAGGTTCAGGAAAATGCTGATCGATTTATATAAAAAATGCAAATCTGAAGAGCGAGACTGGATCAATGAACTGGAGCAGACAGAGGATTCACGTTTGAGAAGCGATCGCTTATATCTTTACTATACGCAAAATGGACGTTGTATGTATTCGGGAGATCCTATTGAACTGAAGGATTTGTGGGACAACACGAAATATGATATTGATCACATTTATCCGCAGTCGAAAGTGATGGATGACAGTCTGGATAACCGGGTGCTTGTGAAGCGTGTTTATAATGGAGAAAAAGAGGACCGGTATCCGATTGAAAAGTCCATACGTGATGCAAGACACGGATTCTGGAAATCATTGTTGGATAAAGGATTTATCAGCAGAGAAAAATATAAACGCCTGACCAGAACAACGGAATTTGAAGAGGCAGAATTAACTGGCTTTATAGCCAGACAGCTTGTCGAAACCAGGCAGGGAACAAAGGCAGCAGCCAGCATTTTAAAACAGGTATTTCCGGATACGGATATCGTTTATGTGAAAGCTCCGGTGGTATCCCGGTTCCGTCAGGATTTCAAGTTTATAAAAGTTCGTGAGATGAATGATCTGCATCATGCAAAAGATGCTTATCTGAATATTGTAGTCGGTAATACTTATTTTGTGAAATTTACGAAAGACGCGGGCTGGTTTGTACGGAAAAATCCAGGAAGAACCTATAACTTGAAGAAGATGTTTCTTTCAGGCAAGGTAGAGCGGAATGGAGAAACAGCATGGATATCCGGAGACTGCGGAACAATTGGCACGGTGCGCCGCTTTATGGCCAAAAATAATATCATTGTGACGAGGCGTCCTTATGAGGTAACCGGTGGATTTTATGATCAGATGCTGATGAAAAAGGGCAAAGGACAGATTCCGATTAAGACAGGGGATGTACGTCTTCAGGATATTGCAAAATATGGAGGATACAATAAAGAGACAGGCGCGTATTTTGTATTGGCAGAGTCGGATGGGAAAAAGGATACCCGTATCCGTACCATAGAGTACGTTCCTGTTCGATTGAAGAAGGAACTGGGAGATGAGAAAAAGCTTTGTTCTTATCTGGAACAGAGAGGATTAAAAAATCCTAAAATTCTATTGAAAAAAATTAAAATTGATACCTTATTCAGAGTTGATGGTTTTTATATGTGGCTTTCTGGAAGAACTGGAAACCAGCTTATTTTCAAAGGAGCCAATCAGTTGATCTTATCTCAGGAAGACAGTGCAGTATTGAAGAAAATTCAGAAATTTATAACCAGAAGAAAACAGGATAAATCAGTTCAGATTTATGATACTGATGGGCTTTCAGAAGAAAATCTGAGCCATTTGTATGACACATTTTTAGAAAAATTGCGAACTACGGTCTATGCAAAACGATTAGGAACACAGGAAAAAACACTCTCTGAAAAGAAAAAAGATTTCCTGGCTCTTGGGAAAGAAGATAAATGCATTGTTTTGAATGAGATTTTGCATCTGTTCCAGTGTCAGAGTGGTTCCGCAAATCTGAAACTGATCGGAGGACCAGGAAGTGCCGGAATTCTGGTATTAAACAGTGACATCACAAAGTGTCAGGATATTTGCATTATAAATCAGTCACCGGCTGGAATTCATGAGCAGATCGTGGATCTGAAAGCATTATGAGCTGGCGCGTAGTAGTGATTTCAAAGCGGGCGAAACTGGATTATCAGTTAGGATATCTGGTGGTGCGAAATGAGAGTGTAACGAAGATTCATCTGGGAGAAATTTCTACGCTTCTGATTGAATCTACGGCAGTTTCAATTACTACAAGTCTTCTTGCAGAACTGACAAAGAAGAAAATCAAGGTGATATTCTGTGATGAAAAAAGAAACCCGTCATCGGAACTGGTTGGATATTATGGAAGTCATGATACCAGCAGTAAGGTTCGAAATCAGATTCAATGGAGCAGAAACAGTAAAGATACTGTATGGACAGAAATTGTGACTGAAAAAATAAGAAAGCAAAAGAAACTGTTGGAATATCAGGGAAAGGAAGAGTCAAAACTGCTTGATTCTTATTTGCAGGAGATCAAATGGAACGACGAGACAAATCGGGAAGGGCATGCTGCAAAAGTTTATTTTAATGCTCTTTTTGGTTTGGATTTTACGAGAACGACAGATTGTTCGGTTAACTCTGCACTGAATTATGGTTACAGCATTATTCTGTCTGCATTTACAAGAGAGATTACCGCAAATGGTTATATTACCCAACTTGGACTGTTTCATGATAATATGTTCAATCAATTTAATCTGGCTTCGGATTTGATGGAACCGTTTCGTGTTTTGGTTGATAAAGAAGTTCTTGAAATGAAATTTGAGGAGTTTGAAGTAGACGAAAAACGAAGACTGGTGAACATCCTGAATCATGAAGTGGTTATTGACGGAAAAGTTCAATATGTGAATAATGCGGTGAAAATTTATTGTAAAAGTGTATTTGATGCTTTGAATGAGAATGACAGTTCATTGATTCGCTTTTATAAGTTTGAGCTATAGGTTTATGAGAATACTGGTATTTTTTGATCTTCC
>ENA-UONU01002615-UONU01002615.1-human-gut-metagenome-genome-assembly--contig:-CS51-NODE-2615-length-10256-cov-26.273307_pt1 | contig 10256 bp, 6 predicted proteins | sample MGYA00242462_ERZ724009 | MGnify/ENA metagenome assembly ERZ724009 | reverse complement strand
GAGACACGGACTGGTACATGGACCGCGACCTTGCGGCCGCCATGAACCTGTATTTCGCGGATCCCGCCACTGACAGCTACGATCTGAAGGCTGAGCAATCAGCGCTTGCGAGGCTCAAACAAGTCTCAGGGAACGCCGGATCGATAGTGCAGTACAAACCAGCGAATCGGCAAGACGAAGCAGTCCTTCGCCGGAACCGACGGATCGAGCTGATGAAGCCCGTACCCGTAGAGCGGTTGCGTTTTAAATGTTCCTGTGGTGCAGGGGACGCCCGGGCAGACAAGGCCTCAAAAACCTTGGCTGTTACGGGAAAGCCTGCACCGTGTCAGGAAACCCCGCGCTTTCAAGCGCGGGTTGTTTAGACAAAAGCATCAGATATCGAAAAGTTTCTCCAATGCATCGCGGTCACGGGCGAGTTCCGGATGTTCCGAAAGCACGATCATGAGCTTAAGACGAGCCTTGGCGGCAGAGAGCTCTCCTCCCATCGCAAGTCCGGCCCGACGCGTGTCCGTGACACTGCCCGGATAACCGTAGACGTCAAGCACGCGGCCGCCCGGCGTACGTGTTGTCAGCACAACGGCAACGCCCTTTTTGACGGCATCTTCAATGCCGGGCACCATGGGCGGCGGGACATTTCCGCGTCCGAAGCCTTCAATCACGATACCCTTGACACCCTGACTCACGGCAAAGTCGATGTAGTCGCGGGTCGAACCCGTCATGCACTTAATAAGGTCCACGCGGGCCGTAAGTGCCTTCGGGGCAAAGCGCTTTACTCCCAGAGGCTTTCTGCGCATCACGATCTTGTCGAGATCCACATAACCCACGGGGCCCCACCAGGGCGACTGGAAGGTTGCGGGATTGGCCGAATGCGTTTTCATTACTTCGCCCGGTGCATGCAGTGTTTCGTTCAGACACACCAGCACACCCATGCCGACGGCTTCCTGACTGGCAGCCGTCTTGACGGAGCAGTAAATATTCATGGGACCGTCAGGGCTCGTGTCGCCTGCGCCGCGCATGGCTGCCGTGCAGACAACGGGCTTGGGGCTTGTGTGCAGCAGATCCAGGAAAAAGCTTGTTTCTTCAAGCGTATCCGTACCGTGCGTCACAATCACGCCCGCCACATCGTCGCGTGCGAGTTCCTTTTCAATCCGCACATGCAGATCCCACATGTTCTGCGGCGTCATCCCGGGCGAAGCGATATTGGAAAACTGAATAAATTCCAAAGGTGCTACCTCGCCCAACCCGGGCACTGCCGCCGCGAGATCTTCGCCGGTACAGGCCGGAACCAAGCCGTGACTTGCGGCATCGTACTTCATGGCAATGGTGCCGCCCGTTGCTACCACTATAACTTTTTTATCGATCATGTGTGCTCTCCGAAAAAGAAGCAATAAAAAGATTTCAGCGGACCGTCAGTCCGTGTTCCGTTGCCCGTGCATGCGCCGCTCTGACCTCTGCGCGTGCCTCAGCTTCCCTTTCAGCCAAAAGGGGCAGTGCACCCAAAATCACGTCAGCAAAATGATTGACGTCTTCAAGCGTCAAAGCCGGATACACCACCCTCTGCAACTCTTCATTTGAAATAAAAAGCGACAGACAGCCCGTTGTACCGGGAATTGCACCGACGCCGCCCATCACCTCATGAATATCATCGCTCATAAAGGTGACGCCGCCGAGGTCTTCACTGGCAAAGCGGTTGATTTCAGCGGCAATTCTTACCTTTTCTTCTGACGTCACGGCCTGCGCAAATTCTTGTCCAAGTGCGCTGATGCGCTCACCCATCTGACGCGTGAGATCGCGCATCGCACCCTTTTTACGCCCGAGCAGTTCCCTCGGGTAAACAATGGGCAGCCCCAGATTCTGAGCCGACTTTAAAAGGCATTCACTCACCGTCACATTGTCGTCGCCGCTGTAGGCCCGCGTTACAAAGGTCGGTTCCTTAATGACGGAAGACACCGGTCCGGCACAGACCTTGCCTTCAACAAGAATCGTGGGCATCGCGTCAAGCCCGAGCCGCGCCATCATGGCGTTTTTCCCGGCAAGATTTACGTTGCCTTCAATATCTTCGTTGGGCCCGAGGCCGCCCGCTGCGGCGTTTACAACGGCCATCAGGGAGACATCCATCCCGTCAACATTGATCACGGTACCCAAAAGCCGTCCGATATTACCGGGCACTTCTTCGGTACCGAAGAGAAACTGCCCTGCCTCCGGAAGCTTTTCAAAACTGGCGACGGCAGCATTGGCGACAGCCGTCTGAAAGGCAACCGGCACTTCCATTGCGCCCTGCCCGAGGATACGGCCGAAAACCTTCATGGCCGTTGCCTGCGTGGTGATCGCCGAAAGCCCCAGGGCCCGCTGCGCGAGTTCTGTTTCAAAGGACGTCACACCCCGCCTGGCTGCGGCAAAGGCCGAGCCTCCTGCGGCTGTATGGACGGTAAAGCCCCCTTCTCTCCCGATTTTTACGTCAACACGTGAAATCGTGAGATCAATTCCGGTCGCGCGCTGCAGAATCATCAATACGGACGCCAAACCGCCTGAATCATCCTGAATAAAGCCGCAATGGCTGTTGGCGTGTCCGCAGCCCGCGTGCCCCACAATTCCGAACCGTCCCTTGCCTGCCTTACTGAGCGTCACCGTCATCACGCATCTTCCTGTGTGTTGTTCAATCCTTCAAAACGGACTGAAGCCCAATCCGCTTTGAAGGCGGTACCCGGAAGGGAAAACCGGATACCGTCACACTGAATGTACTACCTCGTTCTCATCAGAAGATCGTCAGAGCGCAGGTAATAAGGAAAGCCGCCAGGCACCCCGACAGAATCGAGGGGCGCTGGAAGGCATTGGCGGTTTTGAGGTCGCTTCCCGGAACAACCGGAATAACGGTTGCCAGAGCTGCCACAGGGCCGCCGGTGAGGAAGTACTGAATGAGCGACGCGCCGGAAGCAGCGGCAAAGCAGGCTGCAAACGGATCAGCACCGGTCTGCAGAACCACCTGCAGCATCGGAACGAGCACCGACACGGAGGCCGCGTAGGACTGGGTGAGGAAACCCGTAAGAAACGCCACACCGAAGAGAATAAGCACAGGCGAAACCGAGAGAATCGGACCCACGGCGTCACTCATGGTCTGCACGAGACCGATCTGCTTAATGACGGTGGACATAAAGAGAAAGCCGATCGTTGCCACAATGGGCGTTGCAATGAGGGACACCCCCTTCATCATGGCCGCTTCACCTTCGCGGGCGGGCATGCGGGCAAGAAGCATACAGACGATGGCGGCGGCAAGGCCCACGAGGAAAACCGGGAAGCCGAGCACGAACCCGACGAGCAGGATGATAAAGGGCAGGAATGCCTTACCGGAAGTCGTCGCATACGAGCGGCTTTCGATCTGAGCCATGATCTTGGCGCGTTCTTCAGGCGTGATCTTCACACCGCGGCGGCGCATATCGGCGTTGCAGCGGATGGCAGAAACCAGAAAAATCACCAGACAGGCAATAAGGCCGAGGACATTAAAAAGCCCGAAGCTGATGCCGGCCGTGGCAATGAGGGCCACCTGCGTGGGATGGGTGAAACCGGCGAGGTTGCCGATGTGACCGGCGTGTGCGCTGATACCGGCGCACTTATTGGGATCCACACCGAGACGCACCGCTGCCGGGCCGGTAATCACGGCCGTGATCACAGGCTGCGTAAAACCGGTCAGAGCACCGATCACGCCGGCGGCAATACCGCCCGCGGTACACACGCCGGTGCCGCCGCCGAGTTTATTGCCCACACGGACGATATCGCGGATGATGACGTCCATAATGCCCGTGGCCTGCATGATGCCGATGAAAAGCAGAATACCCGTCATATCGGCAATCACAGGGTTCAGGCCCGAAATCACCATCTTGGCGATGGTCATGTCGGCCGAGCCCGCAATCGGAAAGCCCGCCACAAGCGCGGCAATCGTTGCGCCCGTAATGGCGGTAATGTAAATCGGAGTTTTGCCCGTAATCATCAGTAGCAAAGTCGCCACCATGATGATTTGGGCTATAGCGGATGCTGTCATTTTGTGTTTCTCCCGTGGTACGGGAAACCGGTGTCGGCCGGCTTCCGGATACGGATTTCATGAATGTTTTATGAAGTACTCCCACCCTTCGGAATGCTTCATTTTCATTATGAAATCTGAAACTTGCCGTTTCGTAAACGAAAGAAACAAAAAGATTACAGAAAAATTACAACGTGCTATGCAAGGGGATCGGCCGCAAGATCCCTGAGGATATAACCCACACCGGAATAGGCTGAAATCACGCCGCCTTCAAGCCCCGCCTCTTCGAGTTTGCGGCGGATGCGGGTAAAGGCCACCCGCAGATACTGCAACTCACCCACAGCGCTTGCCCCCCAGACGGCGTGCAGCAGATGCTCGTGCGTCATGACGGTGCCGGGCTCCTTCATCAAGGCCGCCATCAGGCGAAACTCGGTGTCTGCCAAATGAATCTCCGTGGCGCCGACCCAGACGCGCCGCGATGCGGTGTTAAGTTTCAGCGGCCCGTTCACAAGGTCCCCTTCGGTCTGCACAGGGGCTTTTCCCTGTGTGCGTCTGAGTACCGCCCGAATCCTCGCCACCAGTTCTTCGATGGAAAAGGGCTTTGTGACGTAGTCATCAGCCCCGGCGTTAAAGCCTTCCATTTTGTAGGCACGCTCGCCGTGCACCGACAAAAAGATGATCGGAACGTCGGAAAACCGGCGGATTTTCTGCGCACACTCGAGCCCGTCCATTCCCGGCATCATGATGTCCATGAGGATGAGATCAGGCCTGATGGCTTCTTTGGCCGAGAGAATCTCAAGCGCCTTAAAGCCGTCGGCCGCAGGCACCGTATCAAACCCGAAATCTTCGAGATTGCGGGCAACAAGACGCCGGATTTTCGTCTCATCGTCCACAATCATGATGGTCGGTTGTTCCTTCACTTCGCTTCCCCCAAAATACATTGGTTTCTCATACCGGGATGGAAACCGTAAAGGTTGTTGAAACACCGGGGGTACTGCGCACGCTCACCGTTCCGTTATGTGCTTCAACAATGCCTTTGACAATCGTAAGGCCAAGCACTGCTCCTCCAGCCGCACGCCGTTTGGTCATGTCTCCCTGATAAAAGGGCTCAAAAATGTGTGTGAGCCGGTCTGAATCCATGCCGCATCCGAAATCCGTCACGTCCACACAGACTCTGCCGTCTTTGCTGAGGTGCACCGAAACCTTACAGCGCGCAGTTTCTTCTCCGGGCTTTTTGTAGCGCGCGGCATTGACAAACAGGTTAATCAGAATCTGCGTAAAGCGCGCAGGATCCACGCAGACCGCCTCGGCATCGGCTTCGATAACCCGTTCGACAACTATCGGATAGCGCGCACGGGTAAGACGTGCCGCACGGTCAATGAGGCTTGCGATCTGTACAACCTTTTTATCAAGCCGCATGACGCCCCCTTCAATACGGGAAACGTCAAGGAGGTCATCAATGAGCTGGCCGAGCCTCAAAGTCTCGTCCACAAGCTCCGCCGCATCAGACTCGCGCTCCTTTCTGTCCCCGTCCACGCCGTGGGCGATATTGGAAGCCAGAAGCCTTAACGCCGTAACCGGGGTTTTCAGTTCATGGGCCACAACGGAAACGAGATTTTCCTTCATGGCATCAAGCCCCGCTTCCCGGGAAATATCGCGGATAAGCCAACCGCTTCGCTCACCGGGAAAGCCCGGCAGGTCACTCACGACAAACCCCGTCACATCCAGTGTCTGCGTCACACCCTGCGCGGTGCGCCGCACAAGGCGGACATGGCTGAAGCTGCTGCCTTCCGGCATCTCGGTTCCGTAGCGCTTCTCGGTGAGTTCTCTACCACTGATGCCGACCAAACCTGCTCCGTCGTTTAAGAGCCGGCAGGCATATTCGTTGGCGTAAATGATGCGGCCGCTTTTTCCGCGGATCACCACCCCGTCGGTCATCGATTCAAAGACTGCGGCAAGCGTGGCATGCTCCTTGGCAAGCTGCCGCACCAGAGTGTCGTTGGCGAGAACAATCGCCAGGGAGTTTGCTAGGCGCCTTAACGAATCCACCCGATCAGTGGTCAGAAGCGGTTCCGTACGCACCGTGAGCCACCCGTAGGTGACGCCTGAGAGCTCAACGGCCATCAGCACTTTTTTACCGGCGGGCGGCTGTCCGGTTTCTGTTGCCGCCGTGAAGGTGAGATCAGGCAGCCCCAGAAGCAGTCCGAACTGATCCACGCTTGCCGCCACATGCGACTTAAGCCCGATACCGCGCTTGGTGTCGGCATCCTGCAGCGGCAGCAAAAGCCGCTGCAGCGCCCTCAGTTCCGAATTGCGTCCCAAAAGCCGCACCGTGCGCTCGTTCACCATATCCTCGAGGCTCGCGTTAAGCCGCTCCAGTTTTTTGCGGCCTTCGCTTACCGCACCGACCATTTGCTCAAAGGTCTGCCCCAATTCCGTGAGTTCTGAAACGCCGTCTTTTTCCAGTTGCTTTTGAATCGTATGAAAGCGCCCCGTCCGCCCAAACTGCTCCACCGCGCGCATGAGCGTGTTGACGGAGCGCGAAAGCGGCCTGTGCATGAGTGAGCCCACAATAAAGGTGAGGGCCACCGCCAGAAGCAGGAAAAACCCGGAGGTTTCAAGCGAAGCGAGCATGATGCGGTCTCTGACTTTCAGAGGCTCACTTAGAGCGACCGTCCAGCCCATGGTGCGCACCGATGCATAGGCCTTAATCTGAGCCACATCCCGTGTGCCTGCGGTACGGGTCAGGTATCCCGAAGGATCCTCTTTCAGTTTCGCGCGCGACTCGGCAATGCCTATGAGAGCCTGGTTACCATTGTCAGACGAAGCATCATTGAAACCGGCAACTGTCAGATCCTGTGCATCAACAACCACTCCGTCAAAGGCATGCTCACCGATCGCCACCCGCAACGTCTCTTCCACAAACTCCGTCGTGTAAAGTCCGAGTGACAACCTCCCCTTGCCTGATGTTTCTCCCTTCTGACGGACGCAGACAGCCACAAACGAGGGCAAACCCTCGATACGCAGAACTTCCGCGGCCCCTTGCGAAACAACACCTTCCGCGAGTTTTGTCAGCTCCTTTTTCAGCAAGGCTGACTGACTGTCAGACAACCGAGAGGAAAAAGCAATCAGTGCATCGTTGGAATCAAAAATGGCGGCTGCCGCCAGAGTACTGCGGCTGCTGTTGCGCACAAAGCGGTCAAGCTCAGCCTGCACGGCACGGGCGTTATCTCGGTCAAATCCGTGAACATCCGCGAGCACCTGCAGCACACGTCTGCCGGCCTCCACGTTGAGCCGGATGTTTTCCGCAATGTTTCTTGCCATGGCAAGCTGCGCGTCGTCAGCCGACTCCATGGCCCGCTGAATCTGCTGAGACTGAAAAAGCCCGAGCATGAAAATCGGAATGAGCGCCGTGCAGCAGAGCATCTTGATGATGTTGTTGCGGAAAGAATGCGGCTCAACGACCTCTTCCACGGGCGGGGCCGGGAGGTTGGCGAGATTGTCATACTTGACGGAACTCAGATAGTCGCGCTGCGGTGTCATGGAAATAACCGAAAACGGTCACAGGGAATGCCGCTCATTGTATCGGCACACAACTTTAAAGCGCTCCGCGATATCCTTCAGCAACAACACCTCCGGCAATCACCGTCATCTTCTGACGCCAAACTTCTAAAAAGAAACCCTTATTTCTCTTCCCTGAAATCAAGCTGAAGACGGGCGGGATCGTCTCAAGAAGACCGCCCTGAAAGTGTGTTTATTCACGAAAAGCCCTTGCCTACACTCTTTTTTTCAGAAACGGGCTGCAGGCCCCCTCCTCACCCAACACCTGAAAAAAGGACAGACATGACGAAAGCACTTTCCCGCCGCAGTTTCCTGCGCACAAGCCTTGCCAGCAGCGCCTCTGTGGCTGCGAGCCCCATGAGTTTTGCCGCGGGCGGCATCTATACACCCGGCACCTATTCAGCCAAGGCCAACGGCATCGGCGAAGTCATCGTCACGATGACCTTTGACTCAAACAAAATCACCGACGTCGTTTTAAACGTTGCCAATGAAACGCCCTCAATCGGTCAGGCGGCCGCAGGCGCCATCAAAAAGCTCCTTCTCACGCGCCAGAGCGCGCAGTTTGATGCTGTCTCGGGCGCAAGCATCACCTCGGCCGCGGTAAGTAAAGCCGCCGCCAAGTGTATTGCCCAGGCCAAAGGCGAAATCCCGGTTGAAGTCATTCAGACGGAAGCGAAAAAAGACGACGGCGACTGGCTCGGCAAAGCACCCGAAATCGCCGAAAACCAGATCAAGGCCACCCACACGGCCGACATCGTTGTCGTGGGCTGCGGCACGGGCGGCATGTTTGCCGTGTGCGCCGCTGCAGAAGAAGGCGCCAAGGTAATCGGCATTGACCGCTTTGTCACCGGGACCGGCATCCGTGATGACCTCGGTGCCGTCAACTCGCGCTATCAAAAGAAATGGGGCACAAAGATTGACAAATGGGATTACGTGACGATGGCGACGCAGTACGCCGCAGGTCACATCAACCAAGACCTCGTCAAACTCTTCTGCGACAACTCCGGTGCCGTCATTGACTGGTACGGCGACCGTTTGGCCGAGCGCGGTGTGGAACTCTGGCATGAGTCCGGCGACAAGGTCGACGAATCGCGCTACCACCACTTTCCCACGGGGCACTCGCCGCGGTGGCGCACTTCTGACGACGGCACCGGTAAGCCCTTAGACGGCAACCGGATTCTCCATGACTACGCCGTCAAAAAGGGCGCGCGCTTTGACTACAACACCCGCATGGTCAAACTCATTAAGGACAAGGGCCGCGTCACAGGCTGCATCTGCATCAACGCCGACGGCGATTACGTCCGATACCTCGCCAAAAAAGGCGTGGTGGTTGCGACCGGCGGCTACGCGCAGAATTACCCGATGATGCAGGCACTGCAGCCCTGGAATCTCAGAATCGTCGGCCGCACCCGCGCGATGCCGGGCGCGCACGGCGACGGTATCAAGGCCTGCCTCTGGGCGGGCGCCAAGATGGACGAAACCCACTCCATGATGATGTTTGACCGCACGGCGCTGCGGCGCGAGCAGACTCCGGGCCCCGAGGTCTGCAAGTCCGGCAACAGCGGCTTTTTCTGGATGGGCTCCCAGCCCTGGCTTAAGGTGAACGGCGACGGCAGGCGCTTCATTAACGAGTCCGGCACCTACGAAAACATCCTGCACGCCGACGAGTACCAAAAGGGACACGTGCACTACGTGATCTTTGACAGCAACTGGACCAAGTACGTGGCGCAATTCAAGATGCACGGCTGCTCACGGCTCGTCCCCTTTGAAAACGGCGCTGATCCCAACATCCCGTATCAGACGATCCGCGACAAGATGCTGCCGGATCTGATTACCAAAAAGTTCGTGATCAAGGCCGATACGCTTGAAGAACTCGCCCGCGGGCTGGGATTACCGGAAAAAACGTTCAAGGAAACGGTCGCGCGCTACAACAAACTCGTCGCGGCGGGTGAGGACACCGACTACGGCAAGGAGAAATTCCGACTGTCTCCGGTGAACCAGGGCCCCTATTACGGCGCCAAAACCACCGGTCAGATTCTCTGCACGATGGACGGCATTCAGATCGACACGCACATGAACGCCATTGACACGGAAGGCAATCCCATTCCGGGCCTGTACGTGATCGGTAACGACAGCGGCAGCTACTTTGCCAACGAATACCCGAACCTTTCAACGGGTATGGCCTGCGGCCGCACCGTGACCTGCGGGCGTCTTGTCGGACAGTATCTCGCCAAGCTCTGACGTCGGCGGACAAACGCCGCCTGAATCACTTCAGACGGCGTCCCCAAACAATCCTTCTCCTCTCTTTTCGGTCTGCCGGTGTTTACGCACGGCAGACCGCTTTTTCCTACGGCACCCGAGGCGCACCTCTTACCGCGTCGCGCATCGACTGCGGCAGTTCCCGTCCCGAAGACCCCATGCCCGCGGAAGGCATTGCACCCATACCGGTCATACCGCCCATGCCGGGCATCTGATCGCGGCTTCGGTCATCGTCATGGACTCGACCGTATCGTAGTTGCGCTTCTGGGGATTCAGTTTGGCAATCACCGTCACGCCGTCCCTGGCAAGCACTTCGACGTCGGCATCAGCGGCCGTGTAGTTGGGGCCTCTCACCTCCTTCCAGTTCACAATCGGATAGGAGGCGGGGCTAGGCCCCGCCGTCCTTCCACACCACCGCCCG
>ENA-UONU01002610-UONU01002610.1-human-gut-metagenome-genome-assembly--contig:-CS51-NODE-2610-length-10266-cov-4.598178_pt1 | contig 10266 bp, 11 predicted proteins | sample MGYA00242462_ERZ724009 | MGnify/ENA metagenome assembly ERZ724009 | reverse complement strand
AACTCCGTTTTTTAAGCCTTATAGGCAGTAGGGAGATTCCAATTATAGTGGGTAGCCAAAAGCCGAATGAAAACAATGACAATAGCACTGACCACCATGGAGAGATCGCGGCTGCAGAATCCATGCAGGGCAACATAGCAGACAGCTCCCATAATGGACGCGCTGGCATATACATGTTTGCGCAGGATGTAAGGGGTCTGTCCTGCCAGAATATCCCTTAGGATACCGCCTCCTACTCCTGTGAGGACGCCCAGGAAGGCAGACAGGAAAATATAGTCCTGATACCCGGCTGTGGCGGCTGTATTGATGCCAGTAACGGTAAATGCCCCCAGGCCGATAGCGTCAAAAAGATTCATAAGGCGCTCGTAGACAGAGATGTACTGGCTTTCCAGGATCTGCTGATTCAGGCGTACCAGAATGAAGAGCACCATAGAGGTGGCAAAGGCCGTGTACACGTAGATTGGATCGGTGAAAAGGCTGGGAGGTACTAATCCAAGGATAATGTCCCGGAGCATACCGCCTCCAACAGCAGTAGTCACGCCTAAAACAATGATGCCCAGAAGATCCAATCCTTTTTTTATGGCAGCCAGGGCTCCGGAGGAAGCAAAAGCCACAGTGCCAATGATTTCAATAAGGAAGAAAATAGAGAAGTTCACAGCTGTCTTTCCCTACAACAGGTAGATTCGATTCTCCCTGCAAAGATCACGCATCTGTTTTGGCCAGATACTGGCCTGAACCTCGCCGATATGGGCACGGTCTAACAGCAGCATGCAGAGGCGTGACTGTCCTATACCGCCTCCGATGGTATAGGGAAGCTCGCCGTTTAAAAGCATTTTATGGTAGGGAAGCTCCCGGCGTTCTTCGCAGCCAGATTTTTTTAATTGTTCTTCCAGGGCTGTCTCATCTACACGTATGCCCATACTGGAGATTTCCAGGGCACACTGGAGATTGTCAAACCAGAACAGGATATCTCCATTTAACTTCCAGTCGTCATAGTCAGGAGCACGGCCATCGTGAGGCTTACCGCTAGCCAGCTTGTCGCCGATCTGCATGAGGAATACACAGCCGTGCTCTTTGGTAATGAGGTTTTCACGCTCTTTCGGCGTCTTATCGGGATACATATTTTCCAGTTCCTGGCTGGTAATGAAAAATATATCGTGGGGCAGATGTTTGACTGCATTGGGATATTTGTACCATACCTCATGCTGCATGTGCTTGATGATCTTAAATATCTCACGCACAGTTTCTTTTAACGTATCCAGATTCCTTTGCTCTTTGGTAATGACGCGTTCCCAATCCCACTGATCCACATAACAGGAATGGAGATTATCCAGCTCCTCATCTCTGCGGATCGCGTTCATATTCGTATAAAGTCCCTCACCCGGCTGGAATCCGTATTCCTTGAGGGCGATCCGCTTCCATTTGGCAAGGGAATGGACTACCTCCAGCGTCTCACCGGGGATGCCTAACATATCAAAGGATACAGGGCGTTCTGTGCCGTTTAAGTTGTCATTGAGACCGCTGCTTTTTTCTACAAACAGAGGGGCAGAAATCCGCTCCAGGTGCATTTCCCTTCCCATTTCCTTCTGAAAGGTATCTCGTATGTACTTGATCGCATCCTGAGTTTCCCGAATGGAGAGGCGGGGGTCATAATCTTTGGGAATGATAAGTTCCATAGTAAAACCTCCAAATCCGTTGAATTTAAAACATGTTTCTTATGGTAGCACCATTGGGAAAAAGGTTCAAGTGCTTCTTTTGTTTTTTATGTAAAACTTTTCTATTTATTCAAAGAGATCCATTAATTTTTTCTTCATCTGGCTGCGCCTGGCTTTGGTCTGCTCCGGGTCAGAGAAGAATCGGCCGCTTTCTTCCAGGAGAATATCTCCCTCGCGGATCCCGGCAGGAAGCTGGCTTAAAGGCAGGGAAACGGTTTTTTTGCTATCTGTTTCGCATATGGCCAGATCTTCTTCCAGCCGGTCAACAATATATTTCATAGAAAGGCTCCTTTCTGAAACGTTTGTTTTTAGGCTCCTATTTGAACATTCTGTGGAACAACATTGAGGGATTTAAGGGCTGCACTGACCGCAGGGTTCGTATCCCTCCTCTATGAGGGTCTCCCTGGATGCCTCTCGTTCCTGACGGTTTTCTCCTTTCATTTTTGCAGCGGACGGACAGTCCGGGCGATGAAATTTGCGGGTATTGGTGTTGATGACATAGGAGGACGGATCAGAGACGCGGCCGCCTTCAGTCATGCTTTCGCCTGCTTGGGGGCTCCAGGTCAAATGTTCTCCGTCTGTCGAGGCAACAATGGTTCCGAGAAAATCCGTGCGGAGTATCCAGCAGCCAGCCTTTTCTAATTTTTCCATGGTTTCCTTGTGAGGATGGCCATAGGAATTTCCTTCCCCGCACTGGATCACTACGTAGGAAGGGTCTACCTTTTCCAAAAACAGGTCGCTGGTAGAGGTGCTGCTTCCGTGGTGGCCTGCTTTTAGTACGTCTGCCTTTAAAATTGCGCCGTTGGCGATCATATCCTCCTCAGCCTGGGATTCCGCATCCCCGCACATGACAAAGCTGCGGCTGCCGCAGGTGAGGCGGATTCCCACAGACCAGTTGTTCAGATCATCCCCATAATCCTTTACAGGGGAAAGAATGGTGAAGGAGGCGTTTCCCAGGGGGTAAATATCGCCGGGTATCGGATTGGTGATCTTAAGCCCTCTTGCGGAAATGGCATCCAATACATCCTCAAAGGTTTTGGTTGTATGCTCGATGGGAGGGAGGATCACTTGTTTGGTGGGGAATGCTTCGATCACCTTGTCCAGGCCGCCGATATGGTCGGAATGTGGATGGGTTCCGATCACATAGTCCAGTTCCTTGACACCCTGGGAGTTGAGATAGGAGATCACAGTGTCTCCCTGGTCATTTTCTCCTGCATCGATAAGCATAAAATGACCCTCTGATTGGGCCAGGATACAGTCTCCCTGTCCAACGTCAATAAAATGTACGGTCAGGCTTTCCTCCCCATCGCTGACAGAAGAAGATGGGGCTGTGGGAGCGGGGACAGCAGTTTCGCCTCCGGAGACCTCAGAAGAGGGGGAAGAAGTGCCGGAAGGTGTCTGGGAACATCCTCCAAGGACAAAAGTCAGAGAACACAGAAGAAGGAGAAGGGCTCTTTCCTTCTGAACCAGACACAGCTGCCGTCTGGTCTGGGCTTGTATCAGAGGAACCGTTAAAGTTTTCATCAAAGATTTTATGAAAGTTGTCATAAACTAGCAGTCCTTTCCAGTATTTTGGGATAGCTGTTCCTTTAGAAATGTGCGAAACAGCTGATCCAATTGAGGGGAAGATCGTTTTAGGGATATTGGTTTTCCGGAACGATCCAGAAAACAGTGGCGGCTCTCGCCGGAAGTACAAAGAGCTCCGGAAACAGATTCATACATTTCGTAGGAGAGCGTCATGCGTATTCCATTGTATTCAACCAGTTTTACGCGGATGTGCACACGGTCATCAAAGCGGACCATGGAATGGTATTGGCATCGGACCTCCAAAACAGGGCTTATGATACCGGACTCCTCCATAGCCCGGTATCCGCATCCCATGCCTTCCAGCAGAGCGACCCGGGCCTCCTCCATCCATCGGATATAATTGGAATGATGGACACATCCCATTTGATCTGTTTCGTAATAGTGTACGTGATGTTCATAATCAGGCAGCATGAAACAGCCTCCTTTCCTAATCCTGATTGCAGGTGTCTGTTTGATGGTCTTTTGGGTCAGAATGCATGGTTTCGTTCAGCTTTACCATGTGGACGTGATCCTCCCAGACACCGTTGATCTTCAGATAGTGCCTGGAGAGTCCCTCATTGACAAACTGGTTTTTCTCCAGCGTGCGCAGGGAGCGTTTATTTCTCGGCATCACATTGGCCTCCAGGCGGTGGAGCCCAAGTTCGCCAAAGGCAAAGTCTGTGACAAGAGCCAAGGCATCGGTGATATAGCCCTGATTGATGTAGTCTTTGTCCAATTTTGCGCCTAACATACCGGAACAGAAGGCTCCCCAAATTACGTTGTTGATCCCGATAGAGCCGATGATGGCGGTGGGATCTTCCTTCCGTTTAATGTAGAAACGGAAGCCGGTCTTTTCGTTCCAGTGTTTTATATCCTCCTCCAACAGTTGTTTCTGATGTTGGGCTGTATAAAATATTTCCTCCCGCAAAGGCTCAAATTCCTTTAAAAATTCCCGGTTGCGGAGGCAGTAGGCAGCCAATTCTTCTGCCAGCCCAGTGTCCGCAGGCAGCAGCAGCATACGTTCATCTTCCAGGTATCTCATGATCTTCCTCCCAGTATTTCTTTGATTTCTATATTTTGTATATTGGAGTTTTGAATTTTGGCTTCCAGCTCCGGAAATGGGATCACCGGGGCAGGATGGCCAGTGTGAGGGCCAAGCCATTTTTCCATCCACATCAGGTCATACCAGGTTCCAAATTTATAACCGCACTTGTGAAAGATACCCACGGGCTTGTATCCCATGTGTTCATGGAATTGAACGCTGTTTTTGGTGAGATAGCTGTCCTCCATGCCGGGATAGGCCACAGCTGCATTGAGATTTAAGAAATTCTGCAGCTTGGAAATATTTTCCAGAGCCTCGTATAATTTCCGCCCGATCCCGCTGCCCACAGCGGAACGGTTCAGATAGATGCTGGTTTCTGCCGCCCAGCTGCAGGCAGCCCGTCCCACAAAAGGCCCAGTGTAGGCGTAGCCTATGGGTTTTCCATCCTGTTCGGCCACCAGATAGGGATAATGCTTCAAGGTGTTTTTGATGCGGGCGGTAAATTCTTCGGTTGATGGAACCTCATATTCAAAGGTAATGGCCGTCTCTTTTACATATGGACCGTAGATTTTTAAAAGAGCATCCGCGTCCTCCGGCACAGCTGTGCGGATCCGCGTCCGGCTTGGTACAGAGTTCATGGTATCGGTATCTCCTTTTCCGGATTGTTAGGGAATATGTTTAAAACGTATTATATCACGGAAACATGTGTTTGCCTATTGTTTTCAAGATAATTCATAATCCTTTCTTGTTCTGCATATACTGGCAGTAAAAGGGCCTGTCCTGTAAAACAGGATAAGCAGGCTCATTTAGATCCTGCGGCAACATTGCCTCAAGCAGGAAATTGAATAGAAAAGGAGTGTGTGATCATGGCGCGGGGAGTAAGAAAGTCACCTATGGAAAAGCTGCAGGAGGAGTTGGAAGATGTAATCAACACCATAGCTCAGTATGAGAATTGTCTGGAAACGATGAAGGAAAAGAAGAAAAGTTTGGAAGAACGGATTCAGTTGGAGGAATTTAAGGCAGTAAGCGGACTTTTGAAAGAAAAAAATATGTCGCTGGAGGATTTAAAGGATCTGTTGTCAGCACAGGATATGGAAGCCAGCGCTTAGGTTTAGGCGTGAAATATATTTCATGAAGATGAAAAAAAGCAGGTCTCCCGATTATGGGGAGGGGCCTGCTTTTTTTGCACATCACGCTATTTTGTACACATATTTTATACGCCTATCCAGGATAGCCTGGGGATTAAACATTTCGATACCGGTTCAGGCAGGCAAATATTTCCTGGACTCTGGGCATGGCCATGCCGCAGGCAGCGTAGGAGCTGTCTCCTATGGCAGCAATGCCTCCTTTTTCCATTTCTTTTAAAAGTATTTCAGCAGCCTGGGTCAGAGGAAAACGGTCCAGCAGCTGATGCTCCACACAGTACCGCAGGATCTGAGATAAGGTGTTAGTCTGTTCCGGGTCAATGAGCTGTTCTACAAAGCGCAGGTCTACAGGAGAGCGGTCGATCTGGATAGAATCCTTGCCGAAAACTTTGACTTTGATGCGGTCCTCGCGCCCTGAGCGGCTGTCCCTGCCTCTGGGGCCTGCGTGCACTCCGCGGCCAAAGGGCTTCTGCCCCTGGGTTTCCTGGGAAAAGCTTCCTTTTGAAAGGGGAGCGGAGGAAGCCGCCTTTTTTTCAGACAGTTTCCGGCCTTTGGGAGGGAGGATAAATCCGGGGGCAGAGGTAATCGGCTCCGCTCCATATCCAGCGCAGAATGCCTTTGTCTTTTCTGTAATGTCGTGGGGCTTATAGCAGTCCATCTGTAAAATAGTATCAGCGATATAGAAGTAAGCGCCGGAACTTCCGGCAACCATAATGGTGGATATTCCCGCCTTTTCGTAGAGATCCCTGGCACGCTCAATAAAGGGAGTGATCGGCTCCTGATCCCTGCTGATGATTTTTTGCATCAGGTCATCCCGCACCATAAAGTTAGTGGCCGAGGTGTCTTCGTCGATAAGGAAGACGCGGCTTCCAGCCTCAATCCCTTCCACAACCGCAGCTGCCTGGGAGGTACTTCCGCTGGCATCCTCCGTGGAGAAGGAATGGGTGTCCCTTCCATTGGGAAGATCATTGATAAACAGGGAAATATCCACATTTTGTATGCTCCGCCCATCCTCTGCCCGCAGCTTCATGGCTGTCTGGTCTGTGATGACATATTCCCTGCCGTCCCCGGCAATATGGTCGTATACGCCAGCCTCCAACGCCTTTAAGAGGGTGGATTTTCCATGATAGCCTCCGCCTACAATGAGGGTGATCCCCTGCTTTAAGCCCATGCCTGTAATGGGGCCGTGATGGGGCAGATCCAGTGTTACTTCCATAGATTTGGGGGAGAGGAAAGGAACGCTTCCCTTCATGGGACGGCTGGAGATCCCGCTCTCTCTTGGCAGGATGGAGCCATTTGCGACAAAGGATACCAGTCCCAGCTGAGCCAGTTGCTCACGGATAAAATGCTGATCTTCGGCTAAGTCGCAGATTTTTTTGACTTCCCCGGCCGGACGGTTTTTAAAATAGAAGACTGTTTTGACGCAGCGGGGGAGAAAATCAAAGAGGATACGGATCAGCTCGCCGGAGTTGATGGTTCGTCCGTTGGCAGGAAATCCCGCTTCAAAACGGGCAGTGATCCCTTTCGGCCCGCAGTCGCAGGCCGTACGGCTTAAAATCTCAGGCCCTGGCCTGCTTGTGGAAATGAGCCCGCTTTTGCCAGAGCCTTTTGCCTTAAAATTATATTTGGCGATCTCCTGGCTGAATTGGCGCACCATGTAATCCTCCAGGGCCCTTTTGGTGTAGGATGCGTCAAAGAAGGAGGCCGGATAAGCTGCCCGGCTGTGGGGAATGAATACGCTTAATTTGGAAGGAGAGGCAAATGGGTCTCCCTGAACATGGTCGATGGAAAGGGTATAGTCGCCAAAATCATAGGCCCCTCGTGTGTCTTTGTAGGCTGGATACCCCTTGCGGTCAATGGATTCCAGCAATCGTTTCAGATCCTGTGCTGATTTCATAATTATAATTCACCTGTCAGCCTGGCGTTCCTGCCAGGCCCCTTTGCTTGTTTACTTCCTACAATTTTATAGCAGCTTGAAGGAAATTGCAAGAGCGCACCCATCACTTCTAAAATAGCCGTTCCATATCCTTTCCTATGCTTCCAAGCCGCCTGTCAGAAGGAAAGATTTACAGCAATATGCGCAAATATGGGAGAGACAGGAAATATTCCCACCTGTGTTTTTTTATGGTATACTGGAGCAAAACCAGATTTTCCAGGCTCATGGTTTGGCAGTAAAAGATAAAGGGCAGAAAGGCGGAATTGGATAAAAATGCAGGATAATCATATGGAACAGGATCTTAGGCAGGAACAGGAGACAGAGTTCACAGCCCGTCAGAAGGAGCAGATCAGGGCAGATCTGAGGGAAGCGGAAAAGGTGCTGGTCGGCATCGGCGGGGAATGGAAACTGAAAGAAGACGGAAGGGCTGCGGTTGTGCGCCGTCTGACTGATGAAGGGCAGACGGGGATAAAAGCGGCGTACGATGTCCTGGCACAGCTTATCGGCGGAAAGGATTATTTTATAGTAACTACGGTGACAGATGGCGCTGTTTACGATACGGCTCTGGATCCGAAGCGGGTGGTGGCCCCCTGCGGAAATATCCATTGGAAGCAGTGCTCTAAATCCTGCGTCAAGGATATATGGGAGGAGGGGGAAATACCAGAGGGGATCTGTCCCCACTGCGGCGCCCCTCTTACAGGAAATACCATCGAAGCAGAAAACTATATTGAGGAGGGGTATCTTCCCCAGTGGGAGGCGTATAAACGCTGGCAGGCCGGAACCTTAAACAAAAAGCTGGTGATCCTGGAATTGGGGGAGGGGTTTAAAACCCCTACTGTGATCCGCTGGCCCTTTGAAAAAATTGCATTTTTTAACCAAAAGGCATCTTTTTACAGGATCCACGAGAGCCTGTATCAGCTGCCAAAGGAAATAGAAGAACGGGCTGTGGGTATCAAAGGGGATTCTGTATCCCTGATCCTCAGCCTGGCAGAAGATCTCAGACTCTAAATATCCTCCCTTGTTATCTGCCGGAATGGTAAGTTTAGCTGCTGTGGTTTACTGGCCTGCCGAAAAAATGTAACTTTGATCAGAAAATGGGAAACTCAAGAGGAATCTGATTGTTTTTTCGCCCCCGCTTGTGATAAGATAGAGAGACAGGCAGCAGCTTGGCATATGCAGATGGCATATAGCGGAGCGGTTATGAGGTGAGTGAAGATCAGCCCCATGATAGAATATAAAGGAGACAGAAGATATGACAGCGATCAGCAACGACTGGTTAGGCCCTTTGAGCAGTGAGTTTAAAAAGCCTTATTATAAGAAGCTTTATGAAACCGTAAAGCATGAGTATGAGACAAGGCCTGTATTTCCCGATCCAAATGACATTTTTAATGCATTTGTATTTACTCCTCTCGCAAAGGTAAAAGTGGTAATACTGGGGCAGGATCCTTATCACAATTACGGGCAGGCTCACGGTCTGTGTTTTTCCGTAAAACCGGATGTGGCAGTTCCTCCCTCTTTGGTAAATATTTACCAGGAGCTTCACGATGATCTGGGATGTTATATTCCCAATAATGGATATTTAAAAAAGTGGGCGGATCAGGGAGTTATGCTGTTGAATACCGTTCTTACTGTGAGAGCCCATCAGGCTAATTCCCATCGGAATATTGGATGGGAGGAGTTTACGGATGCGGCGATCCGGATCCTGAACGAACAGGACCGCCCCATTGTGTTCATTCTGTGGGGGCGGCCGGCCCAGACGAAGAAGGCTATGCTGAACAATCCAAAACATTGGATCCTGGAAGCTCCCCATCCAAGCCCTCTCTCTGCTTCCAGAGGATTTTTCGGAAGCCGTCCATTTAGCAAAACCAATGATTTTCTCATCAGCCAGGGTCTGGAACCGATTGATTGGCAGATTGAAAATATTTGATCGTTTGACTGCGGCATTCCTGCAGGGGAGCCGGCATAGACTGGGAGAAACGTACATACTAATATACAGCAGGCAGCAGCTGGCAAGCAAAGCCCCCTTTGGTTTTGAATCGTATCCCGAAAGAAGGGGGAAAGACCTGCGGTAAGGAGAAGTTATGAGCTTAGTGGAAGTATTAAAAATTATTGTGCTGGGCATTGTGGAGGGCTTTACGGAATGGCTCCCCATCAGCAGTACGGGCCATATGATCCTGGTGGATGAGATCATCCGCATGAATCAGGACGATGCCTTTAAGAAAATGTTTTTGGTAGTGATCCAGCTGGGAGCTATTTTGGCAGTGGTAGTTATGTATTTCCATCGGCTGAACCCTTTCAGCCCAAGAAAGTCAGCCAGGCAGAAGGAGGCGACCTGGGCTCTATGGATCAAGATTATCATAGCATGTATCCCGGCGGCTGTGATGGGGCTTTTATTCGATGACTGGATGGAAGCTCATCTGTATAATGCCTATGTGGTATCATTTGCCCTGATCCTTTACGGCGTGCTTTTTATTGTTTTGGAGAATGCCAGAGTGTGCTCGGATCCTAAGTTCAGTAAAGTGGGGCAGATTTCAGCAAAAACAGCCTTCTATATCGGTCTGGTCCAGCTTTTAGCTCTGATCCCCGGAACTTCACGTTCCGGTTCCACCATTCTGGGCGCTATGGTATTGGGCTGCTCCCGCTCAGCGGCAGCAGAATTTTCTTTTTTTCTGGGAATCCCGGTGATGTTTGGGGCCAGCTTATTAAAAATTGTAAAATATTTTGTGGGGGGCAATATCCTTTCCGGCGTACAGGTTTTTTACATGCTGTTGGGAATGGTGATCTCCTTTGGAGTGTCTGTCTACTCCATCAAATTTCTGATGAGCTATGTGCGCCGGCATGATTTTAAATTTTTTGGATATT
>ENA-UONU01002609-UONU01002609.1-human-gut-metagenome-genome-assembly--contig:-CS51-NODE-2609-length-10266-cov-29.191068_pt1 | contig 10266 bp, 8 predicted proteins | sample MGYA00242462_ERZ724009 | MGnify/ENA metagenome assembly ERZ724009 | reverse complement strand
GCCCGCATGAAGCCGGTGTGGGCGCATATCCGGCTGTATGGCGTGAGCATCGGCGCGTGGCTTGCCATGCAGGCGCTGCAGGGAGACGCGCCGGAACAGGCCCTGCTGGTCTCTCCGGTGGTGGATATGGAAGCTCTCATCACGAATATGATGCAATATGCCCATGTGACCGAGGAACAGCTGCAGCGGGCAGGGGAGATCCCCACGGATCTTGGGGAGACCCTCTCATGGCCGTATCTGTGCTGGGTGCGGGAACATCCGCTGCACTGGCATGGCCGCACGCAGGTGCTGTATGGTGACAGGGATGCCCTGACCAGCCGCACCATGATCGAGCGCTTCCGTCAGGAAAGCGGGGCGCATCTGACGATCATGGAAGGCGGGGAGCACTGGTTCCACACCCCGGTGCAGATGGCGGTCCTTCAAACGTGGGAAGAAGCGAATTTTTGATTTTTGATTTAGAATAGCCGCCGCGTGCGCTATGGCTATTTTTAGCGGAAGTATTATTTTTATATTTGCAAACCAGCAAAGCCTGCGGGCTTTGCTGGTTTGCTTTTTCACGGGAAAGGTCGTGACCGTACACTGCATTTTTTGTGGTGACTATGCATTTTATCTTTGGGACTCTTTCTGTGAAAAAATGGTTTGGAAACGACCGCAGTCGTTTCCAAACCACAATATCAAATAAATTTTCCTCTGCTTATGGCCAGAGCGCACGCGGAGGCCATTTCAAATCATAGAAGCTTACAGCAACAAAAACTGCCGCTGACGGTTTTTACGCCGTCAGCGGCAGTTTGCATTTACAGATTCAGTTCAGCAGGATCTGAAACTCAGACCTTTGCTTCGCTGTTGTGCTCAGCATTCTTATAGGCCTTGAAGGAGTGGAACACGATGTTCAGGCCCAGAACGATCAGCAGCACGGCCAGGATCAGCTGCAGGCCGTTTGCAATGAACACAGCACCCCAAGTGGTCTCGCCAGCGGGGATGGTGACAGCAGCGGCATTGCTGATGGCCTTGACCATGGCGATCAGGCGCTGCACCAGAGCGGTGAAGGTGACGCACAGCATGATGATCAGCGGAGGGAAGATCATCTTGTTGCTGCGGCCGGTGACCTTCAGGAACACGCACAGGGTGGCCAGAACCAGAGCGCTCAGCAGCTGGTTTGCAGAACCGAACAGGGGCCAGATGTTGGCGTAGCCGATCTTGGTCAGCAGGAAGCCGAAAGCCAGAGTCAGGAAGGTGGAGAAGTACACGTTGCACAGCAGCTTGCGCCAGCCCTCAGCATGCTCCATGTCGTCCACGCTGAACAGCTCCTGGAAGCTCATGCGGCCGATACGGGCCACAGCATCCAGACTGGTCAGGGCCAGTGCGGAAACGCACATGGTCATAAACACAGAGGCAAAGTGCTGGTCCAGGCCGAAGCCCACGAAGAAGCTGGCAACGCCGCGGCTGAAGACCTGGAACGGAGTGCCGTCTGCGGGGGTGCCGTCTGCAGCAGCAGAAGCACCGGCAACACACAGGGCGATGACAGCCAGCAGGCTTTCCAGCACCATGGCACCGTAGCCGACCTTCAGCATATCCTTCTCATTGGTAACGGTCTTGGAGGAGGTGCCGGAAGACACCAGACTGTGGAAACCGGAAACAGCGCCGCAGGCAACGGTAACGAACAGGATGGGGAACATGGTGCCCAGCTTGGCGTTGGTAAAGCCGGTGAACACCGGCAGGTTCATGACGGGATGGTTGACGATCAGGCCCAGAACAGCGCCCACGATCATGGCCACGAACATAAAGGTGGTCATGTGGTCACGGGGCTGCTTCAGCAGCCACATGGGCAGGACAGCGGCAAAGAAGATGTACACAAAGGTGATGTAGCTCCATGCAGCCTTGCCCAGAATGATGGGGAAGTTTGCACCCACCACAAAGGACAGCACGATGAATACGATGCTGATCACATTCTCTTTCCAGCCGGTGAAGTGCAGGTTCTTCTGCAGCAGGCCAAAGATCACGGCGAACACCATGAACATGATGGAGACCATGCCGGCAGCACCGTTGGTCTGGGCAGCCTCCACCAGAGCACCGTCAGCACCGTAGGCATTGAAGGTGCCGGCCACCATGTCGGCAAAGGCGGCAATGACGATGCCGCAGAACAGCCAGCAGAACAGCAGGAACAGCTTGCGGCCGGTCTTGCCGATGTACTTTTCGATCAGCATGCCCATGCTCTTGCCGTCGTTCTTAACGGAAGCATACAGAGCGCCGAAGTCGGTGACAGCACCGAAGAAGATGCCGCCCAGCAGCACCCACAGCAGCACCGGCAGCCAGCCGAAAGCAGCGGCCTGGATCGCACCGGTAACAGGGCCTGCACCGGCAATGGAGCTGAACTGGTGTGCAAACACGGTCCAGCCGTCGGTGGGAACGTAGTCCCGGCCGTCCTCATGGACAACTGCCGGGGTCTTGGCAGAGGGGTCGATGCCCCACTTGTTTGCCAGCCAGCGGCCGTAAAGCATATAAGCGCCAAACAGACACACGGCTGCGATCAATACGATGACCAGCGTATTCATTGTTTTTACCTCTTTCCTTTTTTGGCATCCGGCAAATGTCAGCGGCATGGGGGCGGCAGGGTGTAAAAAAGGCCCCGTCTTCCTGCGTTCGTTCCATTTGGGACGAACCATCGAAGACGAAGGCCTTCACATACACTGCACATCGTGTATGGAATACTCCGCGATACCACTTCGTTTGCTGCACAGGGCAGCCACTCCCAGCGTACATACGTACGCAGCCCCGTAACGTGGGCAAAACGGCCATGCATTACTGGAAAGCGGGGTCAGCGCCTTTGTTCACACAGGCTGCTCGCAGGGGAGAACGCTTTGCTCCTGACTGCTGCCCTTGCATCAGATGGGCGGCTCTCTGGGAGAGGGTGCTGCAAAGAATCATGTCCTGTTCATCGCATTTGCCGAATGATTGTCCGTATTTTAGTGCGGAATTCACAAATTGTCAATATCTTTGGAACAAGTTCGGAGGATACACTAATTCAGAAAAGCGTTCTGCAATAATTTTTAGGTGATTTTTGTTCATGCGTGAAACGAAGAAAACTATACACCCACACGAATGAAAAGAGTTCACGCCAAGGGCTTGACTTTCACACTTTGATGTGCTAAAGTGGTGATGCAAGAAAGAACCTGAACATTTCCGGAACATTTAAAAGAGGGAACGCTCCCAAAACCGGACAGTCCGCTGCGGCGGCAAGGAGAACATTCATGGCAGATAAAAATTCCAGAAGAAACCAGACCACCGATGCACTGTTTGATGCCATCCTCAGTCTGGAAACGCGGGAGGAGTGCTACAACTTCTTTGAAGACCTGTGCACTGTAAAGGAGATCTCGGATATGGCGCAGCGGCTGGAAGCGGCAAAGATGCTGCTGGACGGCAGAACCTACGATCAGATCGTGAAGGCAGTGGAGATCAGCACGGCCACCATCAGCCGCATCAACCGCTGCATCCAGTACGGCTCCGGCGGCTACCGCGAGACCATTGAAAAGGTGCGCGGCATCCAGAACCCGAAAAAGCAGGAGTAACACCGGCGTACCCGGCAGACATAGAATGGGGCGTACACCGCCCCTGACCGGACGAACGAAAGGAAGGTTTTATCATGTCTGCTGAGAACTGTATCGATACCACCCGCTGCCCCTGCCCCTGCCTGCCCAAGGTGACGCTGGAGCAGGCGGTCGTTGACCTTGTGGAGAGCATTGCTCTGCAGGAAAATGCCCTGAGCCACATCCTGTGCGCCGAGAGCCGGAAGATGGATGCCGCCATGAAACTGGACGGTCTGGACCTGTGCAAGCTGCTGGAAGTAAACGATTCGGCCACCAACATGGTGCACGCCGTGGCAAACCTGGAGCTGGTGCTCAAGGATAAGCTGGAGTTCGTCTCCAACAACTTGTACTATCCGCCTGCGGATGCCGCAGCGAAGTAAGAAGATGCGGAAAGGCCTGTCCGGATGCCGGGCGGGCCTTTTCTCTGCTTGAATGCATAATTTTTGTAAAAACCATTTGTTGGAATTGCTGATAACGGGATTCTGTGCTATACTATACAATGTATCACCATGAAAGTGAGGAAATTTACAAATTGCTGAACTACGATGCGATCCTGTTTGATGTGGACGGGACCCTGATCGATTCCGCTCCCGGTATCATAAATACATTAAAAGAAGTCTTTGCCAAGATGGGCGTGGACACCACAAATGTGAACCTGCGCCGCTACCTTGGCCCGCCGCTGCGCAAGAGCTTTGGTGAGCACTTTACCGACCCGGCCCTCATTGAAAAGGCCACCGACCTGTACCGCGACAGCTACGCCGTCAAGGGCAGCCACGAGTGCGCCGCCTACCCCGGTGCAGCAGAGATGCTGCAGCGCCTGAAGGATGCGGGCCTTGTGCTGTGCACCGCTACCTCCAAGCCCACGCAGGTCGTTACGCCCATTCTGGAAGAAAAGGGCCTTGCATGCTATTTTGATTTTATCGGCGGCGCGTCCATGGACGAGAGCCGCGACACCAAGACCGACGTGGTGCGCCATGTGCTGGCCCAGCCCATGATGCAGGGCAGGCGGGTGCTGATGGTGGGCGACCGCAACGACGACATGCGCGGCGCTGCGGACTGCGGGCTGGATGCCGCCGGTGCGCTGTACGGCTACGGCAGCAGGGAAGAGCTGGAACCCTTCCACCCGGTGCTGCTGGCCGAAAGCTGCGCCAGCCTTGCAGACCAGATCCTGAACGGACAGGCATGACCGGAAGGCCCTGTGCCGGAAACTAAGTGAATGGTGAGAGATATGAGAAATACACGACCGGAAAAGCAATCGCTTACTCCTATGCAGAAGCAGGCTGTGCTGGTGTGCAGTGTGTGCGCGCTGGCAGCCATTCTGACCATTGCCATTACCATGACGCTGCTCAAGCGCGGCAAGACCCCTGCAGCTCCGGGGGAACAGCCCTCCAGCGAGGTGCTGGTGCCGGGCGAAGAGGATATCTCGGATCACTACCAGATCAGCGAGACCTCTGCCGCCCTGCTGCCGGAGACCGCCGACGCGGGCGAGAGCTACCAGAAGGAAACGCTGTTCCTCGGCGATTCCAACACGGTGCGCCTGTACGCCAACGGCCTGATCAGCCTGCAGCAGTTCTGCGCCAAGGAGGGCATTGGCACCCATGCCGCCCTGAACGAGGGCATCGTTACCTTTAAAAAGGACAGCAGCACCTACACCATCGCGCAGGCCGTGGCCAAAATGAAGCCCCGCCGCGTGGTCATCATGCTGGGCACCAACGATACCGGCATGAGCGTGGACGAGTTCATCAAGAACTACACCGCGCTGGTGCAGGCCATTCAGGAAAGCTACCCCTACACCGACATCATCGTGAACACGGTGCCGCCGGTGCCTGCAAACCACGCAAACTACCCCCACATGGACCAGACCAAGATCGACGACTTCAACATGGCCCTGCTGTCCATGTGTGAGCAGATGGGCCTGAAGTTCCTCAACAGTGCCGAAGCGCTGAAGGATGCCAACGGCTATGGCCGCGAGGATTACTACCAGACCGGCGATATCCACCTGAAGCCCGTGGGCCTGAAGGCCATGCTGAGCTATCTGCGCACCCACGCTTACCAGACCGACGACCGTCGCCCGGACACCGCCAACATCCCCACCCGCGCCGAGTATACCCCGAACCCCAGCTCTGCGGTGACAGCACCCAGCAGCTCGGAGGCTGCAGGCTCTTCCGAAGGGCAGGGTGTGCTGTATCAGGCCAGCTACCGGGTGGACAAGACCGGCGGCACCCTTTCCAGCGGCAGCGACAGCGGCAAGACATCCCTCTCCTATGAAGTGACCAGCGCCGCCCAGTCCATCAGCGTGACGGCTGTGCCGCAGGACGGCTATGTGTTCGTCAAGTGGAGCGACGGCGTGACCCAGAAGACCCGCACCGATACGAACTTCAAGCAGAACGTGGACGTGACCGCCGTGTTTGCAGCGGCTTCCGTGCATATCAGCAGCACCGGCAAGGCCGTGCTGGGCGATTCCTACACCTTTACCGCAAAGCTGGGCGGCAAGCACCTCACTGCCGACAGCATCCGCTGGTACGCCAACGGTGCGGAAGTGCCGCAGGCGGCGGGTAAGACCACCGTCAAGGTGGAGATCGACCCCTCCATGCTCAATGCGACCTTTAAGGTGTACGCAGTGGCAAGCTACAACGGCTGCACCGTTACCAGCAACGTCCTGAATGTGACGGTCAGCGGCGTAAGCTCCGGCAGCTCGTCTCACAGCTCCGGCAGCTCTGGCAGCACGTCGGGCAGCAGCTCTTCCGGCAGCACCAGTTCTTCCGGTGCATCGTCCGGCACCACCTCCGGGGCATCCTCCGGGGCTACATCCACCTCCGGCAGCTCGTCTCACAGCTCTTCCGACAGCTCGTCTCACAGCTCTTCCAGCAGTGAGAGCACGGCTTCCCCGGCAGGCTCGGCTTCTGCTTCCAACGGAACAGCCAGCTCTTCCCACAGCACCAGCTCGTCCCACGCGGACTCTGGTGAGAGCAGCTCGGCTTCCCATAGCAGCTCCAGCAGCGAGAGCAGCTCTGCAAGCTCTGGCAGCTCCCATGCGGCTTCGGAATCCAATGCCAGCAAGGAAGCCGCCAACGAGCAGTCTGCATCCACGGACTCCGCGTCCTGAGGCTGTCACCCCGGCCTGCCGTGCCGCATAGGCTGGCAGGAAGGGAGGCGTTTGCATGTACTACGAGGAACCCCGCATCCCGGCGCTGCCCGGGGAAGAGAACGTGACCGACGGCAGCGTGGACGATTACGGCACCGACTGGGAGAACGTGGACAACGGCGCACTGGAAGAGGAAATGGCAAAGTGTGCTGCCACCCCCTGTGATGTCAAAACCACCTGCCCGGACAACGACCCGGAGCAGACGGACGTACCACCGTACGAAATTGTAACAGAATGATGTGAAGCCAGCTCTGTTTACGGCAGGGCTGGCTTCTGCCTGTTGTTGAGCGCATGGCAGCTGAGGCCATGGCAGAAGGAAAAGAGGGAAGGTTTATGGCAAAATATTATTGCGTGCTGTTCGATGCAGACAACACCCTGCTGAACTTTGACGCAGCCGAAAGCAAGGCACTGGCCGAAACGCTGGTGAACTACGGCATTGAGCCGGATGCAGAAACGGTGCAGACCTACCGCACCATCAACTCGGAGCTGTGGCGGCAGCTGGAAAAAGGCCAGCTCAAGCGGGAAAAGCTCATGGCAGAGCGGTTCACCCGCTTCCTCAAGGCCATTGATGCCGCCGGTGACGGAGCCGAGATGAACCGCTTCTATCTGGAACAGCTCTCCACCCACCCGGACCTGATGGGGCCGGAAGTGCTGGATGTGCTGCGGGAGCTTTCCGAGGTGGCAACGCTGGCCGTTGTGACCAACGGCTTCCAGAAGGTGCAGACCCGCCGTCTGGCCGAGAGCGGTGTGCTGAACTTTATGGAGGACGTGTTCGTCTCCGAGAAGATGGACAGCGAAAAGCCGAACCGCAGAATTTTTGATGCGGCCCTGCGCGCCCTTGGCGTGGAGAACCGCGAGCATGTGCTGGTGGTGGGCGACGGCCTGAGCAGCGACATTCAGGGCGGCGTGAATGCGGGCCTTGACACCTGCTGGTATAACCCCAGCCACGCCGAGAACCCCGGCAAGGTGGTGCCCACCTACGAGATCGCAGACCTGAAAGAGCTGTACCCGCTGGTGATGGAGCAGGAAGAGCTGGCCAATGTGGGCCTGAAGAACCGCCGCCACCAGTGCTGAGCCAATAAGCGGATGGAGAACGGGATCATAAAACTATGCTGATACATTTGGAAAAACTAGGCAAGAGCTTTGGCGAAAAGATCGTGCTGCACGATGTGACCGCCAGTGTCGAGCGGGAGGACCGCATCGGCATCGTGGGCCAGAACGGCGCGGGCAAGACCACCCTGCTCAAGATTTTGACCGGCGAGTACCAGGACTACGAAGGTGAGTTCAGCGTGACCCACGGCGTGACGCTGGGCTATCTGGAACAGAACGCAAAGCTGGATGCCACGCTGGATCTCTACGGCGAGATGCGCTCCACCTTTGCCCCTGTGCTGGATGCCATGGCCCAGATGCAGGTGCTGGAACGCAAAATGGCCGCGCAGCCGGACGACACGGAGCTGCTGGCCCGGCACGACCAGCTGCAGAACATCGTGGATGCCGCCGACGGCTACAACATGGATGTGAACATCAAAAAGGTGCTGTCCGGCATGGGCTTTGCGCAGGATACATGGCAGAAGAACATTGCGGTGCTCTCCGGCGGCGAGCTGACGAGGCTGCGGCTGGCAAAGCTGCTGCTGGAAAAGCCGGACGTGCTCATTCTGGACGAGCCCACCAACCACCTGGACTTTGCCACCATGGAATGGCTGGAAAACTACCTCAAAAGCTATTCCGGTGCGGTGCTGGTGGTCAGCCATGACCGCTACTTCCTCGATAACGTGTGTACGAAGATCTGGGAGGTCTCCTTCCAGACCATGACCACCTACAAGGGCAACTTCTCGGCCTACCTGCCCCAGAAGGAAGCCTCCGATGCCCTGCGCCAGAAGCAGCACGATGCAGATGTGGCACTGGCCGAAAAGCTGCAGGACTACGTGGACCGCAACCTTGTGCGCGCCTCCACCACCAAAATGGCCCAGAGCCGCCGCAAGCAGCTGGAAAAGCTGGAGATCACCGAAGCGCCCAAGGACGAGACCAACCAGCTCAAGTTCCGGTTTGAATATGACGTAGAACCGTGGAACGAGCTGGTGCTGCTCAAGAACCTGACCATCAAAATAGGGGAGCGCACCCTGCTGGAACCCTTTACCTACACGGTGTGCCGCGGCCAGCGGCTGGTGATCGCAGGCCCCAACGGCGCGGGCAAGTCCACCCTGATGCAGGTGCTGGACGGCAAGCGCCGCCCCTCCGGCGGCATGGTGCGGCTGGGCACCGGCGCACGGCCCAGCATCTTTGCCCAGCAGCAGAACCGTCTGGGGCAGGGCCGGGTCATCGATGTGATCTGGAACAAGTACCCCCGTATGACCGAGCTGGAGGTGCGCAGCCATCTGGCAAAGCTGGGCTTCCGGGGCGAGACGGTGTTCAAGCCCTGCGAGGCGCTTTCCGGCGGCGAGCTGGCCCGCCTGCGCTTTGCGGAGATCGTGCTGGAACGGCCCAACCTGCTGTTTCTGGACGAGCCCACCAACCATCTGGACATCTACACCCGCGAGAACCTTACCGAGGCCCTCATGGCCTACACCGGCACGCTGCTGCTGGTCACCCATGACCGCCACCTGATGAACAGTCTGGCCTGCCCCATCCTCTACCTTGAGGACGGCAAGGCCACCCTCTACCCCAGCTACGACGCCCTGATGGGCCGCAACGCCCCGGCACCTGCCGTGCAGAAGGCCGCCGAACCGGCCAAGACCGGCTACGGCAGGGAGCAGCGCCGCCGCCGCGCCGAGCTGCGGGCCAAGATCAAGGCCTGCGAGGACGAGATGGAAGCCTGCGGTGCACGCGAAGTGGAGCTGGACAACGAGATCAACTCCCCGGAGGTGTACAACGACCCCGACCTGCTGCGCCAGAAGAGCGACGAGCTGAGCGACCTGCGCTTCCATCAGGAAGAGCTGTTTGCCGCGTGGGAAGCTGCCATGGAAGAGCAGGAAAGCTACGAGCAGAGCCAGCAGACCGAAGAGTAAAGGAGAGTGCAGCATGCCCCAAAACAGACGCAGTTATGAAAAAACGCGCCGCATCGCCCTTTCCGGCCTGCTGTTTGCGCTGGCCATGGCACTTTCGTTCATTGAGGGCACGCTCACCATCCCGGGCCTTTTGCCGGGCATGAAGCTGGGCCTTGCCAACATCGTGGTGATGTACGCGCTGTTTTTCATGGGGCCGAGGCAGGCGCTGGTGCTGGACGTGCTCAAGGCACTGTTCGTGTTTCTGGTGTCCGGCTTCACGGCGGGCCTTCTCTCGCTGTGCGGCGGCCTTTTGTCCCTGCTGGTGATGTGGGTGCTCTACTACCTGCTGCCGGTGCGGCCCACCTGGTTCATCCTGTCCGTATGCGGCGCACTGGCCCACAACATCGGCCAGCTGCTGGGCGCGGGCGTGATCATCTCGTCCTCGCTCTCGTTCTACTATGCGCCGGTCATGCTGGTGCTGGGCCTTGTGATGGGCGCACTGACCTCCATCACCCTCAAGGCCCTGCTGCCGGCTCTTGGCAAAATGGGCTTC